>ERZ780226.1128-NODE-1128-length-21727-cov-2.508767_pt1 | contig 21727 bp, 14 predicted proteins | sample MGYA00511165_ERZ780226 | MGnify/ENA primary metagenome ERZ780226 (study PRJEB29588, sample SAMEA2152373) | human gut metagenome | biome: human gut; feature: human-associated habitat; material: faeces | place: Denmark | collected 2008/2010 ...
CCGTGCACGTTGAGGCAGCCGTAGCGGGGAATCTCGATGATCTCTGCCGGCAGGATTCCGCCGTAGGCGGCCACGACGATGACGTCGGGGCTGAGCGCGGCGATCTGCTCGACGACCTCGGGGCTGCGAAGGGTCTGCGGGGTGTAGACGGGCAGCCCGAGCTGCTCGGCAAGCACCTTGATCTTGGTGGGGTGCAACTTGTTGCCGCGCCCCGACTTCGCGTCGGGGCGCGTGTAGACCGCGATCACGTTGTGCTCGGGTGCCTGGGCGAGCTTCTCAAGGGTTGGGACGGCAAATGAGGGCGTCCCCATGAAAATCACGTTCATATATCACCCCTAGCATTCTCCGGGCTTTGCTCCACGCTCCACAGCGGCCTTGTACTCCTCGAGCTTTGCCAGGCGGTCGAGCGGGCTCAGGCGCTCGAACAGCGTGATGCCGTCGAGATGGTCGATCTCGTGCTGCATGCAGCGCCCGAACAGGCCGTCGCCCTCGCGGATGACCTCGTTGAAGTTCTCGTCGAAGCACTTGACCTTGACCCACGACCAGCGCTCGATCTCGCAGCTGATGCCGGGGACGGACAGGCAGCCTTCCAGGTTCTTCACGCGCTCGTCGGAGTGCTCGATGATCTCTGGGTTGATGAAGACGAGGGGGGTCTTCTTCATGGGACGCCCCTTCTCGTCTTCCTGCGGCCACTGCGTGTCTATGACGACGATGCGCTTAAGCACGCCGACCTGCGGCGCGGCAAGACCCACGCCGTCGTCTTTGTACATTTCTCTGAGCATCTGCTTGGCGAGGCGCTTGACTGACTTGTCGCCGATCTCGACCGGCTCGCACACTTCGCGGAGCAGGGGATCGGGGGATGTGATGATGCGCATGGTAAAACCTCGCTAACTCGTTGATTCAATCCGAACTAGTTTAGCAAACGCGCGCGCGGATGTGCGCCACACGCGGCAACGGTACCGAAACGTCTGGCGAGCAGCCTAGAGCAGCTCGTCGGACGACGAGTTCTTCGGAAGGTTCTGCTGTGCCTTGAGAGCGCTCTCCTGGCTCATCGACATGGTCGAGAAGCGCGTCTGCATGAACTCGTCCGGGAAGTTCTTGGCGTAGAACTGCTGCAACTCGGTCTGGACGGGAAGCCCCGCCTGGCGCTGCGACCAGCAGTCGAGCGCGAGAACCGTCATCGTCGCGTTGACGAGCATGAACGCGAGCGCGGCGACGGTCAGAAACGCGCGCCAGTGCACCTGCAGCATATCGACGAGGCTCATGAGCGAGGGCAGGACGAGGCGCATCCACACGAGCCCGAGCGCGCCCCACGCGAGAAAGTGCGCGAAGTCCGTGCGACCCTGCAGGCTCAGAAACGTCCCCGAGTAGTCCCACGCGCAGACGCCGAAGGCCACCTCCATGTACCAGGACACGAAGAACTCGAACGCGGCGCCGATGATCCCGGCGATGACGAACACGGGGATGGCGTTGCGGTACCAGACGCGGTTGAGCGCGATGGTCATGAGCACGGCGCCAAAGCCGTAGATGGGGCTGAACGGACCCCACAGCAGGCCCGCGCGGTCGGCCCACACGCCGTTGACCAGCAGGCAGAAGACCATCTCCACCGCCAGGCCGGCAACGCTTGCCACCATGAAGATCCAAAACAGGTTGAAGAAGTTGAGGGGGATGTAGTTGCGCTTGTCCGGCTCGAGGCTGTACATCTTTGCACGTACGGCCCTGCCCTCTTTGAAGGGGTTCGTGAACTTGGGCGAGCGGTCGAGGAAGGGGTCGTTGTAGACCTGGTAGGCGACGGCGCACAGGAACTGGAAGAGGTAGGTGATCTCGAAGGGGATGACGCCGTTGATGACCACGCACAAAAGCAGCCCGCCGATGAGCAGCACCACGAGCGCGCGCGTGATCATGCGCGCCACGAACACCTCGTCTTTGCGGTCGAAGTGGATGAGCATGACGAGCCCCACCAGATTGAGCGCGGTAACGACGAAGTAGACGAGGGACAGGATGCCCGGTGTATTCGCCGTGCCGGTGAATAGGTTGGCGAGCCCCTCGTGGGCAAGCCATGCCTGGCCGCCGATCTGCAGACCGCTCAAGACGAGCGAGACGACGATGAGCCCTGCTATCAGGCGGTTGATGCGCAGGACGCGGGCGCGCCAGCTGTTCTCGGCGAGGAGCTTCTCGCGCTCCGCCTCGGTCAGGCGTGCGGCAAATGCCGCGGGATGCCCCTCGACACCGCCATGCTCGGCGCGGTTGACGGGCTTTTGCGGCGCTGCGCCATTCGCTGCCCCATCTGCGTGCGCGGATCGCTCCGACGCGGATTTCTCAGTCCTGGACTTCCCGAACATGAACGGCACCTCTCCTTTTGCATTCAATGAAATCTATAATAGCGCACGTAGAATGCCGATTTGGCGGGAGGAACGATGATGCAGCTGACAACGAGGCTCGAGCCGGTGCTGGACGTGAGCGAGGTCGTCGCGCTCGAGCAGCGCCTCGACGCTTCGGGGACGTCGTTGGCAGAGCTCATGGATCGCGCGGGAAGCGCGCTTGCCGTCCGCATCGAGCAGCAGATGCCCGCGCCGGCGCGCGTGGTGACGCTGGCGGGCTCGGGCAACAACGGAGGCGACGGCTGGGTTGCCGCGCGCCTTCTCGCGGATGCGGGCTACACGGTCTCGCTGGTGACCAAGCGCCCCGCATCCGACATCCGCGCGCACCCTGCCCACGAGGCGGCGCTTGCAGCAGCGCGGGCAAGCATCGACGTTCGGGTGTCTCCTGGCGCCGGCGAACTTGCGGAGCTCCTTGCGCAGGCAGACACCGTCATCGACGCGATCTTGGGCACGGGCTTCACGGGCGACACGGTGCGCGAGCCGTACGGGGCATGGATCGAGGCCGCCAACCAAGCCCACCGCGCGAGGGGGTTCTTCGCGATTGCAGCCGACGTGCCGAGCGGGCTTTCTGCGCAAGACGGCACGCAGGCGTCGCCCACGTTTGCCGCAGACTGCACCGTCACCATGCTCGCGGCAAAGCCGGGACTGCTCTCGGCCGGCGCGAACTCGGTCACGGGAGAGGTCCTGCTCGCCCCGCTCGTCTAATTGCGCGGCATGCAAGGACGCGATTGCGTGCGGGATGCCCCCCTACCTCAGCAGGTAGCACGCGGTCGCGATGCAGCAGCCCAGGAAGAACATGATGACGAGCGCGAAGGCAATGCGCGCGCGACGTGGACCCAGCGCGGAGTACCCAGCGCTCACGAACGGGAAGATCACCCACAGGTACACCATGGCCGCAAGTCCGATGAAGACGTCGTTGACGAGCCACGCCTGCTGGAGGATGTTGAGCGGCAGCTTGGAGTTATCCCAATAGGGATACGTCCCCGTCCCGTCGGGCTGGTTGACGAGCAACCCGAAGGCAAGCTCCATCGCCATCGAGAGGAAGACGGCGATGACGAACATCTCGGCAAGTGCACCGACGAGCGTCTTTCTGCGCGCGATGATGCGCTCTTTGAGCGGCTCGAGGACAAAGGTCATCCCGAGCGCGCCGAACCCGTACACCCAATACGGCACGTACCAGGGGTCGATGAAGACGGCGTAGTCGTCTTCGACAATGTCGAACAGGGCGTCCATGCTGCTGCAGTACGGGAGCTCGAGCGCGTGTCCCAACAGGCAGCAGATGCAGAAGCAGGTTATGAGAGCACGCCAGAACGCCCAGGTGGTGGGTTCAAAATAGGAGGCCCGCATAATCAAGATGGGGCCTTTTTCGTTTCGGGCTGGCATGTGGACTCTTCTTCGTGTTTCGCCGTGCAGCTCCATTATCGTTCTTTTGGCAGGCGAATGCGCGGCAAGGATCGCCCCAGCTGAGATGCATGCACCTCCCGCCCGCGCCGCCCGCGACTTTCCACAGTCCCCCACGCAGCTTTTCCCATGCCCAGCCGGTAAGATTTCTCCCATGGATTACCTCGTGACATTTCTCGAAGGCATCATCACCTTCGTCTCGCCGTGCCTGCTGCCGATGCTGCCCATCTACCTCGCGTACTTCGCGGGGAGCAGCAACGAGACGATTGCCGCCGTCGGCGCCGGTGTCAAGGCGACGCGTGCGACCGTCGTCAACGCGCTCGGGTTCGTCTGCGGGTTCACCGCGGTCTTCGTCTGTCTCGGAGCCTTCGCCGGGACCTTCGGCGCGATGCTCTCGCAGCATCAGACGGTTCTCAACGTCGTGTGCGGCGCCATCGTCATCGTGCTCGGCCTGCACTTCACGGGACTTGTGCGCATCTCGCCGCTCGACCGCACCCTCAAGCCTGCATCGTCAAAGACCCCGAGCGGGTTTTTCTCCGCGCTCGTCTTTGGCATCTTCTTCTCCATCGGCTGGACGCCCTGCGTCGGGACGTTTCTGGGCTCGGCGCTGATGCTCGCGTCCGTGCAGGGCTCGATGCTCCACGGCGTCGGGCTGCTGCTTGCCTACTCGCTCGGGCTGGGCATCCCCTTCGTGCTCTGCGCCCTGCTCATCGAGTACCTGGGCGGCGCCCTGTCCTTCGTGAAATCGCACTACCGTGCCGTGAACATCGTGTGCGGCGCGTTGCTCGTCATTGTCGGAGTGCTCATGGCCACGGGTTGGTTTTCCACGTGGCTGGGCATGCTGAGCTTGTAGGAGGTCGTCGTGAAACGGGGAGTAGTCATTGCATTTGCACTGGTCCTGCTGCTGATTGCGGCGTTTGCCGCCTATGGGCAGCTTTCCCCGAAGGCGGCCGAAAAGCAGCAGGCCACGGTCGAATCGGCACAGACGTCGACGAATAAGGCCCTTGCCGACTACGGGGACGTGAGGGTCTACGACGCGGACGGCATCGCGCGTGCCCTCGCCGAGCTTTGCGAGGGTGCGCCCGCAATCGTCAACTACTGGGCGACCTGGTGTCCCAACTGCGTCGAGGAGATGGACGACTACCAGAAGCTCTTCGAGAAGTACGGGAACCAGGTCAGATTCGTGATGGTGGATGCCACCGACGGCAGGCGCGAGACACGGGAGAAGGCGGATGCCTACATCGCCGACCACGACTACGGTTTCCCGGTCTACTACGACGCCGAGCAGTCGATGGGGATGGCGTTTTCCATCGAGTACCTTCCGACGACGATCGTCGTCGACCGCGATGGTTCCATCGTGAGCAACACGAGCGGACGTATCGACTACACCGCCGTCGACCAGCTGCTCGGCAAGCTCGTCGCCTAGTCAGCTGCACACACCCCGCACGGGATGTGTGGCAGTGCCACGTTTCCCGTGCAGCAAACGCGGGATGTGTGGCAGTGCCACCGTTTTCGTGCAGATAACGTGAGATGTGTGGCAGTGCCACTCTTTTCGCGCAGAGAACGCGGGGCGCGAGGGGCGTGAAGGTCACGATCTTACGAGAAACCCAGCAGCAGGCCGATGACCCTGACGATCCCGGCGACCACCCACGCGACAGCGCACTGGAACACCACGATCCCGAGCGCCCACTTGCCCCCAAGCTCTTGCTTGATGGACGAGATCGCGGCAACGCAAGGCGTGTACAGCAGACAGAACACCAGCAGCGACAGCGCCGCCAGCGGCGTGAGCGAGCTCGCGAGCGTCGCTGCCCCAAAGAGCACCGACAGCGTCGAGACCACGGTCTCCTTGGCCATGAAGCCCGCGATGAGCGCTGTGACGATGCGCCAGTCCCCCAGCCCGAGCGGCGCGAACAGCGGCGCGATCCACCCTGCCACAATCGCGAGCAGGCTGTTCTCGGGATCGTCGACCATCGTGAGGCTCGTCCCGAAGGACTGCAAGAACCACACGACGATCGTCGCGATGAAGATGACCGTGAACGCGCGGACGAGGAAGTCCTTGGTCTTGTCCCACACCAGATGCCCGACGCTCTTCGCGCTCGGCATGCGGTAGTTGGGCAGCTCCATCACAAACGGGACGGCATCGCCCTTGAACACGGTCTTGTGCGACACGAACGCCGTCAAAATGCCCACGGCAATGCCCAGGAAATACAGGCACACCATGATGAGCGCGCCCTGCCCCGGGAAGAACGCCGCGGTCAGAAAGCCGTAGATGGTGATCTTCGTCGAGCAGCTCATGAACGGGGTGAGCAAGATGGTGAGCTTGCGATCGCGCTCGGACGGCAGCGTGCGCGTCGCCATCACGGCCGGGACCGTGCACCCAAAACCCATGAGCATGGGCACGATACTGCGGCCGGACAGGCCGATCTTCCGCAGCAGCTTGTCCATCACGAACGCGACGCCATGTAGCCGGTGTCTTCGAGCAGCGACAGGAAGAAGAACAGGATGACGATGAGCGGCAAAAACGACACGACCGTCCCCAGGCCGGCGAAGATGCCGTCGACCACGAGCGAGCGGAGCGCGTCGCTGATCTGGGCGGACTCCATCGCCGCGTCGGCTGCCTCCGAAAGCGAGGTCATGCCCTGCGTGATGAGGTCTTGGAAAAACGCGCCGATCCAGTTGAAGGTGATGAAGAAGACCGCCGCCATGATGAGGACGAACGAGGGAATCGCCGTCCACTTGCCCGTCAGGATCCGGTCGATCTTGCGGCTGCGCTCGTGCTCCTTGCTCTCGCGGGGCTTGACGACCGTCTGCGACACGACGCGCCCGATGAACGAGTAGCGCATGTCGGCAATCGCGGCGGCGCGGTCGAGTCCGCGCTCGCGCTCCATCTGCGTGACGATGTGCTCGATCGCCTCCACCTCGTTGGGCTGGAGGTTGAGCGCCTCGCGGATCTGCTCGTCGCCCTCGACGAGCTTGTTGGCGGCAAAGCGCAGCGGAATCCCGGCCGCCTCGGCATGGTCTTGCACCAGGTGCATGATGCTGTGGAGGCAGCGGTGCACGGCCCCGCCGTGGTCGTGGACGTCGCAGAAGTCCTGGCGGCCGGGCCCCTCCTGATAGTGCGCGACGTGAATCGCGTGCTCGACGAGTTCGTCGACGCCCTCGTTGCGTATCGCGGAGATGGGGACGACCGGAATGCCCAGGATCTTCTCGAGCTCGTTGACCCTGATGGAACCGCCGTTGCCCTGCATCTCGTCCATCATGTTGAGCGCGAGCACCATGGGGATGCCGAGCTCCATGAGCTGCATCGTGAGGTAGAGATTGCGCTCGATGTTGGTCGCGTCGACGATGTTGATGATGCCCTGCGGCTTTTCCTCGAGGATGTAGCGCCGCGAGACAATCTCTTCGCTGGAGTACGGCGACATCGAGTAGATGCCGGGAAGGTCCACGACGTCGGTGTTGGGATGCCCTTTGATCGTGCCGCTCTTGCCGTCGACCGTCACGCCCGGGAAGTTGCCCACGTGCTGGTTGGAGCCCGTGAGCTGGTTGAACAGCGTCGTCTTGCCGCAGTTCTGGTTGCCCGCCAGCGCAAAGTGCAGCACGGCGTCTTCGGGGAGCGGCTTTGCCTCGTCTTCCCGATGGAACCTGCCGCCCTCTCCCAAGCCGGGGTGGTCGATCTCGAGGCTCGTGTCGTCGGGGTCGAACGCGGAGACATGGCGGCTCGCCTCGGCGGAGCTGAGCGGCTCGACCTCGATGCGCTTCGCGTCGTCGACGCGCAGCGTGAGCTCGTAGCCGTGGACCGTGAACTGCATGGGGTCGCCCATGGGCGCGTATTTCTCGAACGTGATGACCGCGCCGGGGATGATGCCCATGTCGAGGAAGTGCTGCCGAAGCGCGCCTTCTCCCCCAACGAACCTGATCTTTGCCGAATCGCCGAGCTCGAGGGAGCTCAGCAGAACGGGTGCACTGTTTTGACTCATATCGTTTGCGAACCTAGCCAACTTGCCTCGCGTGCCTTCTCTATTGCCTGAACGGATGCGCGCGGCCCACATTTAGCCGTGCGCGTGGTCTTCATCATACTGTAGTTGCTGCGTGTGCAACGCTCTGTCGCGATATTGTTTCCCACAGCGAACAACTGGCGCTGCCCAGCAGCTTCGCCTTGTCGCCTGCCGTGGGCAAAGCGCCCCACCCATGGCAGGTTTCCGTACGGTGGAGAATCCGTGAATCGAATTCGGGGCTTTCCTTTTGCCGCCGTTTGCTTCATACTGGCGTGCGTTCTTCGCGAAATTCTTTCTTAGGTTCATCACCTTACTGGATTCGCCGCAAGCTCATATGCAGGGTCGGCGAACACCACACGTTGACGGCGCTCATGCGCTGCGAGCCGCAAGCTCGATTCAAGGAAGCGGCTCGGGTCGAGCAAAATGCACGCTGCCGGATGCAGGTGCGACCGCGCGTCTTTTGCGCGGGGAAACTCAACAACGTGCGAACACGCACATACAATTGAAGAGGTTTTTACACATGACGATTTCTTTCGCCGAACTCGGTCTGTCCACGCCTGTGCTCAAGGCCGTCGAGAAGATGGGGTTCACGTCCCCGACGCCCGTCCAGGAGCAAGCTATCCCGGAGCTTCTCGCAGGTCATGACGTCTGCGCCGCCGCGGCGACGGGCACCGGCAAGACCGCCGCGTTCCTCCTGCCCACGCTGAGCAAGCTCGGCCACTACGAGAAGGGCAAGGGCCCTCGTATGCTCGTCGTGAGCCCGACGCGCGAGCTCGCAGAGCAGATCGGCCGCGCCTGCCTGCCCATCTCCCGCCAGACCAAGCACTTCATGCTCACCGTGACCGGCGGCACCAAGTACGGTCCCCAGATCAAGCAGCTGCGCCGCGGCATCGACATCCTCATCGCCACGCCGGGCCGCCTGAACGACCTGCGCGAGCGCGGCGTCGTCGACCTGTCCAGCATCGAGGTGCTCGTGCTCGACGAGGCCGACCGCATGCTCGACATGGGATTTTGGCCCGACATCGAGAGCATCCTCGAGGAAGTGCCCGAAAAGCGCCAGACCGCGCTGTTCTCCGCGACCTTCGACCACAGCGTCATGGGCAAGGTCAACAAGGTCCTCAACGACCCGGTCATGATCGAGATCGCGCACCACGGCGAGACCGCCGCGACCGTCAACCAGTACGTGCTGCCCATCGACAACAAGAAGAAGCCCGAGCTGCTGCAGGCGACGCTCAACGAGATGGGCGCCGAGCGCGTCATCGTCTTCACGCGCACGAAGCGCCGCGCGGACGAGTGCGCCAAGCTGCTGCACGACGCCGACTTCGTCGCCGAATCCATTCACTCCGACAAGAACCAGAACCTGCGCCGCCGCATCCTCAAGCGCTTCTCGAAGGGAGACACGAACATCCTGGTCGCTACCGACGTGCTCGCACGAGGCATCGACGTCCCGGACGTCGACTACGTCGTGAACTACGACCTCCCCGACGCCGCGGAGGACTACGTTCACCGCATCGGCCGTACCGGCCGCGCTGGCCACGACGGATTTGCAGTCTCGTTCTCCACGCGCGAGTCGCGCAACGAGCTCAACGCGATCCAGAAGCTCATCGACAAGAAGCTGCCGATCATGCCCCTCGAGTCGTTCGAAGTCGACCCGACGATCCTCGAGCCCAAGAAAAAGAAGAAGGAACAGGCCGCGCCCAACGCCGAGAGCAAGCACGAGGGCAAGCGCAAGAGCCGCTCGTTCAAGCCCCATGGCAAAAACGGCGCCCGTCGCTATGCGCAGGGCGGCAAGAGCAAGGGCAACGGGTTTGGCAAGGGCGGACGCTCCCAGAACCGCAGCAAAGGAAACGGCTACGGTGACAGTCGCCCGAATGGCCGTTCCAACGGCCGGCCCAACGGGCGCCCGAGCAGCCGTCCCAACGGGCGCAAGCGCAGCTTTAGCAAGGGACGCACCCGCACCCACGCGTAAGGGGCGGCATCTAGATAGATCCGGCATCCGCCAATAGCACGCAGCCCGCATGCGAGCTAACGACTCGCATGCGGGCTTTCTTGTGTCTGCGCTTCGCTCCGGAGGGAAAACGCGGAGATGACGGGTCTCCTCGCCAATCGGTAGAAACGCTTGAAAGCTATTCTCTGCGCGAGGAGGCGGGATCGTTGGGATGGAGCTGCACGACCACGATCGCTCCGAAGATGAGCGCGAAGCCGACAAGCATCTTGGGAGTCATGACCTCGCCGAAGAACAGCGCCCCGAACGCGGCGCAGAACACGCTCTCGAGCGAGCAGAGCAGTCCCGCCTCCGCGGGCATGATGTGCTTTTGGGCAACGTTTTGCGCGATGGCTCCGAACGCGGCAGACCCCAAGACCACATAGGCGATGGCTCCGAGGAATTCAGGCGAGGCGAGCACCTCGACACTCGGCCAGGGCTGCGCCACCATCGCGACCACGAGGGCGAGTATTCCCGCGACGAGCTGCTGGACCACCGTCACGGTGAGGACGTCGTTGTCCTTCATCGTGAGCCCGATCACCACGATCTCGCCGCCATACAGAAACGCCGACAGAATGCTCACGCCATCGCCGAGACCGATGGACAGGCTCTCGTTGAGCGACACGAGCCCGATGCCCACTGCGCAGACGAGCGCCGCGCCGATAACGCGGCCATTGGGGCGCTTTCGCGACACGACCCACCAGATGAACGGCACGGTAATGCAATAGCACGCGCTCAGGAACGCGTTCTTGGAAGGCGTCGTCCACTCGAGCCCGATGAACTGCGACCAGAAGCCGAGAAACGACACAAGCCCCATGATGCAGCCCGCCTTCACGAGCTTGCGGTCGAGATGTCCCCGCATATGCGGCCACAATATGAGAGCGAGCACGACCGCCGCGCCGAGGAAGCGAAACGCCGTGAACCACGTCGCCCCGACGAGGGTGATGGCCCCCTTTCCAATGGAGAACCCGAGACCCCAGATGGCGGCGGCGAGCACGAGCAGCGCGCGGTACATCCACAGAGGCAGTGTCTTTGATTGCGTCTTCATGTCCTCGATTATACCCATCGCCTCAAACGGGAACCGCAAACGCGCAGAGACCTGCGCTTGCAGCGGTCTCACGCGATTGCGTGCCAAGCGCCCAGCACCCGAGGCGCTACTTGCCCTTGACCATGGAAAGCGAGATCTTCCCGCGCGCCTTATCCACGCCCGTCACCCACACGGTGACGTTATCGCCAACCGACACGACCTCACTCGGGTGCCGGACGAAGCGCTCGGCCATCTTGGAGATGTGAACAAGGCCGTCTTGCTTGACCCCGATGTCGACGAACGCGCCGAAGTCGACCACGTTGCGTACCGTTCCCGTCAGCTCCATCCCGATGCTCAAATCGTCGATGCTCTTGGCGCTTCTGCTGAACACGACCTCGGGAGCGTCGTCGCGCGGATCACGTCCGGACTTCTCGAGCTCGGCGACGATGTCGCGCAGCGTGGGCTCGCCGCAGCCGAGCTCCTGTGCCAGCGTGCCGACGTCTCCCACACGTCCCGCTATCCCGGGAACGCCGCCTTTCGCGAGGGCAGAGGCGGGTACCCCCACCCGCGCGAGCAGCTCTTTTGCGACGCCGTAGCTCTCCGGGTGAACGGCGGTCGCGTCGAGGGGATTGCTGCCACCCGGGACGCGCAGGAACCCTGCGCAGTTCTGAAATGCCTTCGGGCCTAGTTTGGGAACCTTCTTGAGCTGCGATCTGCTCTTGAACGGCCCGTTCTCCTCTCGGAATGCCACGATGTTGCGGGCGATTGTCGGCGTGATGCCCGACACGTACCCCAGAAGGCTCGCACTTGCCGTGTTGAGGTTCACGCCCACGCTGTTGACCGCGTCCTCGACGACAATGACAAGGGCGCGCCCAAGCTCCGCCTGGCTAAGATCGTGCTGGTATTGACCGACCCCGATGGATGCCGGCGGAATCTTGACGAGCTCGGACAGCGGGTCTTGCAGCCGCCGCCCCAGACTCATCGCACCGCGCGTCGTTACGTCCAAGTCGGGGTATTCCTTGCTGGCTAGCTCGGAAGCCGAGTACACGGACGCGCCCGCCTCGTTGACGATGGTGTAGCGCATGTCGGGGGCGAGCTCGGCGATGAAGTCCGACACGACCTCCTCTGTTTCTCTGCTGCCCGTGCCGTTGCCGATGACGACGGTATTGGCGTGATGGCGCTTCGCGAGCTCGTCGAGGACGCGCTTCGTGCCGGCGACGTCCGAGCGCGGCGGCGTTGGGTACACCGTCGTGTGATCGAGCAACTTGCCGTTCTCGTCGAGAACCGCCACCTTGCAGCCCGTCCGATACCCCGGATCGAGCGCGATGATGCGCGCCCCACGCACGGGCCGTTGCAACAGCAGGCTGCGCGTGTTCTGGGCGAAGACGCGAATCGCGTCGCGCTGGGCGCGCTCGGTCAGCTCGGCACGCGCGCCGCGTTCGAGCGAAGGCGCCATGAGGCGCTTGTAGCCATCTGCGACTGCGTCGTCGAGCGCATCGGCAAACGCACCGCGGCGACGGAACGCGTGCTTGCCCAGACGCGCGATGGCAGCGTCCGCGTCCACGGATACGCGCACCTTGAGCTTGCCTTCTTTCTCCCCGCGGTTGATGGCGAGCACGCGATGGTTGGGGATGCGCCGCAGCGCCTCGGAAAACCCGTAATAGCGGTCGTAGACCCCCTGCTCTGCCGGATCAGTCGCCTCGACGCAAAGCGACCCGGTTTTTTCGGTAAATGCCCGCAGGTCTGCAACGGCGTCCGGGTTTTCCGCGATGGTCTCGGCGACGATGTCCTTCGCACCCTGCAACGCAGCCTCCGGCGTGGGAAAGCCGGCGTCGGCGTTCACGTATCTGGACGCCTGCTCGAGCGGGCTCGCCTGCGCATTTGCCTGGGCGAGAATCAGATTTGCCAGCGACTCGAGCCCCGCATCGCGCGCCTTGGAGGCGCGGGTGGCCCGCTTTTTCCTGAACGGCTTGTACAGGTCTTCCACGCGCTGCATCGTGTCCGCAGCCTGGATGCTGTTCTGCAGCTCGGGCGTGAGCTTGCCCTGTTCCCCGATTGCGCTCAGCACCTCTTGTTTGCGCGCGGCAAGCCCGCGTAGATACGCCAGGCGCTCTTCAAGCTTGCGCAGCGCGACGTCGCCCATGTTGCCCGTCGCCTCCTTGCGGTAACGCGCGATGAAGGGCACGGTGCTTCCGCCGTCGATGAGCTCGACCGCTGCCTTGACATTGCCCGATGAAACGCCCAGCTCGTGGGCGATAGTTTCGATGATGTCCAACTCAACACTCCAATAGACCGCTCGTTTTCAAGGGCGTACAGCATACCGCGCCCCTGAGACGGGGAATCGGCAGATTCTGCTCGGACGTCTGCAGCGAATGCGTGCCGAGCGCGCCGTCCGCGCCAGGTGCGCCAGGAATCCCTGGCAGTGCCAATACTGGGTGGCGAGAGCCCGTTCGACACCAGAAAAACCTGGCAGTGCCAGAGCTGGGTGGCAGACGCCAGATATCTCTGGCAGTGCCAATGCCCAGTGGCGAAAAAGCCGCCCGCGCCAGGAATCCCTGGCAGTGCCAGCCCCCAGTGGCATGCCGCGCCGAAGCTGCCGAATCCACACATTAGCCCCCGTCAAACTGCACTTATGCGCAATCGGCATCCATCGAGAATATCGACCGTTCACCCTGCGATGGGGAAATCGAGGATATACGCGTACGCACCGAACACGTCAAACTCACCTTTAGGTTGAGAAACTGCCGCAAACCGTGTGGCAACCTGATCAATGCTGAGAGGAAAGGAGGCGTTACATGGAGCTATCAAGACGAAGCTTCCTCAAGGCATGCGGCCTTGCATTCGCAGGTTCGATGGCATTCGAGCTGTCCGGCGAGTCCAAGGCGTTCGCGCTCGACAACCTGAAGGAGTGGAAGCTCGAGAACACCCAGGAGTTCACCAGCATCTGCGGCTACTGCGCAGGTGGCTGCGGGTTCCTCGCATCGGTTCGAGATGGCAAGATTGTTAACGTCGAAGGCGACCCCGACCACTTCGTGAGCGAAGGCGGCCTGTGCCCGAAGGGCGCCGCAGAGATGCAGCTCGAGGAGTACGTGGACCCGAAGACGGGCGAGCTCGTTCCCAACGCGAGCCGCATCTACAGCCCCAAGGTCCGCCGCCCAGGCTCTTCCCAGTGGGAAGACATCTCGTGGGACGACGCCATGGAGGAAATCGCCCGCCACGTGAAGGACACGCGCGACGCGACCTTCGAGCGCTATGACGCAAACGGCGTCGAGGTGAACCGCACCCAGGCCATCGCGCAGCTGGGCGGCTCTGCCTGCACCATTGAAGAGGACTACTTCATCCAGAAGTTCATCAGGGAGCTCGGATCGATCACCCTTGACTGTCAGGCGCGTGTTTGACACTCGTCAACGGTTTCCGGTCTGGGACCAACATTCGGCCGCGGTGCAATGACCGGTCAGTGGGGCGACCTCGCCAACGCTGACGTCTTGCTGACATGCGGCTCCAATCATGCAGAATGCCACCCCATTTCCATGAAATGGGTACATCGCGCCGTCGACAAGGGCGCGAAGTGGATCGTCGTCGACCCGCGTTTCACGCGCACGGCGGCACAGGCAGACATCTACTGCCCCATCCGCCCCGGCACCGACATCGCGTTCTACGGCGGCATGGTCAACTACATCCTCGAAAACGACCTGATTCAGCGCGAGTACGTGGTGAACTACACCAACGCCTCGTACCTGATCGACCCCGAATTCAACTTTGACGTCGAGACGGGCACGTTTACCGGCTGGAACGCCGAGAAGCGCAGCTACGAGAAGAAGACGTGGGGCTACCAGGTGGAGTCCGAAAGCCAGTGGGACACCTCGAAGAACGGCGCCTACAGCTGGACCAAGGAGCCCGGCGTGCCGAGCTTCAAGACCCCCACGCTCAAGAACCCGAAGAAAGACCCGACGCTCCAGGACCCGAACTGCGTCTACCAAATCATGAAGAAGCACTACTCGCGCTACGACATGGATACCGTAGCCGACACGGGTGGCATGGACAAAGAGACGCTCGAGCTCGTCTACAAGACCTACACCGCAACCGGCGAGGTCGGCAAGGCGGGCACGATCCTGTACGCACTCGGCCAGACCCAGCACAGCTCCGGCACCGGCAACATCCGCATGATGGCCATCATCCAGCTGCTGCTCGGCAACGTCGGCATCCCCGGCGGGCAGGTTGCCGCACTCCGCGGCGAGCCCAACGTCCAGGGTGCAACCGACCTGTGCCTCGCACCGGGCGACATGCCCGGCTACCTGCAGTGGCCGCAGGCGGCGCGCGACAAGACCATCGGCGACTACTGCGCGGCCAACACGCCGGCAGACGGCTACTGGGCAAACAAGCCTAAGTTCCTGGTCTCCTACCTCAAGTCTTTCTTCGGCGAGAACGCGACGGCCGAAAACGACTACGGCTACAACTGGCTGCCCAAGGTCGACGACCCCAAGTCGCGCTCCCTCACCAACGTCTTCCACCTCATCGAGAAAGGCGTCATCAAGGGCTACTTCTTCTGGGGCCAAAACCCCATCCAGTCGCACGCCAACGCCAAGTACGCGCGCGGCGTGATGGAAAACCTCGACTGGCTCGTGTTCAACGACATGTTCATGACCGAGACCGCCTCGTTCTGGGACGCCCCGGACATGAAGGACCGCGCCAAGGACATCAAGACCGAATGCTACTTCCTCCCCTGCGCATCGCTGCTGGAGAAGAGCGGCACCGTCGTGCAGTCCGGCCGCGTCATGCAGTGGCGCCAGCAGGCCTCCAAGCCCGCCGGTGACACCAAGTCCGACCTCGAGATCATCTACCTCATGCAGAAGAAGGTCCGCGAGCTCTACGAGAAGGAAGGCGGCGTCTTCCCCGAGCCCATCTTGAACGCCAAGTGGGACTACGAGGGCGACGACGGCAAGCCCGACATGCGCAAGGTCGCATGGGAGCTCAACGGCTACTCGACCGACGGGGCGACGGACGACTTCAAGAACAACACGCCCAAGCTGCTCGACGCGTTCTCCAAGCTCAAGGCAGACGGCTCGACCGCAAGCGCCGTGTGGATCTACACCGTCTACTACGGCAACGCCGCCGCACCGCTCGACCCCGCGCAGCAGGGCTGCGGGCGCCGCGGCTTAGACGACCCGGGCAACAACTACCTGTTCCCGAAGTTCGGCTTCAGCTGGCCGGCCAACCGCCGCATCCTGTACAACCGCGCCTCGTGCGACATGAACGGCAAGCCGTGGAACCCCGACAAGGTGCTCGTCGAGTGGAACGGCGAGAAGTGGGTCACGAACGACGTGCCCGACTTCGTCGCTGCCAAGGCGAACCCCGACGGAACCTCCACGCCCGTCCCGCCAAACAACAAGGCGTTCATGATGCGCTGGGAGCAAAACGCCTGCCTGTTCAGCAACGCGATGAACGACATGCCCATCCCCGAGCATTACGAGCCGTACGAGACGGCGGCCAAAAACCCGTTCAACGGCGCGGGCTCCAACCCGACGATGCTGTTCACCGACGATCCGTCAATCAAGGACAACACGTCGTCGAGCGACGAGTACCCTTACGTGGCGACTACCTACTCCCCGACCGAGCACTGGTCGACGGGCCAGGAGACCCACGGCTGCCCCGCCATCAACGAGATGCTCCCGCATCAGTACATCGAGATCCCGACCGAGCTCGCCAACGAGAAGGGAATCGGCAACGGCGACAAGGTGCGCATCACCAACGCGCGCAGCTCCATCGTCATGCAGGCGATGGTCACCGACCGCCTCTCCCCGCTCACAGTCAACGGCCGCACGATGTACACCGTCGGCATGGTCCACAGCTGGGGCTTCGCGCACCCGTTTGCCAAGGGTGACCTCACCAACGAGCTCATCCCGAACGTCGGCGACCCCAACAGCTTCATTCAGGAATCCAAGGCGTTCCTCGTGAACATCGAGAAAGCATAAGGAGGAGGGATACGCATGACTGAATACGCAATCTATTTCGATTCGTCCAAGTGCACGGGCTGCCGCGGCTGCCAAGTCGCGTGCAAGACGTGGAACGAGCTGCCCTCCCCCATCTACTCCGATGAAGTGGAGTTCAAGGGCACGTACCAAAACCCGCCCGACATCAACGAGAACACGCGCCGCATCGTGACGTTCAGGGAGGAGAAGCGCGACGGCTCGCGCTACTTCATCGACTGGGCGTTCGGACAGCGCGCCTGCCAGCACTGCACCGACGCCGAGTGCGTCAAGGTGTGCCCGTCGGGCTGCCTGCAGCACGACGAGACGGGCTTCGTCACCTTCGACCGCGACAAGTGCATCGGCTGCCAGTACTGCCGCAGCGCCTGCCCCTACGATGTCCCGCGCCACACCGGCATCGGCATCTCGGGTGCGGACATCAAGATCAACAAGTGCACGGGCTGCCCCGACCGCATCGCGCACGACATGGAACCCGCATGCGTGCACACCTGCCAGCCGGGCGCTTTGCAGTTTGGCCCCCGCGACGAGATGCTCGAGCGCGCCGAGAAGCGCGTCGAGTGGCTCAAGCAGAAGGGCTTCGACAAGGCGCGCGTGTACGGCAAGGACGAGATGGGCGGCCTGCACTGCATCGCAGCGCTCAAGTACGACATCTCCATGTACCCGAGCTACGTCGAGCACCCCGAGGGCAACGTCCTCACGGCGGTCGAGAACGTCGCGAAGCCGCTGGCGGGAGTCGCCGCCGTCGGCGTTGCGGCAGGCCTCGGCATCTCGTACCTGACCGGCAGGGGCTACAAGCGCGACCAGATGTACTACGACGAGAAGACGCACGACGAGGTCGACGTCGACACCGGCGAAGTTGTCAGGCACATCGACAAGGAAGCAGGTGAGCGATAATGGCAGACAAGAAGTATCCCGACCGCGTCATCCCGCGTCATTCCAAGCAGACCCGCTTCACGCATGGCGTCGTGGCGATCGCCTGCATCTGGCTTGCGATTTCCGGCCTGTTCGTGTTCGTGCCGGCGCTGGCCAACGCCTTCCCGGGCGTTTCCCAGGCCATGCGCGTCAGCCACCGCATCGTCGGCGCCATCTTCATCCTGGTGCCGGTCATCAGCGCGATCACTGCCCCCCAGGGCTTCAAGGCGTTTTGCAAGAAGTACTTCAAGAAGTGGACGCCCGAGGACTTCGAGTTCATGAAGAAGTTCGTGCCCTACATGCTCGGCCCCAAGAAGGTCCACATGCCCGACCAGGACGAGGTCAAGTCCGGTCAGGCCGTGGCCGACGGGTTCATGATCTTGTGCGGCCTGCTCATGGCCGTCTCCGGCGTCGTGCTCTGGCTGGGCACGAGCGTCTGGCATGCGGGTGCCGGGGCCATCATGGTCATGCGTCTTCTGCACGACCTTGGGTTCATCTTGCTGATCGTGTTCGGCCTGGCGCACATCTACCTGGGCGCGGGCGTGTTCCAGCCGTACCGCGGCATGGCGCGCGTCATGTGGAAAGACGGCAAGATTCCCGAGTCCGACGCCCTGTACCACTGGGGCTTCTGGGCCCGCAAGGAAATCGAAGAAGGCAACGTCGAGGAGGAAAAGTAGCAGATGGATCTCAAGCTCGTGCATACTGCCGTGGACGCGTACGCGAAGGGCGCCTCGCGCTCTGACAACGCGCGCCTGCGGTTCTTCGAGGGCTTGTTTGACATCCAGCAGCAGCGGGCCGACCTCGTAGCCGCATCTGACGGCTACGAGGTGCCCGCGGCATCCGAGGCGTTCGAGCTCTATCGCGACAACGCTCCCGTCTTCTCGAAGGCACCGGTGACGTTAGACGCCGCCGAATTCCAGAAGACTTGCGAGCTGCTCGCCGCGTACCTGGCATCCGAGGCCGGCCTTGCCGACGAGGCAGCGCAGGCACTTGCCGCCTACGACTGGTCCATGTTCGTCGAGCACGCCGACCTCGCCCTTGCCGGCTCGGACCCCGCGCTCTTCATCGAGCGCATGCTCCAGAGCATCTCGGAGCTGGACGTCCCCGACGACCTGCCCGCCAACGTGTTCATGATGGTGCCAGCGTTCGCGCTGCGCGCGCATCTGCAGCCCGCCGCCGAGCTCGTCGCCAAGGCCGCCCGCAAGGGCAAGCCGGAAGACGAGCCCGGGCGCGTCCACCCCGTGGACTGCCCCATCTGCGGCACCCGGATGAGCAGCCTGCCGCCCTTTTGGGGGCGTTCGGCCGCGGGCTTGCCGCTGCCGCTCTTTTCCCGGCTCTGCGGCGGGCGGGGGGGCGGGGCGCTTTGGCGCTCCTCGATGGTAAAGACCCGCTCCAGCACCATTTTGGTGTCGTCCTCCTCCCGCAGGGAGACCCTGCCCCGGAAGAAAAGCGGTTCGCCCGGCACCAGCTTGGCACTGACCTGGGAGTAGACCCGGCCAAAGCACATGACCTCCATGCTGCCGGTCATATCCTCCACCGTCAGCAGGGCCAGGATATCCCCCCGCTTGGTGGTCCGCATCTTTTTATCGGCCAGGATGCCGAAAATATCGACCCAGGCATTATCGTAGGGGGCATTGGTCTCAGCGCTTTGCAGCCGGGCGATGCGCACCGCCTGGTAGCGGTCGTAAAGGGGCAGGTACTGGCTCATGGGGTGGCCGGAAAGGTACATGCCGGTGACTTCCTTTTCGTAGGCCAGCAGCTCGGCATGGGGGTATTCTTCCCGGGGGGAGAGCCGATAATCGGCGGTGGCGCCGCCTTCCCCAAAGAGGGACAGCTGCCCGCCGGAAAGGTAGCGGCTTTCTTCCGCGATGGCATCGGCCAGGGGGCCGTAGTTTTCTATCATCTCCCGGCGGTTGGCGCCCAGGTGGTCCAGGGCCCCGCACTTGATGAGGCTTTCCACCCCGCGGCGGTTGAGATCGCCGGCCGAGGTGCGGCGGCAGAACTCCACAAAATTGGTGAAGGGGCCATCCAGCTCCCGCTCTTTCAGAATATCTTCGATGACACTGCGGCCCATATTCTTGATGGCCAGAAGGCCGAACCGGATGCCCTGCGGCGTGACGGTAAAGACCATATCGCTCTGGTTGATATCGGGGGGCAGCACCGGGATCTCCAGCCGGGTGCATTCCTCGATGTATTCCATGAGCTTGGCGGTGGAATCCAGTACGCTGGTCATCAGGGCCGCCATGTATTCCCGGGGGTAGTGCCGTTTGAGATAGGCGGTTTGATAAGCCACCACGGCATAGCAGGCGGCGTGGGATTTATTGAAGGCGTAGGCCGCGAAGCTGCTCATCTCATCAAAGATGCTGTTGGCCACGGCCTCGGAGATTCCATTGGCGGCGCAGCCGGTGATGAAGTGCCCGCGCTCCTTTTCCATGACATCGGCTTTTTTCTTACTCATGGCGCGGCGGACGAGATCGGCCTGGCCGTAGCTGTAACCGGCCAGCTCGCGGCAGATCTGCATGACCTGCTCCTGATAGACGATGCAGCCGTAGGTGACGCCCAGAATGGGCTCCAGCAGCGGGGTCTTGTACCGGACGGCGGCGGGATTCTGCTTATTGCGGACATACTGGGGGATGGAATCCATGGGGCCGGGACGGTACAGCGAAATGGCGGCGGTAAGGTCTTCGATGGACTGGGGGCGCAGCTGGGTAAGCATCTGGCGCATACCGCCCGATTCCAGCTGGAACACACCGGAGGAATCGCCGCGGGAAAGCATCTCGTAGACCTCGGGGTCATCATCGGGGAGCTTGTCCATTGAAAAATCCGGTTCCCGGCGGCGGATCATCCGCTCGGCATCGGCGATGACGGTGAGATTGCGCAGGCCCAAAAAGTCCATCTTGAGCAGGCCCAGCTCCTCCAAGGTGGTCATGGTGAACTGGGTAACGATGGATTCATCGTTTTTGGCCAGCGGCACATAGCTATCGACGGTATCCCGGGTGATGACCACGCCGGCAGCGTGGGTGGAGGCGTGCCGGGGAAAGCCCTCCACCTTTTTGGCGGTTTCGATGAGCTCCGCCACCTGGGGGTCGCTTTGGCACATGGCCCGCAGCTCGCTGTTGGCCTCCAGGGCCTTATCGATGGTCATGTGCAGCTCATTGGGGATGAGCTTGGCGACGGCATCCACCTGGGGATAGGCCAGGCCCATGGCCCGGCCGACATCCCGCACGGCGCCCCGGGCCAGCATGGTGCCGAAGGTAACGATCTGGGCCACATGGTCGGCGCCGTATTTGCGGACGACATAATCGATGACCTCCGGCCGGCGCTCGTAGCAGAAATCCACATCAAAATCCGGCATGGAAACACGCTCGGGATTGAGGAAGCGCTCGAACAGGAGATTGTACTTCATGGGGTCGATATTGGTGATGCCGATGCAGTAGGCGGCAATACTGCCCGCACCGGAGCCGCGCCCCGGCCCGACCATGATCTTGTTTTGCTTCGCGTAATTGATAAAATCCCAGACAATGAGGAAATATTCCACGTAGCCCATCGACTCAATCGTGCCGAGCTCATACTCCAGACGGTCTATCAGATTCTGCGCCGGATTATCTCCGTAACGCTCAATCAGTCCGTCATGGCAAAGCTTGCGCAGATAGTCGCGGTTCGTCATGCCCTCCGGCGGCACGAATTCCGGCAGGTGATATTCGCCGAAACGGAAGTCAAACGCACACGCCTCGGCGATCACGTTGGTGTTCTCGATGGCTTCCGGCACAGCCGCGAAAATTTCCCGCATCTCCGCCTCGCTCTTGAGATAGAACTCATCGTTCGGGAACCGCATCCGCTTCTCGTCATCGAGCGTCGTCGCTGTCTGAATCGCCAGCAGCACGTCATGCGCCTTGGCGTCCTCCCGCCGCACATAATGCACGTCGTTGGTCGCTGCCAGCGGGATCGAAAGCTCCTGCGAGAGCTTCAGCATATCGTCATAGATCGCGCGTTCCTCCTCCAGGTGCTGATCCTGCAGCTCCAGATAAAAATGGTCCGGC
>ERZ780226.1137-NODE-1137-length-21609-cov-14.694488_pt1 | contig 21609 bp, 20 predicted proteins | sample MGYA00511165_ERZ780226 | MGnify/ENA primary metagenome ERZ780226 (study PRJEB29588, sample SAMEA2152373) | human gut metagenome | biome: human gut; feature: human-associated habitat; material: faeces | place: Denmark | collected 2008/2010 ...
CCAGCACCGCCACGGACGATGAAGTGAAGAAAGCCTATCGTGATCTGGCGCGGAAATACCATCCCGACAACTATCACGACAACCCGCTGGCCGATCTGGCGCAGGAGCGCATGAAGGAGATCAATGAGGCCTACGAGACGATCCAGAGCCAGCGCAAGGCCGCCCGCAGCGGCGGCGGATACAGTGGCACGGCGGGATACGGCGGATACAATCCGGGATATAACACCGGGTATTCCTCAGCGGCCTACGGTGCCGGCACAGCACGGCTCCAGCGCGTCCGCATGGCCATTTCGCAGGGCAATTTGAATCTTGCCGAGGAGCTGCTGAACGCCCAGTCCGACCACGATGCGGAGTGGAACTTCCTCAAGGGTGTGATCTGCACCCGCCGGGGCTGGCTGGACGAGGCACGGCGGTATTACCAGACCGCCGTGCAGATGGAGCCGGACAACGCGGAGTACCAGCGGGCACTGGATATGTCGGAGGGGCGGCAGAACGCCTACCGGCCCAACGGCTACGGCTCCGTCACCACCGGCAGCTGCGACAATACCGACTGTCTGCGGCTGTGCGGCATCAGCCTGTGCTGCAACGCGCTGGGCGTGCCTGTCTGCTTCTGCTGACAGTGGAGAGGGCGGCCTCTCTTTTTCCAATAAAACGAAGGAGATGATCGAGTGGTCAAGAGTATGACCGGCTACGGACGGGCCCGCGAGATGCGCGGCGGCCGCGATATCACGGTGGAGGTGCGCTCCGTCAACAACCGCTATCTGGACTGCACCGTGAAGATGCCCCGCGCGTATATTTTTGCAGAAGATGCCATCAAGAGCTGTGTGCAGAAGGCGGTGTCCCGGGGCAAGGTGGACGTGTTCATCACCATCGACGCCACCGGCGCTGACGAAACGGTGGTATCCGTCAATGAGGCGCTGGCCCGCGGCTACTATGAGGCACTGACACGGCTGAAGGAGTCTTTCGGCTTGGAGGGAGCCATCACACCGGATATGCTGGCGAAGTTTCCCGATGTTCTGTCCGTCACCAAGGCGGAGGAGGATGTGGAGGCCATTGCCGCTGACATCTGCGCTGTGCTGGATGACGCGCTGACAGCCTACAACGAGATGCGGGCCGTGGAGGGGGCGAAGCTGGCCGAGGACGTGGGCAGCCGCGCCGACACCATCGAGGAGACGGTGGCCCGTGTGGAGCAGCGCTCGCCGGAGACGGTAGCGGCCTACCGCCAGCGGCTGGAGACAAAGATGATGGAGGTCCTGCAGTCCGCCACCATCGACGAGTCCCGCATCCTCACCGAAGCGGCCATCTTTGCCGACAAGGTGGCGGTGGATGAGGAGACGGTGCGCCTGCACAGCCACATGGCCCAGCTGCGCACCATGCTGGCCGGAGACATCCCCGTGGGCCGGAAGCTGGACTTTCTGGTGCAGGAGATCAACCGCGAATGCAATACCATCGGCTCCAAGTGCAACGACCTGGCCATCGCGCAGGACGTGGTGAACATGAAGGCCGAGGTGGAGAAGATCCGCGAGCAGATCCAGAACATTGAGTGAGGGCCCGGCCATGCAGCTTGTGAACATCGGCTTCGGCAGCCTGATCTCCGTGGAGCGGCTCATCGCCGTGGTGGCCCCCGACTCCGCGCCGGTGAAGCGTCTGGTACAGGAGGCACGGGATCGCGGCATGCTCATCGACGCCACCTTCGGACGCAAAACAGCGTCGGTGTTCATCATGGACAGCGACCATGTGGTGCTCTCGGCGCTGAGCACGGAGAAAATGGCGCCCCGTCTGGGTCTGACGGTAAAGGATCTGACAGAGGAGGAATAGGCTTTGAACAGGAAAGGCAAGACATTCATTATCTCCGGGCCCTCCGGCGTGGGGAAGAGCACCGTGCTCCGCGCGCTGTTTGAGGGGCGGGAGGATCTGTATTTTTCCGTGTCCGCCACCACCCGCGCACCCCGGGAGGGAGAGCGGGACGGTGTGGACTACCACTTCATCCATGCGGATCGGTTCCGCAGCATGATCGAGGAGGACGCTTTTCTGGAGTATGCCGAGTATGTGGGCAACTTCTACGGCACCCCCAAGAAGTATGTGGACGAGGCCATGGAGCAGGGCCGGGACGTGATACTGGACATTGAGATCCAGGGCGCGGCGCAGGTCTGCGCCAAGCGGCCGGAGACGGTGCGCATCTTCATCGCACCCCCCAGCTGGGAGGAGCTGGAGCGCCGGCTCACCGCCCGCGGCACCGATACCCCGGAGAAGGTGCAGAAACGTCTGCTCCGGGCACAGGTGGAACTGAAAAACGCCCGCGATTATAATTATTTTGTCATCAACGATACGGTGGAGCAAGCGGTGGAGGAGCTGCGCGCGATTCTGTGCGCAGAGCACTGCAAACCCGCCGAGCGTATGGAATACATTCTCAACGGAAAGGAAATGTGATCATTATGATGCTGTATCCCGCTATGAACAAACTGACCGAGTATATCCCCAACCGCTACATGATGGTGAATGTGGTGGCGCGCCGCGCCCGCCAGATCGCCGCCGAGGCCGAGGCTAAAGGCGAGCATCTGGAGGAGAAGCCTGTGACTGAGGCCATCCGCGAGGTGGCCGATGGCAAGTTCGTGGCCAACCCCGTCATCGAGGAAGACAATATCTGACATGGCTGTGATCGCCAAGGCGGCTGTGCAGGCGGCGCCCTACGCCATCGACAGGGTGTACAGCTATCTGCTGCCCCGCGACATGGGGGCGCAGGTGGGCTGCCGTGTGCTGGTGCCCTTCGGCCGGGGCAACCGCCCCAGTGAGGCAGTGATTCTGGCGCTGAGCAAGGGTGTACCGGGCAAGCCTTTGAAAACGGTGAGTGCGCTGCTGGACGAGGAGCCGGTGGTGTCGGACAGGGAGATACGGCTGGCGCTGTGGATGCGGCAGCGGTATTTCTGCACGTTTTACGACGCGATGCACACCATCCTCCCGGCGGCGGTATGGTACCGCTACCGGGAGACGTGGCATCTGGCGAAGGATGTGCTGCCGGAGACACTGCCTGCGAAGGAAGCGGCGGTGTGCCGCCTTTTGCAGGACGGGCCCATGGAGACGGATGCCCTGAAGCAGGCCCTTGGCGACGATACGGCACTGCTGCTGCGGCGCATGGAGAAGGTGGGGACGCTCCGCCGCGAGACGGAGTCCCGCCGCAAGGTGCGGGACAGAGTAGACCTGTTCGTGAAGCTGGCCGTACCGGCGGAGCAGGCGCTGGAGCAGGTGTCCAGGACCGCCCGCCGCCAGCGGGAGATCGTGGCGTTTCTGGCTCAGAACGGCGAGACATCGCTGCACGATCTGTGTTATTTTACCGGCGCGTCCCGCAAGACCGTGGAGCTGCTGGTGCAGCTCGGCGCGGTAGCCCTGCGGGAGCAGGAAGCGTACCGAATCACGGAAAAGCAGTATGCTGTAAAGCCTATTCCCATTACACTAAATGACGAGCAGCAGCAGGTATATGAGGAGATTTTGCAGCAGGCGCTGTCCGGAAAGGCCGGCGTCACGCTGCTGCAGGGCGTTACCGGCAGCGGCAAAACGCTGGTCTATATCCGGCTGGCGCAGGAGCTGCTGCACCGGGGCAAATCCGTGATGCTCCTGGTGCCGGAAATCGCGCTGACGCCCCAGATGATGGCTCGGTTCACCGCTTATTTCGGCGATGAGGTGGCGTTGCTGCACAGCGGTCTGCGCCTGACGGAGCGATACGACCAGTTCAAACGCATCCGCCGGGGCGAGGCCCGCATCGTGCTGGGCACCCGTTCGGCGGTGTTCGCGCCCCTGCGGGACATCGGACTCATCGTCATGGACGAGGAGCAGGAAAGCTCCTACGAATCGGAGACGGCACCCTGCTACCACGCCCGGGACATCGCCAAGTACCGCTGTATGCAGGAGGGGGCAAGGCTCCTTCTGGGCTCCGCTACCCCCACAGTGGAGACGGCTTACTGGGCGGAGAAGGGCGACTATCAGCGGGCGCTGCTGCGGCGGCGCTACAACCGGCAGGCGCTGCCCACGGTGATTCTGGCCGATCTGCGGCAGGAGCTGCTGGAGGGACGGAACGGCATCATCAGCCGCCCGCTCTATGAGGAATTACAGAAAAATCTGGACGCCGGGGAGCAGAGCATCCTGTTCCTGAACCGGCGGGGCAGCAGCCGCCAGCTGCTGTGCCCCCAGTGTACCTACGTCCCCAAATGCCCCCGGTGCAGCGTGTATCTGACGTACCACAGCGCCAACGGGCGGCTGATGTGCCACTACTGCGGCTACTCCGAAAAAGCGCCGGAGACATGCCCCGAATGCGGCGGGCAGTTCAAGCACATCGGCGTGGGCACCCAGCGGGTGGAGGAGGAGCTGCGCAGCATCTTCCCCGGCACACCGCTGCTGCGGATGGATGCGGACACGGTGTCTGCGGGGCACGAGGCCATCCTGCGGGAGTTCGAGGAAAAGCATGTGCCGATCCTGCTGGGCACCCAGATGGTGGCCAAGGGGCTGGATTTTGAAAATGTGACGCTGGTGGGCGTTCTGGAGGCGGACACGTCCCTGTATGTGGATCACTACCGGGCGGCGGAGCGCACCTTCAACCTGCTGACGCAGGTCATCGGCCGGGCAGGCCGGGGCAGCAAGGCCGGACGGGCGGTGATCCAGACCTACACGCCCCAGAACGACGTGATACAGGCGGCGGCTCAGCAGGATTACCAGCGATTCTACGACGCGGAGATCCAGCTGCGGAGGCTGCGGCGCGACCCGCCCTTTTCCGACCAGTTCACCGTGACGGTGACGGGGCAGGAGGAGGACGCCGTGCGGCAGGCCATCGGCCTGCTGACCCGCAGCCTGCGGCAGGCGGCGCAGCAGCCGCCGTACAGCGCCATGGAGCTGCAGGTTCTGGGCCCCGCGCCGGCATCGGTGGTGAAGGTCAACGGCAGCTACCGCTACCGCACCATGGTGCTGGGCCGCAATGACCGGCAGCTGCGGCAGCTGCTGGCTGCTTTCATGCGGGAATTCGCGCAGCGCGGTGAGAACCGCCGTCTGCACATCTATACCGACTGCAATCTGATGGATTGAATCTGAGAAAACGAGGTACGAACAATGGCGTTAAGGAAGATAGCTTTACAGGGAGAGCCCTGTCTGACCAAGGTATGCCGTCCGGTGACGGACTTCAACGGACGTCTGCACACGCTGCTGGACGATCTGGCGGACACGCTGGCCGATTCCGGCGGCGTGGGGCTGGCCGCACCGCAGGTAGGTGTGCTGCGCCGGGTGTGCGTGGTGCTGGACGAGGAGGATCAGCTCATCGAGCTGGTGAATCCGGAGATCATCCGCACTGAGGGTGAGCAGACCGGTCTGGAGGGCTGTCTCAGCGTTCCCGGGAAATACGGCGAGGTCACGCGGCCGGAGATCGTCCGCGTCCGCGCACAGGATCGGGACGGCAACTGGTTCGAGGTGGAGGACGAGGGTCTGACCGCCCGCTGCTTCTGCCATGAGATCGAGCACCTGGACGGCCACCTGTTCGTGGAGCACACCGACCACCTGCTGACCGAGGAGGAGCTGGAGGAGTATATCCGCCGCGCCGAGGCGGAGAACGGAGATGAGGACGAATGAGGATACTGTTCATGGGTACGCCCGACTTTGCCGTGGCGTCCCTGAAACGACTGGTAGAGGACGGGCACGACGTGTGCGGCGTGTTCACCCAGCCGGATAAGCCCAAGAACCGGGGCCATAAGATGGCGTTTTCTCCTGTGAAGGAATATGCCTTGACAGTTGGTCTGCCGGTATACCAGCCGATGAAGATGCGGGATGGCGAGGCGTTGGGCATCGTGCGGGAGTTGGCACCTGAATTGATCGTGGTGGCAGCCTATGGCAGGATCCTGCCGGAGGACATCCTCAGCACGCCGACTTACGGCTCTATCAACGTACACTCCTCCGTCCTGCCGAAGTACCGGGGCGCGGCGCCCATCAATTGGGCTATTCTCAACGGGGACAGCGTCACCGGCGTTACCATCATGTATATGGCCAAGGAGCTGGACGCCGGGGATGTAATCCTCTGCCGCGAGACGGCCATTGACCCTGACGAGGACGCCCAGACACTCACTGCCCGTCTGGCGGCGCTGGGTGCGGACGCGCTGGCTGAGGCGGTGGAGCAGCTGCAAAGCGGTACCGCCGTCCGGACGCCGCAGGATCACAGCGCCTACACCTACGCGCCCATGCTGGACCGCAGTCTGTCGCCCATGGACTTCACCAGAAGCGCCCGGCATCTGCACGATCAGGTACGGGGACTCGTCCCGTGGCCCTGCGCGTCCATGACGCTGGATGGAAAGACCGTGAAGGTCTACCGCACCGCTGTGGGCGGCGAGACGGCGCTGGCTGCCGGGAAGATCGCCGAGGCCGGGAAGCAGGGTCTTGCCGTCGCCTGCGGCGATGGGCGGCTGCTGCGTATTTTGGAGCTGCAGGCCGAGGGCGGCAAGCGTATGGCGGCGGCGGACTATCTGCGGGGCCATCCCGTGCAGGTGGACGCATGAGCGATATGCAGCGGACAGGCGCACGGGACACGGCGCTGGAGGTGCTGATGCAGGTCAGCCGCGCCAATGCGTGGTCGGACGGCAGTTTGAAGCGCACCATTGCGAAAAACGGACTGGACAGCCGGGAGGCGGCGCTCTGCACGCGCCTTGCCTATGGCGTCATCCAGAACCGGGGCCTGCTGGACTACTATATCGGCTGCTGGTGCAGCCAGAAGCCCCACCGGCTGGAGCCGGTGATCCTGAACATCCTGCGCATCGGCGGCTACCAGATCCTTTTCATGGACAAGATTCCCCACCGCGCCGCCGTCAATGAGGCGGTGGAGATGACCAAACGCTGGGGCCGTCCCAAGGCTGCCGGTATGGTCAACGCGGTGCTGCGGAAGTTTGTGGCCAACTGGATGGATATGCCGGCGCTGCCTCAGGGCACCACGGCGGACTATCTGTCCGTGCGGTACAGCCATCCCAAGTGGCTGGTACGTCGCCTGATCGACGTGATCGGGGCGGAGGAGACGGAGGACTACCTCCGGATGAACAACGAGATCGTGCCCACCACCATCCAGACCAATACGCTGCAATGTACGGCGGAGGAGCTGGAGAAGGAACTGCGCACCGCCGGTGTGACGGTGCGTGCCCACCCATGGCTGGCAGGCTGCTTTGAGGTATCCGCCACCGGTGATTTGGAGCGTCTGCCCGCCTTTACGGAGGGACACTTCACCGTGCAGGATGCCGCTGCCCGTCTGGTGGCAACGGTAGCCGCACCAGGCGAGACGGACCGGGTGCTGGACGTCTGCGCCGCGCCGGGCGGCAAATCCTTTGCGCTTGCCATCGATATGAAGGATCGGGGCGATATCCTGTCCTGCGACGTACACCCCCATAAGCTGTCGCTCATCGAGAAGGGCGCGGCACGGCTTGGCATCCGCTCCATCCGGACGGCACTGGCCGACGGGCGGGAGCGTCATGCGGCGTGGGAAAGCGCCGCCGATCTGGTGGTGGCCGACGTACCCTGCTCGGGTCTCGGCATCATCCGCAAGAAGCCGGATATCCGCTACAAAGACCCTAAGGAGCTGGCGGAGCTGCCGGCCATCCAGAGCGCCATCCTGAACAATGCCGCCGCGTATGTGCGCCCCGGCGGCGTGCTGGTGTATTCCACCTGCACGGTGCTGCCGGAGGAGAACGAGGGTGTTACCTCGGCGTTTCTGGACACCCACCCGGACTTTGTGATGGAGCCGTTTTCCCTGCCGCACCCCATCGGCAGCTGCTGCGGACAGCTGACGCTGTGGCCGCAGCGCTGGGGCACGGACGGCTTCTACATCTGCCGGATGCGCAGAAAATAAGCGAGGAGTCTTTATGACTGATATCAAATCCATGACCCAGCAGGAGCTCTCCCTGTTTTTCAAGGAACTGGGGGAGCCGGCGTTCCGCGCCAAGCAGGCCTTTACATGGCTGCACCGGGGCGCCGTCTCCTTCGAGGACATGACCAATCTATCCAAACCGCTGCGGGAAAAGCTGGCGGCGCAGTGCTTTATCACCGCCCCTGTGGTGGCCCGCAAGCAGGAGTCCCGGCTGGACGGCACCATCAAGTACCTGTGGGAGCTGTCGGACGGCAACTGCATCGAGACGGTACTGATGCAGTACCACCATGGCAACACGGTGTGCATTTCGTCTCAGGTGGGCTGTCGCATGGGCTGCGCCTTCTGTGCCAGCACCATCGCCGGCAAGGTGCGGGATCTGCGGCCCTCGGAGATGCTGGATCAGGTGCTGTTTACCCAGCTGGATTCCGGCCGGGAGATATCCAACATCGTGCTCATGGGCATCGGCGAGCCGCTGGACAATATGGACAATGTGCTGCGCTTTCTGGAACTGGTGAACCATCCGGACGGCCTGCATATTGGCATGCGGCACATCAGTCTGTCCACCTGCGGCGTGGTGCCGGGCATTGATGCGCTGGCGGAAAAGCAGCTGCAATTGACGCTGTCTGTGTCGCTCCACGCACCGGACAGCGAGACGCGCAGCCGCATCATGCCGGTAAACCGCGCCTACGACGTGGAGCGGCTTTTCGACGCCTGCCACCGCTACTTTGAAAAGACGGGGCGGCGTATCAGCTTTGAGTACGCCATGATCGACGGCGTCAATGACAATGACTGGCAGGCTGACCTCATCGCCAAAAAGCTGCGGGGCATGCCGGGCCATGTAAACCTTATCCCGCTGAACGACGTGGTGGAGAGCCCGTACAAGCCCAGCCGCCGTGTGGCCGCGTTCCAGAAGCGTCTGGAATCTCACGGTATCACCGCCACGGTGCGGCGCAGTCTGGGCGGCGACATCGACGCCTCCTGCGGCCAGCTGCGGCGCAAGGCTATGGAGGAGCAAGGAAGGAGCAGCCTGTCATGAAAACGTGGGGCATTACCAATACCGGTCTGGTGCGCAGCGAGAACCAGGACGCCTACGCGGCGTTCACGGTGGGCAGCTGCTACGCCGCGGTGGTCTGCGACGGTATGGGCGGCACCCACGGCGGCCGCATCGCCAGCAGCATCGCCGTGGAGCGGTTCGAAGCGGAGCTTCGGGCCGTCCTGCAGGACGATGCCGGGGAGGAGCAGCTGCGGCAGGCCATGCTGTACGCCATCTCGCTGGCCAACGACGCCATACGGCGCGAGGCGGCACGGAACACCGACTATCAGCACATGGGCACCACGCTGGTATGTGCGCTGGCCCGGGAGGAGCTGGTGATGATCGGCAACATCGGCGACAGCCGCGCCTACCACATCACCGGGGAGGGCATCCTCCAGATCTCCCGGGATCACTCGGTGGTGGAGAACATGGTGGAGAAGGGTGACATCACCCGGCAGGAGGCCCGCCGCCATCCCAGCCGCAACCTGATCACCCGTGCGCTGGGTCCGGACATTCAGGCGCAGGCGGACACGTTTTCCGTACCATGGCAGCAGGGGGATTTCATCCTGCTTTGTACGGACGGGCTGGTAAACACCGTCTCCGATCAGGAGATGCTTTTTGAGGTGCTCCACAACGGCGATATCGAAAGCTGTCTGGATCACCTGCTGCAGATCTCGCTGCAGCGCGGCGCACCGGACAATATCACGGCGGTGCTGCTGATGAACGAGTAAAGGAGATGGCAAACATGGATCAATACATAGGACGTATGCTGGACGATCGCTATGAAATTCTGGAGCTGATCGGTTCCGGCGGCATGGCAAATGTATATAAGGCCAGATGTCATCGCCTGAACCGGCTGGTGGCCGTCAAGATCCTCAAGAGCGATCTGGCGGACAACGCCGATTTCCGCCGCCGCTTCCGGGACGAGTCCCGGGCTGTGGCACAGCTGTCCCATGCCAATATCGTCTCGGTGTACGATGTCTCTACCAGCGGTGAGACGGAGTATATCGTCATGGAGCTGATCGACGGGATCACCCTGAAGCAGTATATGGAACGGCGGGGCCGCATGGACTGGCGAGAGGCGCTGCATTTCATCTCCCAGATCATGCGCGGCCTCAGCCATGCCCACAGCCGGGGCATTATCCACCGGGACATCAAGCCACAGAATATCATGGTGCTGCGGGACGGCAGCGTGAAGGTGGCCGATTTCGGCATCGCCTGTCTGGCCAACGCCAGCCAGACCCTGACGCAGGAGGCGCTGGGCTCCGTCCATTATATTTCCCCCGAGCAGGCGCGGGGCGACCGTATCGACGCCCGCTCCGACATCTATTCCGCCGGCGTGGTGCTGTACGAGATGCTGACGGGCCGGCTTCCCTTTGAAGGTGACTCCGCCGTGTCCGTGGCCATCCAGCACCTGAGCTCCGTGCCGCTGGCGCCCCGGGATATCGATCCCAGCATCCCCGAGCCGCTGGAGCTGATCTGCATGAAGGCCATGAACAGCGACCCGGACAAGCGCTATCCCACGGCAGACGCCATGCTGGAGGATCTGGAGAAGTTCCGCAAAGACCCCACCGTGGACATGGACTATATCCGTAAGGAGCTGGCGGAGGTGCAGCCCACCACAGAGCCCACCATGCCCATCCCCACCGCGCAGGTGAACACCGCCGTGAAAAAGCGGGCCGAGCAGCTGCGCCGCAGTGAGCAGGAGGAGGACTTCCGCCCCCGGGACAAAAAATCCATCGCCATCATGGCGGGCATCTTCGCGGCGGCACTGGTGCTGGTGTTCCTGCTGTTTAAGCTGATCCTGGGCGATTTCGGCCCCGCCGGCAACAATAAAAGCTACGAGGTGCCCGATGTGCGGGGTATGACCGTGGGGGAAGCCCAGCTGATGGACGGCGTCAAGGATGTTTTCGAGATCGTGGTCAAGGGCACCCAGCGCTCCGACACCTATGAGGCGGGGCAGATCATCCAGCAGTCCCCGGAGGCGGGACGCAGCCGCAAGAGCAACTTCGTCATCGAGGTCTATGTGGCCGCCGAGGAGGTCAAGGTGGATATGCCCAACGTCACTGGCAAGGAGTACCGGCAGGCCCGCATTGAGCTGCAGGAGCTGAAGCTGGATCTGCAGTTCGAGTTCCTGAGCCAGAACTCCGACAGCTATGCCAAGGATACGGTGATCTCCACCGCTCCCGCCGCCGGTGAAGCACTGAAACAGGGGCAGAAGGTCACGCTGTACGTCAGCACCGGGCCCAAGACCGTCACCGTGCCCACCTTTCTGGGGCAGGACATTGCCATGGCCATCAAGACCGCGCAGGACATGGGCCTGACCGTGGGCCAGCCGCTGTTTGACCCGTTCAGCAGCGTGGAGACGGGCCGCGTCACGGAGCAAAGCATCAAGCCGCAGCAGGTGGTGGACGGCGGCACACAGATCGTTTTCACCGTCAGCGGCAGCGGCGAGGAGGACATCATGACCCGCACCAAGGCGGTGGAGTTCTCCCTGCCATCGGATATGGACGGCATGATCAAGGTGGAGTACGAGCAGGACGGCGAGATCATCGACAGCCAGTACATCAGCTCCAACCTCCAGACCGTCAGCTATACGTTCACCGGACAGGTGGGCGCACACTCGCTGGTGCGCGCCTATTTTACCTGCATCAACGATAACTCGGTGGCGTCCTCGCCCACACAGGAGATTAGCTTTTGAGCCGGGGGCGCATTGAAAAGGCCCTCAGCGGCTTCTACTATGTGAATACCGGCGATGCGGTGCTGCAATGCCGCGCCCGGGGCAAATTCCGCCGCGAGGGACTCAGTCCGCTGGTGGGCGACTGGGTGCAGGTACGGGAGCTGGGCGGCGGCGAGGGCTTCGTGGAGGCCGTGGAGCCGCGAAAGAACGTATTCCTGCGGCCCTCCGCTGCCAACATCGATCAGCTGGTCATCATCGCCAGCGCCGCCATTCCGGTGACAGAGCCGTACCTCATCGACCGCATCGCCGCCATCGCGGCGCTGAAGGGCTGCCGGGTGCTGCTGTGCCTGAACAAGTGCGACCTCGACACGGCGGACGAGCTGTACGGCATCTATGTCCGCTCCGCCATACAGGTGCTGCGTGTCAGCGCCGAGACAGGGGAGGGACTGGATGATCTTCGCGCCGCAATAGCTGGCAAGCTCAATGCCTTTACAGGAAATTCCGGCGTCGGCAAGTCCAGCATTCTCAATGCCCTCGCGCCGCAGCTGACGCTGCCGGTGGGGGAGGTCAGCAAGGCGCTGGGCCGAGGCCGTCACACCACCCGCCATGTGGAGATGTTCTCACTGGGCGGAGAGACGTGGGTCATCGACACGCCGGGCTTCTCCTCATTTGACACGCAGGAGATGGATCTGGAGCTGAAGGAGCACCTGCCGGAGACGTTTCCGGAATTCGCGCCCTATCTGGGGCAGTGCCGCTTCGTGGGGTGTAGCCACACCAAGGAGAAGGGGTGCCGCGTTCTGCAGGCGGTGCGGGACGGGGACATCCACCCCAGCCGCCACCGCAGCTACGTCCGCCTGTACGAGGAGCTAAAGGATCTGAAGGCGTGGGAAAAGAAGTGAAAACAAGCGCTGAAAAGCGGGGTGCATTTGCACCTCGCTTTTTTGACGCCCATATACTGGAACGAAGGAGGGGTCCGGTATGAGAGGGTGGAACTGCGGCGGATTCATCATCGGCATCTGTGCGCTGGCATTGGGACTGGGCATCCTGATCGCGGCTGTTTTTCCTGTGGGCTGCCTGATGTTTCTGGTGGCATTTCTGCTCATCGCCTGCGGGATCGCCTGTCTGAAAAATAGGAGGTAGCGTCATGAAGATCGTTGTCTGGAAGTCGCCGCGTATCCTGCGCGGCCTGCTGCGCAGCATTTTCGGGATTCGGGAATAACGGGGGCCGTCCTCTCATACCATGGCAGTACAACGGAGAAATGAGAGGGCAAGAGCATGGAATTAGGCTTACAGTTCACAGACCTGACCTGTTGGGAAAAGACAGGTCACGCGGCGGTCAGCCACGAGGAGACGATGGAGACCTCCATCGCGGAATACTGCCCTGACATGACGCGGATCGTCAGCGCCTGCGGGCAGCTGTACATCCGGGAAAAAACCGCGTCGGAGGAGCGTACCGCCGTCTCCGGCACGGTGCGCGTAACGGTGCTGTACACGTCGGAGGAGAGCGCGGGGCTGCGCAGTCTGGCGGTATCGGTGCCGTTCACCTGCACAGCGGAGGATCGGCAGCTGGCATCGTCGCAGCTGATCTGGGCCACGGGCCGCCTGCTGCTGGTGGAGGCGCAGGCCGTCACAGCCCGGAGGCTGTATGTCCGCGTTCTGCCGGAGGTGACGATGACCGGCTTTACCCGCGTGCCGCACCGTTTTTGCAGCGGTGTGGAGGAGAGCAGCGCCCTGCGCACCCGTTGCCGCCAGCGCAGCTTCAGTCTGCTGGATACCGCCGTGGAGCGGGATGTCAGCATGGCGCAGGAGGTGCAGGCGTCGCCGGTACCGGAGGAGCTGCTGCTGTACCGCCTGTACCTCCGGCTCACCAGCTGCCGCACGGTGGGCAGCAAGCTGGTGGTGAAGGGGGAGGTTACGCTGTCTGCCCTGTACCGCGGGCAGGATCAGCAGCTGCATACATACGAAGGGGAGCTGCCGCTGTCCCAGATACTGGACGGCGCCGGCCTGCCGGAGGACGGCGAGTACGCCGCACGGCTCTGCCTCACCGGCGGGGAGATGCGGGTGCTGCGTTCCGACACCGGCGGCGGGTTCTCCGTCACCGCGGAGCTGCGGCTGCTGCTGTGCGCCTACCGCGCGGCTCAGTGTACCTGCGTGGAGGATCTGTACAGCATCCGTCAGCCGGTGCGGCTGGAGCAGGAGACGGTGACGATCCCCGCCGTCCGGCCCGACCGCGTCCTGCGGGAGGAAACGGTGGAGCATCTGGACTTCGGCGGGAACAGGCCGTTCTTCTTCATCACAGACACGGACTGCGCCGCTGCATCCGTCACCACGGAGGAGGGTCAGACGGCGCTGCGTACCACCGTCCGGACGCGGCTGCTGTATCTGGATGAGTCGGATACGCCGTCCGTCACCGAGCGCACGGAGGAGGTGGTGCTGCCGGTGAAGGAGCCGGTGCAGGGTGTGTCCTGCGGTCTGTCCGGCGCGCCGGAGGTGCAGATGGGTACCGGCGGCTGCGACGTGCGGCAGGTGGTGGCATTTCTGGCGGAGGACACCTGCCCGGAGCCACTGCAAACCGTCAGCGGCGGGGAACTGCTGGAGCCGGCGGAGCAGGAGTGCATGCCATCGCTGGTGCTGCGCCGCCTGCTGCCGGGCGAGACGCTGTGGGACGTGGCGAAGCAATACCGCACCGATGAGACGCTGCTGCGCACCGTCAACCAGCTGGAGGGAGAGGAGCTGCCGGACAAAATGCTGCTGATCCCCCGCGTCCGCTGAATTGTGCATTGACTTTCCCCGTGCCCGTAGGGTACAATAAAGGGTGCGAGCAGGCTGGACAGTCGCGGGGACAAGGCGAAAGCCTGTTCATGAGGAAAGTCCGGGCTCCACAGGGCAAGAATAACGGGTAACGCCCGCCGAAGGCGACTTCAGGAAAAGTGCAACAGAGATATACCGCCCCGTCACATCCCCAGCAATGGGGCCCCGCAAAAACGCAGTTTTTGTGGGGAAAGAAGGTGCGGCGAAATGATTTCGTCCAGCCGCAAGAGGCTGGACGAAGGATATGGAGCTTGCACCGACGAGGTAAGGGTGGAAAGGCGAGGTAAGAGCTCACCCGACGGCGCGTGAAAGTGACCGTCGCTGTAAACTCTATTCGGAGCAACACCGGTATGGGAGCGTATAGGCTGGCCCGGCTGCTCCCGGGGTGGCTTGAGCGTGCCGGCAACGGTACGCCCAGATAGATGACTGTCAAAACAGAACCCGGCTTATAGGCCTGCTCGCACCAGAAAAAGCCCTCCGTGCCGCTGCACGGAGGGCTTTTTGTCCTCTTTTATCAAACCTCGCTGTACCGCGCCAGGAACTGGCGGGTACGCTCCTGCCGGGGGTGGTCGATGACCTCTCTGGCAGGGCCCTGTTCCACGATGACGCCGCCGTCCATGAAGATCACCTGATCGGCCACATCACGGGCAAAGGCCATCTCATGGGTCACGATGATCATGGTGGTATGCTGCTGGGCAAGGCCGCGAATGACCTTCAGCACCTCGCCGGTCAGCTCCGGGTCGAGTGCGGAGGTAGGCTCGTCAAAGCACAGGATATCCGGCTTCATGGCCAGCGCGCGGGCGATCGCCACGCGCTGCTGCTCGCCGCCGGACAGCTGCGCCGGGAAGTTGTTCAGCCGCTCCCCCAGGCCCACACTGGTCAGGGTCTGGGCCGGGTCCAGCGGGTCCCGGCAGATCTCGCTGGCCAGCTCCACATTTTCCAACGCCGTCAGGTTCTGCACCAGGTTGTAGAACTGGAACACAAAGCCCACGTCGTACCGGCGGTAGGTGGTAAGAGCCTTTTCCGAAAAGCGGCTCACGTCCCGGCCGTCCAGCCAGACATGGCCCTCATCGCAGCTGTCCATGCCGCCCAGAATGTTCAGTAAGGTGGTCTTGCCGGCACCGGAGGGGCCTACGATGATGCAGAACTCCCCCTTGTCCACATAAAAGTTCATGTGGTCGGCGGCGGCGATCTTCACACTTCCGGTCTGGTAATATTTGCAGACGTCCTCAAACTCCACAAAATGATCCATGGCGTTTTCTCCTTTGCAACCATGTAATTTTATCCACCTTAACTATAGCACAACCCGGCAAAGGTTGCACCCTCTGCCGGGCAAATTTTCAAAAACTTAACAGAAAAACTCCCACCGCAGCAGTAGCAGTGGGAGCTTTTGGATGCTTATGGAATTTCAGGGGGCTGGGGCTCAACGGCCGATCAGCAGATCCCGGCGGCCCCGGCCATTGACGCTGAGGCGGACGGTGCTGCCGCACTGGTGCAGTTTGACCTTGGCGTCGGCATCATAGCCCTCCGTCAGCAGGCTCAGATTCAGAGTGGTGGAGGTCTTTTCGGTCTTGAACACCAGGGTGTTGATGCCGTTGTTCATCATGGTGGTCAGGTCCTCCATGGTGCAGCGGAAGGTCGCCACGCTGGCAGGCACATCCAGGGTCAGCACCGTGCCGTTCTGCCGGGCAGTATACAGCACCTGGCGGCCAAACAGGCCCTTGACGCTGTAGTTCAGCTTCAGGGTGTCGCTCTCAGCACCGTCGGCACCAATGAGCATGATGTTGCCCTGGATGGCAGGGCCTGCCGGGGCACCGTAGCCGCCGTAGGTGGGGTCCTTTTCGCCAATGGCCACGTCGGCAGCAAATGCGCCTACGCTGAGCATGGCAACGGCACAGGTGGCCACCGCAGCGGCAGCCAGGGTACGGGCAACTTTATGATTCTGCAGTTTCATAGAAAAATCCTCCTGTTTTTGCAGCCGGGGTCCGGCTGTGTTTTTCATGTTCTTGCAACCATGGTTTTTTGCGGCAAGGCTCTGAACCAGAACCGCCGCATCTGTCTTGTAAACGGATGCGGCAGCTGGATTATTGCAGGGAATGCAAAAAATTATTCAGTTTTTTTCTTCTCCGTTCAGAATAGCCATAAACTCCTCCCCAGTGATGGTCTCCTTTTCGTAGAGGAACTTGGCCAGCTGGTCCAGCTTGTCCCGGTTCTCGGTAAGGATCTGCAGGGCCTTGGCGTGCTGGGCCTTTACCAGCTCCACCACCTTCTGGTCGATCTCTCGCTGGGTCTGGGCAGAGCAGGCCAGGGAGGTGTCCCCTCCCAGGTACTGGTTGTTCACCGTTTCCAGGGCCACCATGTCAAAGTCCTGGCTCATGCCGTACCGGGTGATCATGGCCCGGGCCAGCTTGGTGGCCTGCTCGATGTCGTTGGAGGCTCCGGTGGTAACAGAGTGGAACACCAGCTCCTCGGCGGCACGGCCTCCGGTAAAGGTGGCGATCTTGTTTTCCAGCTCCGTCTGGTTCATCAGGTAGTGGTTGCCCTCGTCCACCTGCATGGTGTAGCCCAGGGCACCGGAGGTGCGAGGGATGATGGTGATCTTTTGCACCGGAGCCGAGTGGGACTGCTTAGCTGCCACCAGAGCGTGGCCGATCTCGTGGTAGGCCACGATGCACTTTTCCTGATCCGTCAGGATGGAGTTCTTTTTCTGGTAGCCTGCAATGACCACCTCGATGCTCTCCTCCAGGTCCGCCTGGGTCACGCTTTTGCGCCCGGCCCGTACGGCTCGCAGCGCAGCCTCGTTGACGATGTTGGCCAGCTCGGCACCGGAGGCACCGGAGGCCATGCGGGCCACGGTGTTAAAATCCACCCCCGGGGCGACCTTTACCTTTTTGGCGTGGACCTTCAGGATCTCCTCCCGACCCTTCAGGTCCGGCAGCTCCACCGGCCCCCGGCGGTCAAAGCGGCCGGGACGGGTCAGAGCCGGGTCCAGGGAATCCGGGCGGTTGGTGGCTGCCAGGATGATGACCCCGGTGTTGCCCTCAAAGCCGTCCATTTCCGTCAGCAGCTGGTTCAGGGTCTGCTCCCGCTCGTCGTTGCCACCCAGATTGCCGCTGTTGCGCTTCTGGCCAATGGCGTCGATCTCGTCGATGAACACGATGCAGGGGGCCTTTTCCTTGGCCTGCTTGAACAGGTCCCGGACCTTGGAGGCACCCATGCCCACAAACATCTCCACAAACTCGGAGCCGGAGATGGAAAAGAAGGGCACATTGGACTCGCCTGCCACAGCCTTGGCCAGCATGGTCTTGCCGGTGCCCGGAGGGCCCACCAGCAGGATGCCCTTGGGCATGGATGCGCCAATGCTCTCGTACTTGCCGGGGTCGTGCAGGTAATCCACGATCTCCTGCAGGTTTTCCTTAGCTTCATCCTCACCGGCAACATCCGCAAAGCGGATGCCGTGGGTGGACTGCACATAGACCTTGGCGTTGGACTTGCCCACGCCGCCGAACATCATAGCCCCCGGGCCGCCGCCGGCCTTTTCCATCAGCTTTTTGTTCATCTGGTTGCCGATGAAGCTGAACAGCAGGATGGGCAGCAGGAACCAGATCAGGAAATTGAGTATCGGCGACCCCTGCTCCACAATCTCGCTGGAGAACTGTGCTCCGGCATCATACAGGCGCTGGGTAAGCTCCGGGTCGTTCATCAGGCCGGTCTTGTAGACCTGCTTTTCCTCTTTATCGGTAAAAATGATCTGGTTGGATTCGATATCCACACGGCCGATGTTCTTTTCCTCGGTCATGGTCATAAAGGTACCGTAGTCCACTTCCTCCACCTGACGCTCACTCATCCACGGCAGCAGCACAAGGTTGAGCAGCAGCAGGACCGCCAGCACGATGGCGTAATAGATCGCCAGCGGCTTTTTGGAAGGTTTGACTTCTTTCATGACGCTTCCTCCTTTGGTTCTTGATGCAAGTAGTATAGCACAGCCGCCGGGCCCGCAACAGCGGTTCGAGCAGAACTTTCCAAAAACTTAGCAAATTGTTAACAATAAGAGTCCGTGCGCTCTGCTTGACAATATACGTTGGTTCGATTATACTACAAATAGAAAGGGCGCTGACTGCAATGGTCAGCTTCCTGTCCCGCTAGTCAAAAAGATTGACCGTCAGGCTTGGAACACTGGGCGGTCAATCTTTTTTGTTTTTATCGTTTTTTCGGTCGTGCGAGATCTTCCACGCAATGTCAAATGCAGCTTTCGCTACATCAACGAGCAACGCCGCCACTGTGGCCAGAAGAGTCAACAGCAGCATGGTCTCAGACAACGTCATTCGACATTCCTCCCTTCGCCTTCAAGGCTCCGGGAAGCTTCATTTACAAAAAAGTTCCACTTCCAGAACCTCTGCTTCGTTCCATGTATAGGAAGAATCAGCGATGCGGGAGCAGGAAGCATGACCACCGATTTTGCAATCAGCGCCTTGCAAACAGTGTACCATACTCTGATGCGAAACACAACGCCCCCGGAAGGCTATTGTTCTTCCGGGGGCGTTATTATACTGTTATTATGCGATTACTGCTTGGGGAACGCCTTGTTCCAGACCTCAATGACCTTGAACTTGGGAGTCCAGCCTTCCGGCTTGAAGGTTTCTGCGGTCTTGGCTTCCATGATGCCCTGTTCCACGCACCACTGGGCTGCCTTGGCGGTGTCGGCATCTGCCACATCCGCAAAAGCCGGGGTGTTCACAGGTTCAGGTCTGCCTGCGGTGTTCCACACCAGCAGTGCCAGCTGGCCGCGGTTTGCGGGGATCTCTGCGCCCTCGGGCAGGATGTTGTGCAGGATCACCCGGGTAGCGATCTCGTAGCCGCCCCAGACTGCCGCGCCGCCCATCAGAACGGCTGCAACCGCGCCGCCTGCGTCAGAGCCGGAGTCAACCGTACCGGTATCGTCGGGGGTGGTGTCACCGCTGCTTGCCGGGGCAATGTTGATGTACGGATCTTTAAAAGTACCCGTGTAGCCTGCGCCGCTTTCGCCCGTGTAGAAAGTCTCCGCACTTTCAGCAGTCGTGCCGGTCTTGATCTCGTACTTCTGTGTATGAGTCGGGGTGTATTTCAACTTACCGCTGACAGCCTTGCCGCTGCCCTTGTTTTCCAGAACCACATCACCGGTACTCTCGATATTGGCACTGCCAAAGATAGGATAAGCCTGACCAGTGCTGTTGCCTTTAACGGTCACATCGTGCGCGTCGACCTTGAATGAGGAAGCTGTAAGGCCGCCGATCACATCGCCGTTGCCCTTGTTCTCAAACAGCACATCGCCGGAGCAAGTAATATCGACATCGCCGTCGATGATCGTGCCATAGTGGCTGTCGCCGGTTTGATCTCGGTTTCCAACCACCGTTACGTTGTTTGCGCTGTCCACAGTAAGCTTGCCGTTTACCGCAACCGTCCCATCTGCGGGGGTCACAGTGATGTTGTTTGCATTGTTGATGGTCAGGGCACCATCAACGACAGGAGTGGTGGCACCAACGTCGTTGCTCAGCTTCACATCCACATTGTCCGCAGCCGTAATATTGATTTTCAACTCGCCAAAGGTGCCGGTACCGGTCAGGGTGTGGCTCTCCGGGTCATAGGTGAGCTTGCCGTTGGTGTAGGTGTCACCGAGAATGTTCCCGCAGTTATTGCTGGTCACTCCAATGGCTTCACCATGGTTCATCGTGACCGTGATACCGTAGTTGGTTACTTTATCATCCGGGGTGGTATTTTCCGGGGTACCAGGCTGGATGTTCAGATACTTCGTATTCACCGTTGCAGAGTAAGTCGTATCCGTCAGCGCAGTCTGCGTATTGCTACTTTCACTTTCACCAACTGCCACACGGTAAGCACTCGTGGTATCAGTGCGGGTGAACTTAACAGTTCCGTCAATCACGCCACTGCCATCATTACCAACCGTCAAACTGGGTGCGGTAACATCAATGTACGCTTTTTCACCAGAGAGGAAGCTGTTGCTCGAATGGCTCTTGAGGGTTACAGCATCGGCTGCGGTTACAATGAGGGACATATCCTTCAACGCGTTTGCACTGGATGCATTGGCATCAAACGTTACTTTACCGCCGCTGATAATGTCCGATTTCGTAGATTCCCGGCTGGTTTTAGCAATGCCGCCTTTAATATCAACATTGCCGTCAGCTTTTACGCGTACTCTGCCACCTGCAACAAGGCCATCTTCCTCATTATTAACAATGCTTACATTTCCAGAAGCGTCCTCGACCCAGATTAAAACACCAGCGGTGGGAACAGTACTGCTGCCACCAACGATACTGACACTCCGCGCTTTACAGTCTGACGCAGCCTGCTCCGCTACTTGTCCACCACCGGTATTGAAAAGTTTTACATCACCAGTTGCTCTAATAACCGCCTGTTCTTTGACAGTGGCTTCACTATTGCTGCTTGTGATCGTAACATTTTTTATAGGAGATTCCTCCGTCCCGATGTAAACAGTGCCATTTACAGCTTTTTGGTCGCTGCCATCAATGTAGATGCTGTCCTCCGCGGAATCCGTTTTTATGGTCATATAACCATTTTTCGGTGGGGTCAGCATGCCCTCGAATTTGTAAGTCTTGCTTGTAGCATCATACTCGATTTGAACACTTTCAAATGGATTATAGCCATTTTCCCAGTTCAGAGTACCATCTGCTTCGGGGTTCGCGGTAGCAAGTAGTTCGTTGCTCCACCAAATGGTCAACGCACCACTCTGTGTGTTGCCGTCTGCCGCCAGTGCGCTGAGGGGACTTGCCACCTGCAGCAGCATACCAAAGCTCAGCAGACCGGCAAGGAGTTTTCGGGTCCATCGTTTCATAAAATGAGTGCCTCCTCTCTTTCTTTGTCTGTATCATATCATGCTTGCCCCTCCCCCGGACGATCTCCGGCACGAATCGACTGTAAAATGCATCGAATCGACCCGTGCACAATTTTGGAAAATTCTGCCCCTTCTTTTGTGAAATTGTTTCATTTTGAGAATGAGCCAGACTGCTTGACACTGCCTGCGAATCATGCTAAACTTAGTCCACTTTGAAAAAAGCACAAATGCGTTGACGGGGAAAAAACGAATTTCTTCTGCGTACAGAGAGCCGCCGGGTGGTGCAAGGCGGGTGCAGAGGGCTTCGGTTACTGGCCCCTGAGCGGCAGAGCTGAACGATGCAGTAGGTTCTGACGGAC
>ERZ780226.1140-NODE-1140-length-21546-cov-4.149318_pt1 | contig 21546 bp, 18 predicted proteins | sample MGYA00511165_ERZ780226 | MGnify/ENA primary metagenome ERZ780226 (study PRJEB29588, sample SAMEA2152373) | human gut metagenome | biome: human gut; feature: human-associated habitat; material: faeces | place: Denmark | collected 2008/2010 ...
CGCCGGTAAAGAGCCGCCACTCACCCTCTTTTGTTATTCCTATCATATGTATATTATACTTGCTCTTATCGAGAGACTTTATAACTGTTGTCGCTGAAACAAGCGATACCGAATGCTCGCTCGATACTCCTCCGAATATAACGCAGATGTCAAGCTTATTCATTTTAAACTCCGCCTTTCTTATAATAAAAAAATCACACAATACACCATATTATCATTAAATTATATTGTACAACTTTATGAAAAAAAAATCAATATGTATAAATACTAAATATGTGTTAAAAATATATTAAATTACAGATATTTTATTTATTTTTGTTTTTGGAGTGATACTTAATGAAAAAATTTAATAGAATTGTTTTTATTTTTATATCGATTTTTATGCTGGGAACGGTTTTATACCTTGGTTATATCGAGAATATGAAGAAAGACATCGCCGATAACTTACTTCGGCTTCATATAGTCGGAGCGGACGATTCGGAATATTCACAAAACTTAAAAATATGCGTCCGCGACCGAATTCTTTCCGATTTTTCAGAGGTGTTTTCGTATTGCGGCTCTCTTGAAGCCTCCGCCGCAAGGGCAAGGGAGTTAAAACCGCGCATAGAAGCCGCCGCCGCGGATGAGCTTAAAAGCCGCGGCTGTAACGATTCGGTCAGCGCCGTGGTTGAGGAATGTCGTTTTCCGACCAAGAATTACGGCGAAGTTACACTTCCGGGCGGTGTTTATACGGCGTTAAACATCCGTCTCGGCGCGGCAAGGGGACATAATTGGTGGTGCGTTATGTATCCGCCGCTTTGTATAAACGGCGGGAACGCCGTAATAACCGACGCTTCAAAGGAAAAGCTTAAAACGTGCCTTTCTCCCGAGGAATATAGGCTTATTACATCGGGTGAAGAACCTGATGTAAAAATTAAATTTAAGCTTGCTGAATTATTGGGAAGATATTTTAAATAATTAAAAAATTGTCTGAGTATTTTAACTTTTGCGGCATATACTATTGGTGTAACATCGACGAAGCAAGAGCTTGCGGCGGTTTACAATTCTGATGGCGTCACAGTTTACTAAAAGAAAGATATGTATGTCATATCAATCATGAGGTGAAATATGAGCGGTCATAAAAATAAAATGTCAGAAGCCCTCAAAATGGAGGTCGCAAAGGAACTCGGCGTATACAACATTGTAAAGAAAGAAGGCTTCGGCGGAGTAACCTCCAGGGATTGCGGAAATATGGTAACAAAGGCCATAGAGATAGCAAACCGTTCGGTGGAGGGCTAACAAAATATACGGTTCGCAGATTGCGGACCGTATATTTTTATTTCATTTCGTTAGCCATAGTATAGAACTGATGATAAATTCCGCCGAGCTTCATAAGCTCATCGTGGCTGCCCTCCTCGACGATTCCTTCATCGGTCAGAACTAAGATTCGGTCGGAATTTCTTATGCTTGAAAGCCGGTGAGCAATAGTAAGGGTCGTTCTTCCCTCTGCCAGCCGATTGAGTGATTTTGCCACCGCGTATTCGCTCTCGTTGTCGAGAGCCGAGGTTGCTTCATCAAGAATGATAATAGCCGGGTTCTTGAGAAACACTCTCGCTATGCTGATACGCTGTTTCTGACCGCCCGAAAGCTTAACTCCGCGTTCGCCGACATATGTGTCATAGCCGTTTTTAAGCTCGCGTATAAACTCGTCCGCGCCTGCCCTTTTAGCGGCTTCTATTACCTCATCGCGGCTTGCGTCCGGCCTTCCGTAGCGGATATTTTCAAATATCGTTCCCGAAAACAGATATACGTCCTGTTGAACCATACCGATGTTCTTTCTGAGGCTTTTTAAAGTAATCTTTTTTATATCCCTTCCGTCAATCGTGATTGTTCCGCCGGTCGGGTCATAGAATCGCGGAATAAGGTTACATAGCGTGGTTTTTCCGCCGCCCGACGGGCCGACGATTGCAACCTTTTCGCCCGCGTGGATTTTAAGATTCAGGTTCGAGAATACTTCGTTGTGGTCGTCGGGGTATTCAAAAGTAACATTTTTAAATTCAATCTCGCCTTTGGGTGAGATTATGTCCGTTGCGTCGGGGTCATCAAATATATCAATATCCGCGTCCATAATCTGAAGAAAACGTTCTATTCCGGTCATTCCGCGCTGGAATTGTTCGGCGAATTCTATAATTCTTCGGATTGTGGCGATAAGCGTCGAAACAAACATTACATACGCAACCATATCACCGGGCTGAATCTTTCGGTTTATCAGAAACAGGCCGCCGCCGACAAGCACGGTCAGATACATCAGTCCGTCAAAGACTCGCGTCGAGGTCTGAAACAACCCCATAATCTTATAGGAATATTTTTTTATCCGCAGGAATTCGCGGTTACCGACGTCAAAACGTGCGTTTTCCATATCCTCGTTTGCGAAAGCCTTGACAACTTTTTGACCGAGCAGGCTGTCCTCGATATTTGCGTTAAGCTCGCCTATCTGATAACGCTGCTCGGAAAAAGCCTTACGCATCCGTTTGTTTATGGCACGGCACACGACCGTCATAATAGGAACAAACATAAATACAAGTAAGGTAAGAGGAAGATTTATTCTTGCAAGAATGATAAAAGAAACGGTTATCTTTATAAAAGCAATAAAAAACTCTTCGGGACAATGGTGCGAAAACTCGGTTATGTCAAACAGGTCGTTTGTGATTCGCCCCATTATCTGACCGATTTTGGTGTTGTTATAGTATGAATCCGAAAGTTTCTGAAGGTGTGCATAGGCGTTTCTTCGCATATCGGTTTCGATTTTTGCACCCATTACATGGCCGGTGTTAGCCATATAATAGTTGGCAAAGCTGTCAATTACCCTGAGAACAAAGTACAAAAGTCCCAGGTTTAAAACCATACTGACGGTCAGCTGAGCAACATCGGCAATCGCCGTATTTGTTATCTTTCGGATTATCATAGGAAGAACCATTTCGCATACAGTTGTCAGTGCTGCACAGAAAAGGTCGAAAAAGAGCGTAGATTTATACGGTTTAAAGTACGGGAATATCCGCGCTATCAGTTCTTTTATGCTATACGTTTTTCTTTCCATCATCGTATCTCCGTTTCAAATTATATCAATTCAGTATAGCATATTCGGCGAACTTTTGCAAGCAGTATTTAGATTGCAGCCTGTGCAGAGGTGTATCTGCGCTAAGGTTATATCCTGAATCTATAGCCCGCACCCCAGACGGTTTCAATGTATTTGTTACCCGAGCGGCCCTTGTCAATTTTGTCTCTTATCCTCTGAATATGTACCGTTACGGTCGAAACATCGCCCATTGCGTCCATACCCCAGATTCGGTCAAAGAGACGTTCCTTGCTGAATACAATATTTGGGTTTTCGGCAAGAAACAGCAAGAGTTCATATTCCTTAACCGGCATAGCGACCTCGGTTCCGTCAACATAAACGCGCCGCGCGTTTTTGTCAATTTTAAGACCGCGTATGGTTAAGATGTCCGCCTTTTTTTCGGGGTTTTTCGCTACAAGCTTCTCATAGCGGCTTATGTGGGTCTTGACCCTTGCCACTAACTCGGACGGCGAAAACGGTTTTGTCATATAGTCGTCTGCACCGAGACCGAGACCGCGGATCTTGTCAACCTCGTCACCCTTGGCCGACAGGAATATGATTGGAATATCCTTGTTTCGGCGAAGCTCCTTACAGATTGAAAAACCGTCCCTTCCGGGAAGCATTATATCCACAATAACAAGAGCATAGTCGCCCCGCTGTGCCATTTGGAGACCGGTGTTTCCGTCCATCGCTATGTCACATTCAAATCCGTTCATCGTGAGATAGTCGTTTTCAAGCTCCGCTATGCTTAAATCGTCCTCTATAATTAAAATTTTCATTCTTGTTCACCCTTTCTTAAGACGGCGTTAGGCAGGAAAACCGATATTTCCGTTCCTGTGCCGAGCTTACTTCTCGCCCATATCTTTCCGCCGTGGTCGGCAATAATTTTTTTGCATATCGAAAGTCCGAGACCATTACCCTCAATCGTGGTATTCCGCGATGGGTCCGCCCGATAGAATTCATCGAATATCGAGGGGAGGTCGCTCTCCGAAATTCCCTTGCCGGAATCTGAAAACGTCATAACCACGCCGTTTTCAGTAATTTCACCGAATATTTTTAAGCTTCCTCGGCCGAATTTTTTGTACTTTATGGCATTTGTTATGATATTGGAAAAGACTCGGCGGAGCTTTTCCTTATCGAGCATCGCGGTGATATGCATGTCGGGAATGTCAATTTCTAAATCCATATCCGCGTTTTGAAGGTCTATACAGAACTCGTCAGCGCAGTTCCTCAGAAATTCAAAGACATCCGTTTTTGTGCGGTTGTATTGCATCTTCCCCAGCTCGAGTTTGGAATAAATCGAGAGATTTTCAACCATCTGTTCGATGGCTTCGGCCTTGGCATAGATGGTGTTTAGATAATGCCGCTGTTTTTCGGGGGTGTCGGCAATACCGTCTCGGATTCCCTCGATATAACCCTTTATAGAGGTAATGGGAGTTTTTATATCGTGTGAGATATTGACGATAAGCATACGCCGGTCATTGTCCTTTTTTATATTCATTCTCACACTTCGCTGAAGCCTCAGGCGAAGCTCTTCAAACGACAGAGAAATTTCGCGAAGCTCCCTGTCGCCCGAGCAAGAAAATTCATAGTTTAAATCTCCGTTTTTTAAATGCCAAAGAGCGTCTGAAATTTTTCCGAGAGGAATCAGAATACTTCGTCCGACATAGAGCTGAACGCATACGGCGGTAACCAGAATCACGGCAAGCGACATAATTCCCCATATAACTATAAGCTTGACTATATACGGGTCGGAAAGATAAATTCCGTTGTCAGGAGAAAAACTGACCTCAGGGTGAATAATCAAAAACACGCCGACAAGCAGTGCCGATAATACGATTATCAGCACTGCCGGAATAACAGTCATTATTAAAACTGAGATTAAAAGCTTTTTCTTAATCGACATACGGATATCCCCAATCTGTATCTCTGATTCGTCCGGAATTTTTAATATTCACGCGAGAGAAAGAGCCAGTATCCCGCGCTGAATAGGGTCACGCCGTAACCCAAAAGCAACAGCGTCTTTGAACCGAGCTCTTTAATATGCACCGCTGTGCCGAGCCAAAGCCTGTGCCATTGCATATAGCTTGTAAACAAAAGACCGTCCATAACCGGAACAAATACTCCTATTGCCTTTGCGAGAATGTATACAACAATACACAGAAACATAGCCGAGGTCGGGCCTTTGGTTATCTGGTTAAGCGCCGCGGCCAAAAGAATAAGTATAAAAACCGGAATAAGGTCAAGAAGATAAGCGCCCAATGAGTAAGGCACATTCTCCGCCGTGCCGGAAAAAAATGAGCAGACAGCCGCGGCGGCAAAGGTTATAAGCATTATCGCCGCGCATATGAGGAACACCGCGATAACCTTAGCCAGATAAATTTTAAATCGCGATACCGGGCGCATAAGCTGAGCTTTTATTGTTTGATTATGATATTCCGAGGCGAACAGGTCACATGACGCCATTATTGCGATAAGCGGAATAACAAACTGTGTCATCATAGGAAGAATCGTCATCGGCATATTTATGGTGAATTTTAGCTGTGCCGAGACCGTGACCTTACTTAAAAGAGCGGACAAAAGCGTACCCAAAACACAGATTGCGGCCATAATAATCGAAAAAACGGTATATTTCTTTCTGAGCGACAGCTTTTTTGTCTCACAGCACAGACACGCAAAAAATTTTCTCATAATTCAATGCTCCCTTCTGCCTCGCGCACCAGGGCGAGGTAATAATCCTCAAGGCTCGGATGGAACTTTAACGCCCCGTCAAGTGTATCATAAGCCAAAAGATAACCCTCGTGAATAACCGCGGTGTGAGTACAAATTTTTTCGAGTTCGGGCGCAATATGCCCCGAAATCAAAAAGGTTGTTCCGTATTCCTCTGATAATTTCAGAATAAGCTCGCGGATGTGAACAACGCCCTCTATGTCGAGACCGTTGAAGGGTTCGTCAAGAACCAAGAATCCGGGGTTTGAAAGAAGCGCGAGAGCAATGCCGAGACGCTGTTTCATTCCCATAGAAAACCTGTCCGCACGGTCGTTCTTAAAGGGTGAGAGCTTGACTATGTCTAAAACCTTGTCTATGCGGTCGTTTCCTATGTTATAGTATCCCGCCGCCATTTTTAAGTTTTGTTCTGCTGTCGCCGCACCGTAGATTGCCGGTGCTTCTATTAAAAAACCTGCGTTTTCGAGAGCCTTTTCGGTGTTATCCGCCACATCGTTCCCGAAAATCTTAATCGTTCCCGAATCGGGCGCGGTCATTCCGCAGATTGCTTTCATAGTGGTGGTCTTGCCCGACCCGTTAGGACCGAGCAAGCCGACAATATCGCCCCTGTTTACCGTTAGGCTGAGATCTTTTACACCTCTGCCGTTTCGGTAAAGCTTTTTAAAATTTGTTATCTCAAGTACAGGCTGCATAACTTTCCCTCCGCTAAAATTAGTCTGCATCAACCGATTCGTCCTCGTCGATAGATATTTGATATCTCTTCTGCTGCTCTTTTTTCATCTGTTTTATTTCCTCGTCAGAGAACCGTTCTATTTCGGTGCTTCCGTAGTCATAGAGGTCAAAGTCCGCGTTAAGATTCATCACGTGTTCGCCTCCGCTTGTGTCATAGCCGATGAAGTTAAAGCTTCCCCTGATTTTTGTCGGGTTACCGTCCTTGTCAATTGTCATAAGAAAGCTTGCGTCCTTGATATACGGTTCACCCGAGCCTATAAACTTACTCATCTGTTTATCCATCTCGTTGGTCGCTTCGGTGTCGAGATTCTCGTTGTAGCTTTTTTGAATAAGCGACGCCATCAGCGAAATTCCCGAGTTCACATATGACGGCATCTGGTCTCTTGAAAGCGTCATCGAATATGTCCTGACTCCGTCCTCATTGGAAACGGGGACGAGGTTGTTTTTCAGGTCGCCGACCAGAACGTCGCCTATCGATTCGGCAAAGCCGATAAACTTACTCGTTGAGATGTCGTCTGTGCCGAATATTTGCTCGCCGAGGTTTTTTTCGTTTCCGTAATATTCGGGGTCTCTTTCATAAATAAACGAGTCACTGTTCTGAAATTTTCCTATAGTATAGTTATCCTGATGCTGAGCGAGATACCAATAGCCTTCACCGCCGTTTACCGAGTTATCCTCGGTTGTGGTTTCCGAGCGGTATGACGGGTTTCCGCCGAGGTTGAACTTATTGGTTTTATACCAATTGTAGAGGTCGCTTCCGTCAACCGTTGCCTTTGCGGTAATATCAATCGAAAGGTTATCCGCATATAAAATCTTTTTAAGCGAGTCCTTACAGGTGGTATAGCCGCTTGCGCTGTCATAGTTTGCAAAAACCGCGCCGGTTAAAAGAATGACGCCGACGCCGAGACTGATTACCGCCTTTAAACGTTTATTTGATTTTTTATTCATATAGAATCACTCCTGTTTTGATTGAGTTCAGACAACCGCTGCCGACAGCAAAATAAACCTTTATTGTCTGACTGTAATTATATTATAAATCGGGGTTATTGAAAGTTCTTTAAGTACAAATAAACATTTTATAAATATTTTGTGTTAGAATGTTTACAGTTAAGATGTTTTCGGAGCAGTATCAGTCGGTTAGATATTCCTTGAACTTTTTCAATGCGGAAAAGCGGTGGCTGAGCGCATTCTTGATGTGCGGTTCAAGCTCGGCCATCGTCTTGTCATAACGCTCGACATAAAATACCGGGTCATAGCCGAAGCCACCGTTTCCCATAGGCTTTAGGCTGATAAAGCCGTCACACTCGCCGCGGAAGGTCACGGTTTCTTCGCCCGGCATTGAAAAAGCAATAACGCATACGAACCTTGCGCCGCGCTTGTCGAATGTCACGCCGTTCAATGCCGTCATAAGCTTTTCTATATTTTCTTGGTCTGTGGCGTGTTCGCCGGCATAACGCGCGGTGTATACGCCCGGCGCACCGCCGAGAAAGTCGACACAGAGTCCGCTGTCGTCCGCTATGGTGGGTTTTCCCGTTGCACGCATTATTGTTTCGGCTTTTTTAACGGCGTTTTCCTCGAAGGTCGTTCCGTCCTCAACAACGGATATATCGCCTGCGCCGGCTTCGGTCTGGGTGATGACGTCAAAGCCGCCGCCCAGAATTGTTTTGATTTCGTCAGCCTTATGTTTGTTTTTGCTTGCAAGTACAAATGTGTTCATTTTTATAATCCTTTCTCAATTTAATGCTCTTTCAATTTACTTTATTGTATCTCTGTACAGTTAAATATGCGTCAGTCGGCTTTTCCGCAGGAAACGCCGAACGGACAGTATTCGCACGCGTCATATTTGAATTTCTTCACGTATGGCTCCGCCTTGATATTTCCGTCATATATTTCAAGCGCCGAGGCGAGAATTTTCTCGTTTGCGGCATTGATTCTATCTTCAAGCTCCTGCGGCGAGACGAGTGATGTATTTCCCTTCGGCATAAATTTTTCGCCGTTCTCGCCGCCTTTGCTGTAGCCGGCAACAACAAGCGAGTCGCTGTTCAGCCAGCCGCCGAAGGAAACCTCATTGTTTATAAGCTTCTCAACCTCGCCGTCTGAGCCGCTTTTTAAGTCATCGGCGTTTATAATCGGGTCGGTCATCTGCATATAAAGCATGGCCGCGGGGCTTGCTTTCATTCTCTTACAGATTATATCCGAGTACAGAAGCGGCTGGAATTTGACTCCCGCCTTCGCAAGTTCAGCGTCAAGCTCGGTCTTTGATGATTTATAGTCGATTATGCTTATATAATTCTTTCCGTCTATTACGGCTGAGTCAGCGCGGTCAATCTGACCGCGCAGAACTGCGAATTCGCTTCCGCTGTCATCCTTAAGCGACAGAGCCGGAAGGTCGCCGCCGGTTTTGATTGTCAGCTCATTACCGAGAGGGCGGAACATACTCGAACGATAGAACTTGACCGTTTCCCACGCGGTTCGGGCGGTTATGCCCTGCATACGGGTGACTATATATTTATAGTAGGATGAGCCTTGATACAAAAGCTGTTCCTTTTCCTGTGCGATATTCTTCACTATATCATATATGCGGCTGAAACAGTTCTCGCGGGTAATCGCGAAATAGTCGCCGCCCGACCTCGCTATATCCGAAAAGTATCGATATAGAGCGTTGTGTTGAATTGAGCCCATACTCTGTGACTTTATGCCTGCCTTGTCGCGCTCTTTGGCGAGCAGGCCGTACTGCATAAAATACGCAAAGGCACAGGAGTTGTATTTTTCAAGCCTGGTTGCGCTAAGCATAAGAGTGTCGCCGTAGATGGCGCGGACGCTCTTTCTTGTGAGCTTTTCGGGGATAGGAGAGGATATTCTTTCGATTACACCGTCAAGCTCTTTTTTGTATTCCTTATCCTCCGAAAAGTATTCGTATAAAATCTTTCCTATAGAAGGAAGCGAGTCAAGACTTCCCTTTGATTTTGCCAGCATAGAACACAGTGTGTCAAATGCCGCACGTTTCCCCTCGATTCCGAGAAGCGGGTCGCCGCCCGAATCGGGAGCTGCGGTTTCTATTTTGTCAAACACGCGGTCGGTTATTCTTTTTATTATGGGTGACGGCGAAAGCATACCTCCGTCATTATCCGCCGACGAATAAAACAGGTATAATTGTTCCGACGCGGCGGTCAGTGTCGAATAGATAAGAAGCTGTTCTTCGGAAAGCTTTGCGTCAAGCACCGGTGCAAGCTGAACACCGAGGTTTTTGAGCTGTAACCTCTCTGAGTCGGAAATAAGTCCCTCAGAGGTATGCGGCCTCGGGAAAACCCCGTCATTCATTCCGAGAACAATGACAATCGGCGTGTTTTCGTTTCTGAATCGGTCTATCTGACTGAATACAACGCCGCCCTGCGTCTGCGGGGTCAGCCCGACCGATATTCCTCCGCAAGAGCTTTTGAACAAATCATAAAAATCCTGCCACGTTATATTTTCATTGTCCATAAGAGCCGAAATCTGAGCCAGAACCGAGATTACACTATTCCACACCTGTCTGTATTCGTCCGCAAGGTATGGCATATCCGCCTGTCTGAAATCTTCACAGATTGACTTAATCCTGTCAGACAGCTTGAATTTTTCAAGAGCCTTTAAAATTACGTCACAAATCTGACCGGCGGTTTTTCTTCCGCTCAGATTTTTAATAAGATATTGCGGAAGAGCGCAAAGCGCCGCACGCGTTGAGTTTATCTCGTCAATATTATAGCCGTCCGGCGAGTATTCCCATACATCCTTGTTCCAATCCGCGTAGGACGGGGCGACCGCAAGGAGATAGTTCTCAAAGGTGTCTGTACAGTAATCGGGAACATCAAGGATTCCGGCACGGGCGATTGTCATAATCCTGTCATACGAATAGCCGTAAGCAACGATTTCAAGTGCGGCGCACAGCATTGAGGGCAGAGGTTTTGTAAGAATACTCCTGCGCGTGTCAAGAAAGATGTCGATTCCGCGGCTTGAAAAGATTGCCGGCATAATTCGGTTGTAAGTGTTTGTGTCGCGTGCCAGAATGAGGAAGTCGGAAAACCGACGGTTTTCCGTGCGGCAGAGCCGAATAATCAGGTCGGCGGCCGCCTCGGCCTCGCGATAGGCGTTGCTCAGCTTGAATATATGTATGTTTTCGGGGCGCTTGCCGTACGGCTTCGGGCGGCCCGAAAAATAATTCAATCTCAGATGCGCCAAGTCGGATTCGGTATCAGAGCTTAAGACGCTTATCGGTTCGGATACCTCTGTGCCGAGGTTCTCCGCCAGCTCAGCAAGCCGGCGGCAGGTCGCCGCAATCGGTTCAAATAAGGATGAGGGACGGTCAATACTGTCACAAGACATTGCCGCGGTGACGTCCATAAGTTTCATAAGCTCGCCGATGGCGGTATATTCAACAGGAGTGAAAGAACGAAAATGCAAAATAAACAAATGGCCGCGAAGAAAGTCGCACCTGCTGAGCTTAGGACAGATTAAGGTCAGATTATCCTCGGCATCGGCGGCCTGTTCGTTCATATATCCGTTAAAGGTGTCAAGGATAAGCGAAATATCTTCAAGCTTTGAGGAAAGCTCATCGTTATCCGTGCCTTGTGCAGCGGCGGTCAGAAGCTCGGAGGATACGCCATAGCGCTTGAATTCCGAGATGAGCTCAACCAAGTCGGAGGAGAATCCGCGCCTTTGCATTGCTGAGCCTAAGTATCGCATCTTCTTGCGGAGGGCGCGGATGGTTCTTGCGGCAATTATCTGCCTGCCTGCTCCGTCAACATATTTCAGCCTGAGCGGACCGAGCTTTGAAAGCACGAGATTGCACAGCCGTGAGAAGGTTATGACCTTTATTCTTGCCTGTGCGGTTATGCCAAAGTCGCGGATGACCGATTTTTCCGCCGAAAGCGAAAACTGTTCCGGCACCAAAATCCATACGCTGCCGTCGGCTGAATCGATTTTGTTTTTAATGTATATATCCTTGTCGGCGCTGTCGGGACCATAGATTATGTTCAGCATATATACCTCCTGTAATTAAAATGTTGCGCAGGCCGACCGATAAATTGATAAAACAGAGAATCAAAAAATCAGTCTGCCGGCGCAACGCGAATTGTTATTTTATAAGCATTGAAATATATCCCTGTGCCCATACAATCAGAATTATGAGCGGAAGAACATATTTAATATATATCCTCAGGCATTTAGGGAAGGTAATTCCCTTTTCGCCCGTATTAACCTCTTTGATAAAATTGCTCCAGCCCCAGCCGTGTTTGTTGTAGGTACAGAAGATTACATAGAAGAACGAACCGAGGGGAAGAACATTGTTGCTTATAATAAAGTCCTCTATGTCCATAAGCGACTTTCCGCCGAGCTGAATAAATGACCAAAGGCTGTTCCCGAGTACGGCGGGAAGGGCGAGAACAAATACCAGGCATATATTAATGAGCGCAATCTTTCGGCGATTAAGCGGAGTAAGCTCAATCCAGAATGACATAATATTCTCAAAAACGCCTATAACCGTTGAAAATGACGCGAAAATCATAAATAAGAAGAAAAGCGTTCCTATTATTCTTCCGCCGGGCATAGTGTTAAAGATGCTCGACAGAGTGGTGAAGAGAAAGCTTGCGCCCACGTTTCCGGCGTCCGCTGTTACACCGTTGTTATAGGTGAAGCACGCGGGGAAGATGATGAGACCCGACATAATCGCGACAAGGGTATCGAGCGAAACAATCGTTATAGATTCACCGAGAAGCTTGTGATCGTTGCCGATATAGCTTCCGAAGATAGCTATTGAACCCATACCTATCGAGAGGGTAAAGAACGCCTGACCCATCGCCGATGAGATAACCGTCCATACGCCCGCCTCTTTGAAGTGTTCAAACGACGGAATAAGATAAAACTTTAATCCTTCGGCCGCGTTTGAAAGCGTACAGCAGTATATCGCAAGGCCGAGCATAAGTATAAAGAGTGCAATCATCATAACTTTTGTGATACGCTCCACGCCGTTTTGAAGGCCAAGAGAGCATATCCCGAAGCAGATGAGAATTACACCGAGCGTCGATACGATGTTAAGACCCGTATTTGTGACTGTCGCACCGAAGTAGGCGGGAAGCTCTGCGTTCGGAATCGTCAGAATCGAACCCGACAGATATTTAAAGAAGTAAATCAGCATCCAGCCGGATATTACCGTATAAAACATCATAAGAAGATAGTTTCCGCCGATTCCGAGGTACTTCATAAAATGCCACTTCTGACCGGGCTTTTCAAGAACCTCAAACGATGATGCGATGCTTCTCTTGCTTGCTCTTCCGACGGTCAGCTCGGCTGTCATAGCCGGGATGCCGAGAAGTATCAAAAATAAAATATAAATCAGTACGAATACGGCACCGCCGTATGCACCGGTGGTAATCGGAAAACGATAGACGTTTCCGAGACCGATTGCACAGCCCGCCGATATAAGTATGAAGCCCAGTCTTGAGCCGAATTTTTCTCTCTCCATTTTAAACTCCTTAATCTCTTGTTTTGTTATTCATTTTCATTATTTTCTTCTTGTTTTTCGTCAGGACGGCAAACGACTTTAACCTCGTCTATACGATGATTGTCAACCTTAGCAACAGTTATCGTCATATTCTCATAATCAAAGCTTTCGCCTTTTTCCGGAACCTTTTCAAGCTTTTCCATCACCCAGCCGCTGAGTGATGTGCTTTCAGACTCGGCATCAATCGAGAAGTATTCACAAAAGTCATCAAAGTCCATATGTCCGCTGACGAGATATGTGTCCTTTCCGCACTTTCTAACGGGTTCGATAACCTCATCGTGTTCATCCCAAATTTCACCGACAATCTCTTCGAGAATATCCTCCATTGTGACAATACCATAGGTTCCGCCGTATTCGTCCAGAACAACAGCAAGGTGCGACTTGCTCTTCTGAAGCTTTTGAAGCATCTCGTTAATTTTTTCATTGCGAAGGACAAAAATAACCGGAGTTATTATATCCTCAACGCGTTTATCGGTGATACCCTTCGATGTGTAAAAATCCTTGATGTGGATTGCGCCGACAATGTTGTCAATGTTCTCGCTGTATACCAAAATACGTGAAAACTTTGAGGTAGAAAAAACCTCAGCAATTTCGCTTTTGCTTGCCTCAATCGAAACGGCCTCGAGGTCAACGCGGTGAGTGAGAATATCCTCCGCTTCTATCCCGGTGAACTCAATAACGTTCTTTAAAAGCTCGCCTTCATTCTCATCGATTGCGCCGTCCTGCTGAACCTCGTCAACCAACAGACGAAGCTCCTCCTGAGACATTTTTGTTTCGGAATCCAGATGGAACAGCTTTGCTAAAAGGCTCTTCCATGCCGAAAACAAAATATTGACCGGCGTAAGAACAATGATTAAAAGCTTTAGAAACGGCGCCGAAAATATTGCAAATTGTTCAGGACAGTCCTTGGCTAGACTCTTCGGCGAAATTTCGCCGAAAATCAAAACCAATATCGTGATAATGATGGTGGAGTACGTCGCACCCGCGTCGCCGTATAGCTTGACAAACAAGACCGTTCCGAGTGAAGCGAGCGAAATATTGACAATGTTGTTTCCGACCAGAACGGTGGATATGAGCTTGTCGTAATTCTCGGATAAGGCAAGCGCACTGCCCGCCCTTTTGTTTCCGTTTTCGGCAAGCATACGTAATCGTGTTTTGTTAAGTGACGAATAAGCTGTCTCAGTGGCGGAAAAGTATGCTGAAAGAGCAACAAGTATAAACATCGCCACAAGGTAAGAAATATAATTTTCCATTAAAATATACCATCTCCGTTATATTATTTCTTTTCGTTTGAAAAAATATGCGCTAAATACGCAAAAAGACACATTCGCTCTGCAAACAGAACGTGCAGCGCAAATATGCCGTCATCAAAGAAAAGGGTATATTAAACTTATTACCGTTTGTGTCACTATCGTCAGAATCCATTTTCTTTTCTCCTCTCGGCATAAATATACCTATATGATAACATAAATCTTAAAAAATGTCAATCAATAGTTTGTGTTCGATTATAACAATCCGGTAACAAAACGGTAAAAAACAGCAAAGGCCAAAAAACGCCGTTCGACTGTCCGAGATAAGACAAGCCAAGCGGCGCTTTTGCGCATAAATATATTATTTTTCGTCAAGATTCTGGTTAGCGGTATGCTCAACATAGAAAGTGACAAGCTCTTCTAAGATTTCATCTCTCTCAAGACGGCGAATCAGGCTTCGCGCGCTGTTGTGAGATGTAATATAAGAAGGGTCGCCCGACAGAATGTATCCGACAATCTGGTTTATGGGGTTATAACCCTTTTCCTTTAAGGCATTATGAACCCTTATCAGAATTTCACGAGGCTCCATCGGTTTTTCGGCCTTTACATCGAACTTTACCGTGTTCCCGAAATCATTGTTTTTATTAAAATCCATATGCTTTTCACCAATGCCTTTCTTTCTGATTTGTCTGTAAATAAATCCTAAAGCGCCGCTATCTGAGCTGTGCGCCGAGTTTTTCTTCAAGCTCTTTGAGTATTTTGTCGGTAACGGGGTTGACATCATCATCCGTCAGCGTCTTGTCGGTGCCTCTGAAGGTAATCGAGAAAGCAACGCTCTTCTTTCCGTGACCTACCTGGATGCCCTCATATATATCGAACAGCTTATAGTCTTCGATTATTTCGGATTTTTGAGCCTTGATAATCTTGACGATTTCGCCGACCTCGACATCCTTGTTGACCGTAACGGCTATATCGCGGGTTACCGCCGGGAACTTAGGAAGCGGCTTATAATGCTTGCTCATATCGAATAATTCGGCAATAACCTCAAAATCGATAAACGCGACGAAAACCTCTGCGTCAATCTTAAAGTTTGTGCATACAGCCGGATGAATCTGACCTATTATGCCGAGATTCTTCCCCTTAGCCGAAACGCTTGCACAGCGTCCGCCATGGAATGTGGGGTTATCCCTGCAAGCGGTAAACTCATAATCGTGTATGCCCACTGTATCGAGCAGGTTCTCAACGATGCCTTTAACATCATAGAAATCATATTCGCCATACATCCCGACAGCAATCGTTTTTGTCTCATCGGGAAGAGGTTCGCCCTCGACCGGGGTGAAAACCGTTCCTATTTCAAATACGGCCGCCTGAGGATTCCTGCGTGTATAGTTAGTGCGAAGAATCTTCATAACGGATGAAGTCATATCGGTTCTCATAACGCTATTTTCTTCACCGAGAGGGTTGGTTATGCGTACAAAATTATTCCTGCTGTCGTCTGCGGGAATTCGCACCATAGCGTTTTCCTTAGGGTCGATAAACGAATAGGTTATTATTTCATAAAGACCCGATTCCGAAAGCTCGGTACGAACGGTATCCTCAAGTTTCTGGAGAGGTGTCTTTCCTCCGGCAACCATCTCACCGCGCATAAGCGTGGTCGGAATCTTTTCATAGCCATAGATTCTCGCGACTTCTTCGGCTATGTCCGCCATGCCTTCAATATCGGCTCTGAATGTCGGAATGTGAATGTGACCGCCGTCGACCTGAAATTCAAGACGCGCAAGCATTTCAATCATATCCGCTTCAGAGATTTCCATCCCTAAGAATTTATTCATCTTTTCAGGCTCAAACGGAAGAACCTTTGCACGTTTTTTGTTGGGATATTCGTCTATTACGCCTCCGACAACCTCACCCGCGCCAAGCTCGTTCATAAGCTCGCAGGCACGGTTGATTGCATTCAAACAATTTTCGGTGTCAAGACCTTTTTCAAAAAGCGCCGAGGCGTCAGTTCTCATACCGAGAGCCTTCGCACCCTTTCTGACAGCCGCCGCATTAAATGTCGCCGACTCAAACAGAACCGTGGTCGTTGCGTCACAGACCTCGGAATTCGCTCCGCCCATAACGCCGGCAACGCCGATAGCGCGCTTTTCGTCGGCAATGACAATCATAGACGAATTCAGCGTTCTCGGCTGATCGTCGAGGGTTTCGAGCTTTTCGTTATCTTCTGCATTTCTTACAATTATTTTTCTGCCCTCAACATGGTCAAGGTCATATGCGTGCATAGGCTGACCGTATTCAAGCATAATATAGTTTGTTATATCAACAACGTTATTGATTGCGCGGATTCCGCAAGCCTTAAGCCTTCTCTGCATCCATTCCGGCGAGGGTGCAATCTTAACATTTTTTACAACCCTTCCCACATAGCGGCTGCACAGGTCGGTGTTTTTAATCTCGACCGAAGCATAGTCCGCCGCGTTTTCGGAATTTTCCTTAACTTCGGGGGTGTGAACCTTAAAGGGGCGATTAAATGTTGCCGCTGTTTCGCGCGCAAGGCCGATTATGCTCATACAGTCGGGGCGGTTTGAAGTAATTTCAAATTCCGCAATATTCTCGTCAAGACCGAGAACCTTAACAATATCCTCGCCGACAGGGGTGTCGTCCGGAAGAATAAGTATTCCGGTCGCTCTCTCCTCCGAGATACCGAGCTCATCGGTAGAACACATCATACCGAAGCTTTCAACACCGCGGAGCTTTCCCTTTGTGATTTTAACTCCGCCGGGAAGCGTGCTTTTGTGCTTTGCGACAGGAACAACCGCGCCTTCAAAAACGTTCTTTGCGCCGGTAACAATCTGAATCGGTGCGTCCTCGCCGACATCAACCTGACACACAACGAGCTTGTCCGCGTCAGGGTGTTTTTCTATTTTGAGTATCTTTCCGACAACGACATTTTTAAATTCGGAGGCGGCGTTTTCGATACCCTCCACGATTGAGCCGGACATCGTCATTTTGTGCATATACTCCGAAGGCTCGATGCCGTCGATATTCATATAATCTTTAAGCCAAGATAATGGTAATTTCATTTGTTTAACCCTCCTATTCCTTAAAACTGACTGAGAAAACGAACGTCGTTCTCATAGTACAAACGCATATCGGTAACGTCATAGCGGAACTGGGTTACACGCTCGAGACCGATTCCGAAAGCGAATCCCGAATAAACATCGGGGTCAATACCACAGTTTTTGAGAACCTTAGGGTGAACCATACCACAGCCGAGAATTTCTATCCAGCCTTCGCCCTTGCAGATACGACAGCCTTCGCCGCCGCAGTTAAAGCACGAGATGTCAACCTCGGCGCTCGGTTCGGTGAACGGAAAGTGATGCGGACGGAAGCGCAGACGGGTATTCTCGCCGTACAGCTTCTTTGCGAAAAGCTCAAGAGTACCCTTTAGATCCGCCATTGTGATTCCTTTATCGATAACCAAACCCTCAACCTGGTGGAAGACGGGCGAATGTGTTGCGTCAACCGCGTCACTTCTGTAAACACGCCCCGGAGATATAATCCTGATAGGCGGCTTTTGTTTTTCCATTGTTCTGACCTGAACGGGTGATGTCTGGGTTCTTAAAACAACGTTGTCATTTATATAAAAGGTATCCTGTGTGTCTCTCGCCGGGTGATCCTTCGGAATATTGAGCGCCTCAAAGTTATAATAGTCAAGCTCAACCTCAGGGCCGTCAACGATAGAAAAGCCCATTCCGATAAATATATCCTTGAGGTCGTCAAGGACGGAGGTCAGCGGGTGCTTCCCGCCTTTTTTCGGACGGTTTCCGGGAATTGTAACATCGATGGTCTCGTCCTTTATCCTCTGTTCCTCAGCAGCAGCAAGAAGCTTTTCTTTTTGTTCATCAAGAGCGGTACCGATAAAATCCCGCACCTCGTTAGCGAGCTGACCGATTTTCGGGCGTTCTTCGGGTGAAAGCGCACCCATCCCCTTCATAACGGCGGTAAGCTCGCCCTTTTTGCCCAAGAACTTAACGCGAAGCTCTTCAAGGGTATCAAGCGTTTTGGCGGAACCCAATGCTTCTTCCGCCATAGATTTTATCTTTGCCAATTTTTCTTTCATAGGTAAAATCATCCCTTATTATATTATTTCAATGATTATAATAATAACACAAAAATATTATTATTACAAGAGAATTTACAAATTATTTAAGATTTTTATAACAAAATAAGGCTTTTGCGGCGCAAAAACCTTATTTGTTGAATATTATTTCCTATAGATAAAGTCGGTTTTCGGAAAGATGTTGTTTTATTTTCCGCCGAAATTTTTAATAGAAAGGGTTTCGAGCGGGTGACCGTCCGACTTTCCGTCCATAATCACAAACTCTTCCGAATCGGCTGAATCGGCTGAACCGTCTGAATTCGATTGCTTCATAAAAGGAAGGTCAAGCGCGGAGTTCACAAGCCTTGCCATTGCTTCTCTTGTTATTGTGGTGTATATTTCGCCGTTGTCGCCGAGAAGACCGTACTGCTTGGCGGCCTTATAGTATCCGTCCGGATACCCTCCGTTTAGTTCCGCAAACCTTCCGTACCCGGTCAGGCACATCATAACCTTTATAATTTCGTTAGTGGCAACAATGCTGTCGGGTGAGAACGTTCCGTCGGCATTACCCTCCATTATTCCGGCCTTATACGCGGCCGAGATATACGGATATGCCCAATCCTCTTTTGAAACATCGGTGAAAGGCGCTTCCGCTTTCCCGGCGATAGCGTCGTCATCGGCGGCGGCCAGCTTAACCGCGATTTTTGCAAGCTCGGCGCGGGTAAGAAGCCGCATAGGCTCAAAGTTTCCGTTCTCGTCACCGACCATAATGCCAAGCTCCTTCAAGCGGTTTATTGCCGCCTGTGACTCGGGTGACGGATAGGTCGAAACAGAGGCCGAGGTTTCGTCTATATACGCGATATGAACAATATCGGTTTTCTTGTTTTCATAGTCTTTAAGAACGTTGTTGTCGATGTATATTTTTATCCACGGCTGACTTCCGTTTATAAACGAGTCCAAATCGGGGGAGAAATATTCCTTGACCGAAACGCCAGTTTTATCGTCTATCAGGAAGGTTAAATTCTCGTTTTCGGGCTTTTCACCTTCAAAATCCATATCCAATTTAAAGGTAATATCCCCGGTGCTTTCGTTTTTATGTATATCGCGGCCCTTTATCATCGTCCACGAATAATTCTCGGGATTATGGAATTTTTCCTTTTCAGCAGGGTCGGTAACGGGTCTTGCCAGAGCTGTGCCCGAAAGCATAAGCATTCCGCAAACAGCGGCCACTGTTCTTTTAAAATTCTTGTTCATAGTGATTCTCCTCCAATCAAGCTTACGCAGCAAAATTATATAATTAATTATTTAAAATTATTTTTGTAGCAAAAAGGGGTTGCGAATACGTTTTTAAAAACGTATTTTTGAAGATGATGAGGCAATGTCTAAAATTACATTGCTATGTGTATTTCCGTTTGCAGATGTGCACTGGAATTGATAGCGAACATTAGGAACAAAGTTATAATAATCAGTTTCTATAAAGTATGTTGTACTTGATGATGTTCCTATTTTAGGCCAATCAAAACAACTTTGTCCAAAGATTGATGTTGTGCTAGTTGCAAAATTTACTCTGATATATTCTGAGGAACGAAGGCATATCCACTTATCGGTTGATGAAATAGTGAAAGCGTTTAAGGCAGCCGGTTGAGAAATAACACCCTGCGGATAGACCGGTCCTAAATTAACACCTTCGTTCCAGCTTCTTGTTAAAGTTGGAAATTTATAATTATCAACAGCATAAATACCATCATATACCTTATATGCGCCATCAGGTAAACCCTCTGGAATTTCGTCGGTGTCATTTGCAAAAACACTAACACAACTAATTGATAAAACGGTGATGATGGCTAATAACATTGAAACTAATTTTTTTGATTTTAACATTTTATATTCCTCACTTTCGTATACTTTGAATTTTAAATTTTTATTGTGTTCGTTTATCAAGTATCATTGTCCATCGGAATCACCCTCTATCATATTATAATAACATAAAGATTTCTAACTCTTTATACTACCATAAACAGCATAAGGGATCAAAATTCTTCAAAATTTTAAAATTTTTTTAATATTTTAATTGTTTAGATATTTAAGGCTTGATAAAATAGCATCCAATGTATTTTTATTTACATTCGTTGATATTTTGTACAGAATATTTTTTGAAGTCCAAAAAACGGTATAGGCATCCAGCCCATTTTCGTTTGTCAATCTAACTATTTTTCCATTTGTATCTAGTATTTTGGTATCTTCAATATCAAACTTGTTATTATCAGTCTGAAAAAAAGCCTCATTCTCGTCTGTTAAATTTTGGTGAAATATTAGCCATTCGTTATTTGATTTATAGTTCAAAACAATATTAGTGTCAGAATCTAAAATCTCGGTTAAGTCCATACCGGGAGGAAGCCATCCGGGAATAATAAGCTCACTTTTTCCCTCAAACCGGACTATTTCATTATATCTTTCGTCATCGATTTTTGTTGTTTTGACATTTAATATTGTTCCGCTTATGTCAGTATATGTCTTAAAAAACAAAATCTTTACTGCGGATACGTTTAAGGATAATGCCAGAACAATAGCGGAGACCGCCACAATTAAAACGCATTTTTTCAGGCTGAGACGTCTACCTGATTGTTTTTTGATTTTTGATAATGTTTTTCTATAAATTTCTTTTTTTCGAGAGTTTATAGTTTCCAGTTCTTTTTCAGGAATATCAATATTTTCTTTGGCGATATCCTCGGCGTATTTTTGGGTCGCCTCTTCGAGCATAACATCAAACAATTTTTCATTTAGTTTATTTAAATCGTTCATACATTCATACCTCACTTTCGGAAACGGCAGCACCGGGAATAAGTTTTTGTTTTAAAATTTCTCTTCCTCGTTGAAGCTGAGTATAAACGGTTTTGGGGTTTCTGCCCAAATATCCGGCGATTGTCTCAGGCTTCATATGAAATTTAAAATAGAGAAGAAGAACATCAGAATATTTTTTATCCAGTTTTTTAATTTCACAAAATATAGCATTGATGTTGTCGTTGCTTACAACGAGTTCTGCAGGATCTTGTATACAGTCCGGATTTACGGAGTATATAATATCATCATCTATATTTATAATTTTTGAGGC
>ERZ780226.1145-NODE-1145-length-21475-cov-5.773529_pt1 | contig 21475 bp, 16 predicted proteins | sample MGYA00511165_ERZ780226 | MGnify/ENA primary metagenome ERZ780226 (study PRJEB29588, sample SAMEA2152373) | human gut metagenome | biome: human gut; feature: human-associated habitat; material: faeces | place: Denmark | collected 2008/2010 ...
TTATTTGGCACCTATTGTATAATGCGGATTTTGGTATTTATGCGGTGTTGCCTTAAGATTTTAATCAGGAAATAGTATAAGCGCTCTGTTTCGATTTTCGTCATTATGCTTTCCCTCTCCTGTTTCTGCTTAAAAAACGCAGCGCAAACCGGGTTCCCGGTCTGCGCTGCGTCTGTGCGTCTGGCTTTTTTCATTATACTGAAAAAGGTGCGCTTGTCAACAAGCCGGTCTTATCTGCGGATCAGCAGAACGGACAGGTCGTTGACGTTGGTTCCGGTGGGGCCGGTCAGAATCAGGCCATCACATTTTTTCAGCGCGTGGTAAGCATCGTTCTGCTGCAAAACGTCCGGGATGGAAACGCCCTGCGCGGCAAGCGCAGCACGGCTTTCCCCATCGCAGTAGCCGCCCGCCGCGTCCGTGGGGCCGTCCGTTCCGTCGGAGCCGAAGGAGAACACGGCAGTGTCCCGGAAACCGGCGATTTCCTGTGCGGCGGAAAGGGCGATCTCCTGATTGCGCCCGCCAAGGCCGGTGCCGGTCAGATGGACGACCGTCTCGCCGCCCGCTATGAAGGCCAGAGACTTTTCGCTGGACTGGTTATACTGGGCGATGGACGCAAGGAAGCTGCCCGCGTCCCGGGCGGTAGACCGCAGGCTGTCCGTCAGCACCACGGGCGCATAGCCGAGGCTCCGCGCCGTTTCCTCCGCGGAAACGCACAGCTGGCGCACACTGCCGGTGATGTGGGTCTCCACATTGGAAAGGGTCTTCGGCGTCTCCTGCGCCAGAAGGGACTGGGCGTGCTGGGAAAGCTGCAAGCCATACTTTTTCACGATGGCCATTGCCTGAGCGCTGGTGGAACTGTCCGGGTAAGCGGGGCCGGAGGCGATCATATCCAGCGGGTCGCCCAGAATATCGGACAAAACGATGGAAAACACCTTTGCGGGAAGGCAGCGCTCAGCAAACCGGCCGCCCTTCACAGCAGAAAGACGCTTGCGCAGCGTGTTCATTTCCACGATGTCCGCGCCGCAGGCCAGCAGCTGCTTTGTAACGTCCGCCATTTCTTCCGCCGGGATCAGGGGGCTTTCAAACAGCGCCGAACCGCCGCCGGACAGCAGGAACAGCACCGTGTCGTTTTCCGTCAGGCCGCTGACCAGCTCGAGGGCGCGGGCGGTCGCACGGTAGGAATTTTCATCCGGGACAGGGTGTCCGGCCTCGAAAAGCTCCAGCGTGCCGATTGCTCCCTTTACATGGTCGTATTTTGTAATGACCGCACCGCAGCTGACGTCGGTACCCAGAACGTCGTAGGCGGCTTTCGCCATCTGCCACGCGGCCTTACCGGCGGCGATCAGGACGAGACGTCCGGACGGTCTGTGAAAGTGCTCCAATGCGCGGCGCACCGCGGAATCCGGCATTGCGTCGGCAAGCGCACGGTCTATGATGGTCTGCGCATCCTGTCTTAAAGTTTGCATAGGGAATCCTCCTTTGGAAACGGGAGTTGCTGAGCCGCTTCCGTTTCGCCATGTTTCATATTAAGAAAGGGACGGGTAAACCCGTCCCTTTCAGGATTTTGAATCTTAGTGCAGGAACAGGGAGACGATGAACACGCCGATAATGGACGCAATGCCGATCACGAGCGTGCCGAGGGTCTGGGTCTTGTAGCCATCCTGCGGGGTCATTTCGCCGAAGTTGGTGACGACCCAGAAGTAGGAGTCGTTGGCGTGGGATACCGTCATGGCGCCTGCGCCGATGGCGATAACCGTCAGGCAAGCCCGTGCGGGAGAGTCCAGTCCCAGAACCGGCAGCAGCGGGGCCACGATACCGGCGGTGGTGGTGATGGCGACGGTGGAGGAGCCCTGTGCGGACTTCAGAATCGCGGCCAGCAGGAACGGGAAGAAGATGCCAACGCTCTCGAAAACTTCCGCATTGGCCTTGATGTAGTTGACCATGTCGGAGGAAGCGATGACCTTGCCCAGAACGCCGCCGGCGGCGGTAACGAACAGGATGGGACCAACGGTCTTCAGGGTGTCGTCGGTCAGCTTGTAGAAGTCCTTACCCTTGTGCGCGGCGAACAGGTCGATAATGGCGATGATGCAGCCAACGGCCAGAGCGATGATGGGAGTACCCAGGAAGCTGATGAAGTCAGCCTTGACACCGGCCATGGAGAGAGCGGAAGCCAGACCCATCAGGATGATGGGAACGACGATGGGAGCAAAGGCCAGCCATGCGTTGGGCAGCTTGCCGAACTCGGCAACCAGCTGCTCGTAGGTCTTGACGTTCTCGTTATCGGTGATGTCGTCAGCAGCCTTGACCTTCTTGCCAATGTACTTTGCGAAGAAATAACCGGCAACCAGCGGAGGGATGGAGCACAGAGCGCCAAGACCCATGACCAGCAGCAGATTATCGCCGCAGCCCAGCGTACCGGCAGCCGCGATGGGGCCGGGCGTGGGGGGAATGAAGCAGTGGCTGATGTAAAGACCCATGGACAGGGCAACGGACATCGCAACGCTGGATGTGCCGGTGCGGCGGGTCATAGCCTTACGGATGGGATTCAGGACGACGAAACCGCTGTCGCAGAACACGGGGATGGAGACGATCCAGCCCATCAGCTCAATGGCGATCTCAGGATGCTTCTCGCCGACGAGCTTGACGACGCAGTCGGCCATCTTCAGAGCCGCGCCGGTGCTTTCCAGCAGGGTGCCGACCAGAGCGCCAAAGATGATGACGATGCCGATGCTGGAGAACGTGCCGGAGAAGCCAGCACCGATGACGTTTGCAATGCCGCTGACGGTATTGCCGTCGGCGTCCGTGGTGTTAACCAGAGGGATTCCGGCGATCAGGCCAAAAATCAGAGAAATGGCCATGATGGAAAGAAACGGATGGATTTTCAGCTTGCTGATGGAGTAGATCATCAGCGCGATGGCAAGAACGAATACGATGATAAGTCCAATACCTGTCATAGAATTACGAATCTCCCTTCTTTTAGCGGTGTTTTTTGACAGATCCTGTCATGGATACAGTATATGCACCTGACCCCCGGAAATCAAGATGGCAAATTAGCTTAAGATTCCATTAAGAATTTGTGAAAAATTACCATTGGTGCATTTCATATTCCGGCTAAGATTCAGCAAAGTGACGGTAAAGTTGGGGACTTCTGTCGTATTCAGGCTGTATTTTCATGCGAATAAAGGGTATTTTTTCTCTTTTAAAAGCGAATTGACAGAAAAAACCTGCCGCCTGTGCAACACAGGCGGCAAGCTCCTTGCTTAACCAATTTTGTGGGCAGTCCCCTATTACAGACCGGCCTGCTCCAGCAGAGCGGGGACCTTGGACTCCCAGCCCAGAGACATGATATGGACACCCTGACAGTAGGGCTTGCACTCCCGGATGATCCGGGCGGCGATCTCCACGCCGGTGATACCGGCCTTGGTCTTCTCCTTGTCGGCCTGCAGCTCGGCGATCAGCTCGTCGGGGATGTGGACACCGGCAACGTTCTTATTCATGAACTTGCACATACCGGCGGACTTGGGAATGATGATGCCCACCTGAACGGGCTTGCCAAACTGCTTGGCGGCCTCCATGAACTTGATGAACTTCTCGGGCTCAAACACGGCCTGGGTCTGGAAAAACTCGGCGCCGGCCTTGACCTTGCGCTCCATCTTCACCAGCTGCGCGTCCACAGAGTCGGAGCAGGGAGACACGACAGCGCCCTTGGCGAACTTGGGAGGCTCGCCCACCAGCGCATTGCCGCCCAGATCTACGCCGGTCTCCAGCGTGCTGGCAGCGTGCAGCAGGGAGACGGAATCCAGATCGAACACGGGCTTGGCCTGCGGATGGTCACCCAGCTTGGTGTGGTCGCCGGTGAGGCAGAGGATGTTGTCGATCCCCAGCATGGCGGCGCTGAGCAGGTCGGATTCCAGAGCAATACGGTTCCGATCACGGCAGGTCAGCTGGAAGATGGGGTTCAGTCCGGCATCCTTCAGCACCTTGCAGGTGGCGAGGGAACCGAGGCGCATGACGGAGGACTGGTTGTCAGTAACGTTGACAAAATGGACGCCGGTGAGGTACTTCTTCGCTTCCTCTACCATGCCGTCAATATGAATTCCTTTGGGAGGGCCGACCTCGGCAGAAACCACAAACTCACCGTTGTCAAACAGTTCAGTAATTCTCATAATTCTATACACTCCTGATTATTCAGATTCTTTGGCGGACTTGGTAGCCTCGTCGGTATTGAAATCGTGCATTTGGGTGGGGCAGCGCAGAACATCCAGACGGCCCTGAGCCTTCAGACGCTGAATGATGCGCTCCCAGCCGCAGTCCATGGCGGGGTTGACCTCACACTTGCCGTTCTTGGTGCCGCCGCAGGGGCCGTTCACCAGACTCTTGGAGCAGGCGGTGATGGGGCAGATGCCGCCAGTCAGGTTCAGGAAGCACTCGCCGCACTGGCCGCAGTCGTATTCCAGCGGGGTCACGCCCTGAAAGCCGGGCAGTTCGATGGTGTCGCAGCAGGCGTAGACCGGCTTGTCCTCCAGCATCTGGGAGATGGTCTGCACGCCGACACCGCAGGAGAACACCAGCACGGCATCCGCCTCGGCGATCTTCGCCATGGGGGCGCGCAGCCGCAGCGCCAGCTCATCGGGATTGCAGACGTAGTCGGTGGTGAGAATGCCCACGACCTTGCCCTCCTCCTGGAGCTTCTTCTGCAGAGCCTTGGCTTCCTCCTCGGGGAAGCCGACTTCCTTGCAGCCGTGGCAGTTGATGATGAAGACCTTGCCGGAAGTCAGGGAGCCGATGACCTCTTCGGATTTCAGTTTTGTCATTAACATAAGTGTTCGTCCCCCTTACTTCTTCTTCAGCAAGGGCATGACCAGGCCCTTGGCAGCGTTGATCTTGGAAACCAGAGGAATCTTGGAAGAGCAGATGTACTCACAGCACTTGCAGGAGAAGCAGTCCATCACGTTCAGCTTCAGCAGGGTTTCCGCGTCACCCAGCTGGGCGTACTTGTAGATATCCAGAGGCGCCAGCTCCATGGGACATACGTCCATGCAGCGGCCGCACTTGATGCATTCTTTCTCCTCGGTGTGATCGGCGGCAATGGCGATAATGCCATTGGAGCCTTTGATAATGGGCACATTGGTGTCCTTGATGGGAGCGCCCATCATGGGGCCGCCCATTTTCAGCACCACGTCGTCGCCGGTGATGCCGCCGCAGTGATCGATGATCTCCTGCACGTTGGTGCCGAGCTTGACGATGTAGTTGCCGGGATTGCGGATGAACTCGCCGGTGACGGAGACCACACGCTCCACCAGAGGCAGGCCCTTCTGGATGGCGTCGGAAATGGCCTTGGCGGTGGAGGTGTTGCTTACCACGCAGCCAACGTCGGCGGGCAGCTTGCCGCTGGGAACCTGACGGCCCATGACCTTCTTGATGAGCATCTTTTCAGCGCCCTCGGGGTACTGGGTTTTGGCGGCGCAGACGCGGATGTTGTCGTAAGGCGCGACCTTTTCTTCCATCAGGGCGATGGCGTCGGGCTTGTTGTCCTCAATGAGGATGACGCCTTCCGGCGCGCTGACGGCCTTCATCATGGCACGCAGGCCGAACACGATGTCGTCGGCGAATTCCAGCATGACCCGATGGTCAGCGGTCAGGTAAGGCTCGCACTCGGAGCCGTTGATCAGCACGGCGTCGATGGGCTTGCCTGGCTTCAGCTTTACGTAAGTGGGGAACGTCGCGCCGCCCATGCCCACGATGCCCTTCTCCTTGACAATCTCGACGATCTCGTCGGGGGTCAGCTCTTCCAGAGGCTTGTTGGGGACTACGGACTCGTGCAGCGTATTCTTGCCGTCGTTCTTGATGACGACACTCATGATGCCGGGGCCTTTGTTGGGATGGGTATGGGGTTCTACCGCGATGACCGTGCCGCTGACGCTGGAATGCACGGGGGCGCTGATGAAGCCCGCCTGCTCACCGATGAGCTGACCCACCTTCACGGTGTCGCCGGGCTGAACCACGGGGTTCGCCGGTGCGCCGATGTGCATGGCCAGAGGAATGATAACGGTATCGGGTTCGGGGAACTTCTGAAGCGCAAGGTGCTCCGTGAACTCCTTATTCTCCGTGGGATGGACGCCGCCGTAGAAGCCCTCGTACCGCTTGGCACGCGCCTCGGCTACGTAAGCCTTGATCTCGTCCACGTTGGCCACGGAGTAGTCCCGCAGCTGAATGGGCTGATCCAGAAATTCCTTGGTGCGACCCTGCTTTTCCAGACGCTGGTAAATCTTTTCCCATGCGCAGTCCTTCTTGGGGTCGATCTCGCATTTGCCGTTCTTCGCGCCGCCGCACTGGCCGTTGACCAGACTCTTGGAGCAGTCCACGATGGGGCAGATGCCGCCGGTGACGTTCAGATAGCACTGGGCGCAGGCGCCGCAGGTCTTCTTCGTCAGGGCCATGCCATGATGGCCGGTGTAATTGAGGGAATTGGTTGCCGTAAACACGGGAACGGACTCCAGATCCGCCACGGTCTGCACGCCCAGACCACAGGAAATGACGACCACGTTCTCAGTGCCTTCGGGTACGATACCTGCCAGCTTCTTCTCGGTCTGAACCTTATTGCACAAGAAGTCCACTTTTACCGTACCGGTGATGTGCTTGCCCTGCTTCTCGGCAATGGCCGCAAAGCTGTCGCACTCCGGCTCTTCGGTCGTGTTGAACTCCTTGAAGCACTTGTTGCAGGCGACAACAAAGAAGTTATCCTTCCCCGCAAGCAAGCCTTCCAGCTCATCCCTGTTTTTCAACACATACTTGGTATAGTCCACCAAATACCACCTTCTTATCGTTTTGTTGTCCGTTTATACGCAAACGACCACCATTGGATTATACCATACGCTCCATGCAAATGTCCAGCATTTTCCCATCTTTTTTCAGCAATTTCCCTTATTTCTCCTTTATTAGTTAGCATTTGCTAACTTTTGCAGGCGGGCATTCCGGCACTCAGGCCGGAACCACGCGATTCAAAAACGTGCTTTGACTCCCCCTGTCGGAAGAACCAAAGCACGTTAAAGCGGGATTTTCCCGCGATCTCAATATTTTTTGCCGAAATACAGCTTGAATGCCAGGGTCATCAGACTGACCAATAAGACTGTTACCAGCAGCGTAAGGCTGACGGTCATGCTGAAATACCCCGCCACGATAACCGCCGCCAGTCCCAGAATCAGGGTTGCCCGCATGGCAGCGCACAGGGCGTTGGTATAAATCTGCTTCTGGCGCTCGTCGCCTTCCTTAACATATTGCTGTTTCAGCTTTTTCTCATCCTTCAGAGCGCGGAGGTTCCGGATCAGGCCGAACAGCAGCATCGCCAGAATGCCGATGCTGGCGCCGGAAATGAAGCCGCGCCACAGGGACTGCCAGTGACCGTCTCCGACGGACGGCGCCAGCTTCACGACTCCGGCTTCGCCCAAAAAGCCCAGTACGGAGAACAGGGCAAGCGCGACGCACCCGATGGCAAAAACCACATTCTGCAATTTGAGTTTTTCACGATAGGTTTCCATAGTTTATTCCTCCAAATCCGAGAAGTCAAACACTTCTTCGATGGTCAGTCCGAAATAGTGGGCAATTTTGTACGCCAGAGGCAGCGAGGCAGTGTACTTCCCTACCTCAATTGAGGTAATGGTCTGCCGGGTAGTCCCCACGGCGTCCGCCAGTTCCTCCTGAGACAGCTTGTTCTTCTTTCGCAGTTCGCGGATATTCGTTTTCATAAACACTCCTTCGATTTCCCCGCACGTCCGCAGAGAAAATGCTAAGTTAACTTTGCAAGCAAAGTATAGCACGCTTTGCAAATTTTGTCAAGCACGCTTTGCAAAAATTGCAGAAACTTTTTTGAATGGGTACAACCCCTTGGCTCTCCCTCTGGGAGAGCTGTCGCCGAAGGTGACTGAGAGGGTATTGCACCCTGGTCTCCCCTCTCCGTTCTCGCTTTGCTCGGCCACCTCTCCCATAGGGAGAGGCAAGGGGTGCTCGCATTCAATGATACATTATACAATAACAGGCACAGCGGATTATCCCGCCGTGCCTGTTGACCGTCTGATACGTCCCACCTGTTGCGGCGGGATTTTCAATAATATAGGGATTACTTTCCGGGCTTGAAGGAATCCTTCAGGCTGACGGAACGGTTGAACACCAGATGGCCGGGGGCGCAATCCTTGCTGTCCGGGCAGAAGTAGCCCAGACGCATGAACTGATAGGACGCGGGCGCCTTGGCGTCCCGGAGGCTGGCCTCCACCTTGCAGCCGGTGAGGACTTCCAGAGACTTGTCATTCAGGCAGGCCAGAAAATCCTTGCCCGCCGCGTCGGGGTCGGGGTCGTTGAACAGGTTGTCGTACTGTCTGACCTCCGCATCGCAGCAGTTCTCCGCGTCCACCCAATGGATGGTCGCGCCCTTGACCTTCCGGCCGTCGGCGGGGTCGCCGCCCCGGCTTTCGGGATCGTAGGTGGCCAGAATCTCCACCACGTTGCCGTTTTCATCCTTGACGCAGCCGGTGCAGGTGATGAGGTACGCGCCCTTCAGGCGGCACTCCGGCCCATTGGGATACAGACGCTTGTACTTGGGAATCGGCTCGGCCAGGAAATCGTCCTGCTCAATCCACAGGTGCCGGGAGAAGCTGACCTCCCGGGTGCCGTCCTCGGGACGGTTGGGATTATTTTCCACGGTGACCATCTCGGATTTGCCCTCGGGATAGTTGGTGATGGTGAGCTTCACAGGCTTCAGCACCGCCATGACCCGCTGGGCAGTCTCGTTCAGGTCTTCCCGCAGGCAGAACTCCAGGAATGCGTAGGGAATGGTGTTGGGAGACTTGGCCACGCCCACCCGCTCGCAGAAGTTGCGGATGGACTTAGGGGTATAGCCCCGGCGGCGCAGGCCGCAGAGGGTGGGCATCCGGGGGTCGTCCCAGCCGGAGACATAGCCGTTTTCCACCAGCGCTCTGAGCTTGCGCTTGCTGAGCACGGTGTGGTCAATGCCCAGTCTCGCAAACTCGATCTGCCGGGGATGATGGGGTACGGAAACATGCTCCACGACCCAATTATAAAGAGGACGGTGGTTCTCGAATTCCAGAGAGCACAGAGAATGGGTAATGCCCTCCAGCGCGTCCTGAATGGGATGGGCAAAGTCGTACATGGGATAGATGCACCACTTGTCCCCCTGACGGTGGTGGTGCATATGGCGGATACGGTAGATAACCGGGTCGCGCATATTGAAGTTGCCGGACGCCAGATCGATCTTTGCCCGGAGGGTGTAGCGGTTGTCCTCGAATTCGCCGGCGCGCATTCTGGCAAACAAATCCAGGCTTTCCTCAATGGGACGGTCGCGGTAAGGGGAAACGGCAGGGGTATTCAGGTCGCCCCGGTACTCCTTGAACTGCTCCGGCGTCAGCTCGCAGACGTAGGCCAGCCCCTTCTTGATCAGCTCCACCGCATATTCGTAGTCCTCCTCAAAATAGTCGGAGCCGTAGTAGAAGCGGTCGCCCCAGTCGAAGCCCAGCCAGTGGATATCCTCCTTGATGGCCTCCACAAACTCCACGTCCTCTTTGGTGGGGTTGGTGTCGTCCATGCGGAGGTTGCACAGGCCATTGTACTTCTCGGCGGTGCCGAAGTCGATGATCAGCGCCTTGCAGTGGCCGATATGCAGATAGCCGTTGGGCTCCGGCGGAAACCGGGTATGGACGGTCTGACCCGCAAACTGCCCGCCGGGGGCGATGTCCTCGTCGATGAATGCGTGGATAAAGTTTTTGCTTTCAGTCATTTCAGCCATGATAATCCCTCTCATTTCCTTGGGTTTTTCCAATTACAAGACATTATACCCTACTGTTTCCAGTTTTGCAACCGAAAATCCCGCCAGAATCCATCTTTTCCAAGGGGCGCACTGTGTGGAAATTACACAGAAGGCCCCGCATTGTGAAAAATCGGAAAACATTTTAAGAAATCTTAAATTAGTAGTTGTCAATTCGGGCTGGATACGCTAGAATAGGAAAGGATATGAAGATAAGGAGTGATTTCATTTTGCCTGAGCTTAAATATAAGCGCATCCTGCTGAAAGTCAGCGGCGAGGCTCTCGCCGGGGACGCACATCGGGGGCTTGATTTTACCATTGTGGGCGAGCTTTGCGAGTCTATCAAAACCTGCGTGGACATGGGCGTGCAGATCGGTCTGGTCATCGGCGCGGGAAACTTCTGGCGCGGCGTCAAGGACGGCGCGGATAAGATGCAGCGTTCCCACGCCGACTCCATGGGAATGCTTGGTACGGTGATGAACGCCATTGCCGTGGCCGATGCCCTGAACCGGCACGGCATGGACGCCCGGGTCCTCAGCGCCGTGGAGATGAACAAGTTCGCCGAGTATTTTACCCGCGACCTTGCCGAGCGGTACTTAAACGAGGGGAAGGTCGTCCTCTTTGCCGCCGGTACCGGCAACCCCTACTTCTCCACCGACACCGGCGCGGTGCTCCGGGGCGTGGAGATCGAGGCCGACGCCGTGCTGATGGCGAAGAACGTGGACGCCATTTATTCCGCCGACCCCGCCAAAGACCCCACAGCCGTCCGCTACTCCCGCCTGACCTATGGCGAGGTGCTGGCGAAGAACCTGAAGGCCACGGACATCACCGCTATGGCGCTGGCTATGGACAACGACATGACCATGGTCTGCTTTGGCCTGAATGAAGAAAACAGCATCGTCCGCGTGGTTCGCGGCGAAGAGATCGGTACTACCGTAAAAAATCATTTCTAAGGAGGAACACACAATGACCGTCGATTTCAAAGAATATTCCCGGAGAATGGACAAGGCTCTGGAGCATCTGGACGAGGAATTCGCCTCCGTCCGTGCTGGCCGCGCCAACGCAAAGGTTCTCGATCGGATCACCGTGGAATACTATGGCAGTGAAACGCCCCTGAACGGCGTCGCCACCATTTCCACCCCCGACGCCCGTACCCTGATTATTCAGCCCTGGGACACCAAGCTGCTCAAGGACATCCAGAAGGCCATCCAGACCTCCGATCTGGGCATCAACCCCCAGAACGATGGCCGCGTCATCCGTCTGGTGTTCCCCCAGCTCACCGAGGAGCGCCGTAAGGATCTGGCCAAGCAGGTCAAGAAGTATTCCGAGGAAGCCAAGGTCGCCATGCGCAACATCCGCCGGGACGGTATGGACTATGTCAAGAAGCTGAAAAAGAACAGCGAGATCACCGAGGACGACCAGAAGAAGGCCGAGAAGGATTTGCAGGATCTGCTGGACAAGAACATCAAGCGCGCCGACGCCGCTCTTGCCGCCAAGGAAAAGGAACTGATGGCGATTTAACGCCGTCAGCCAAAACAAAGCACCCCTGCTGGCGGCTGGAAGCAGCCGCCAGCAGAAATTGCTTTTTTATCTTCGCAGATCTGTTCACTAACCATTAGAAAGAGGTGCTTTATGGCACTTTCGCAAAACTCTCCCCCGCCCCGGCATATTGCCATCATCATGGACGGCAACGGCCGCTGGGCAAAGCAGCGGGGTCTGCCCCGCACCGCCGGTCACGCCGCAGGCGCAGAAGCCTTCCGGCGGATCGCCAACTACTGCCGCACGCTGGGCGTGGAATACCTGACGGTATACGCCTTTTCCACGGAGAACTGGAAGCGCTCGGCGGAAGAAGTGGCGGGAATCATGAAGCTGCTGCGCCGGTATCTGGAAGAGGCGCTGCGGGACATGGAAAAGAACCGGGTAAAATTCCGCTTTTTCGGCGACCTGACCCGTCTCAGCCCGGAGCTGCAAACGCTCTGCCACGACGCGGAAAGCCGCTCGGAGGACTACGACGTGCAGGTGAATTTCTGCCTGAACTACGGCGGGCGGGATGAAATTATCCATGCTGTGAAGGCTTACACGGCGGATGTCGCCGCCGGAAAGGCCGACCCGGAAGAATTGACCGAGGACGTTTTCTCCCGGTACCTGTATTCGGCGGGCGTACCCGACCCGGAGCTGATCATCCGGCCATCCGGAGAGATGCGGGTCAGCAACTTCCTGCTGTGGCAGTCCGCGTACTCGGAATATGTAATTATGAACGTACTTTGGCCTGATTTCACACCGGAACATCTGGACAGCGCCATTGAAGAATTTCACCGGCGCAGCCGCCGGTTCGGAGGGACATAGAGAAATGAAAAAACGCATTATTTCCGCAGCGATTCTGGTGCCGATCCTCTTTCTTCTGACACTGGCCGCACCGGTGATTGCCGCGTCACTGGTCATGAGTGCGCTCATGGCCATCGCGGCCTACGAGCTTCTGTACCGCACAGGGCTTGTAAAGCGGCCGAGGCTGGTGATCTACTCCTGCATCATGGCGGCCGCCGTGTGCATGTGGAGCTATTTCGGCGCGATTCATTCCTACTTTGTCATCCTCATGATTGTGTTCTTTATCCTGATGTTCTCGGAGATGATGCTTGACCACATAAAGGTTCACTTTGAGGATCTGTCCATGTGCTTTGTGGCGGGTCTTCTCATCCCCTACATGCTCAGCTCCCTCATCCGCATTCTGAATATGGATCTCGGACGGTATGTCATCCTGATTCCCTTCGTGGTAGCGTTCATGTCCGACGCAGGCGCATACTTTATCGGCCTGAAATTCGGGCGGCACAAGCTGGCGCCTGTGGTCAGCCCCAACAAAACCATCGAGGGCGCGCTGGGCGGCATTGCCTTCGCCGTGGTCAGTATGCTTGTTTACGCCCTGATCATCGACCTGCTGCCCGGCAATCTCCGGGTCAACTACGGTCTTGCGCTGCTGTACGGCTTTTTTGGTTCCCTGCTGGGCATTTTCGGCGATCTGTGCTTCTCCATCGTCAAGCGGCAGACCGGTATCAAGGATTACGGCAACCTGATTCCCGGCCACGGCGGCGTACTGGATCGGTTCGATTCCCTGACCCTGGTCGCCCCGGCCATGGAAGTATTGTTGGTGCTGCTTCCCGTGGCGGTGTAAGGAGCGGCCTATGGTGCAGTGTGTCAGTATTCTCGGCTCCACCGGCTCCATCGGCCGGCAGAGTCTGGACATTATCCGCCGTCTGCCTGGCATCCGGGTAGCGGCGCTCACCGCCGGAACCAACGTGGAGCGGATGGCGCAGCAGTGCCGGGAGTTTTCACCGAAGCTCGCCGTCATGGCAACGCAGGAAGCCGCTCAGGCGCTGGCGGAACGAATAAAAGGTCTACCTATCCGGGTAAACTTCGGTGAGGCGGGTCTGATGGAAGCGGCGTCTTTGGAGGAAGCCGACTGCGTTATCACCGCCGTGGTTGGCATGGTCGGTTTGAAGCCCACTCTCGCCGCCATCCGGGCGAAAAAGCGCATTGGCCTTGCCAACAAGGAAACTCTTGTCTGCGCCGGGGAACTGGTGATGGCCGAGGCGGAAAAGTACGGTGCAGAGATCGTTCCCGTGGATTCCGAGCATTCCGCAATCTTTCAATGCCTTATGGGCTGCGGCAGCAGAAAAGAGATCCGGCGGCTGATCCTCACCTGCTCCGGCGGCCCATTTTTCGGCATGACCCGCCCTCAGCTGGAAACGGTGACCAGAGCCGACGCCCTGAAGCACCCCAACTGGAAAATGGGTGCAAAGATCACCGTTGACTGCGCCACCCTGATGAACAAGGGGCTGGAAGTCATCGAAGCCATGCGGCTGTACCGTCTGCCGCTAGAACAGGTAGATGTGGTCATCCACCGGCAGAGCATCGTCCACAGCATGGTGGAATTCACCGACGGCGCGGTGATGGCGCAGATGGGCACACCGGATATGCGTCTGCCCATTCAGCTGGCACTGACCTACCCGGAGCGTATCCCCTCCCCGGTGGAGCGGCTGGACTTACTGTCCTGCGGCCCGCTGACGTTTTCCCCGCCGGATACGGAGAATTTCCCCTGTCTGGCGCTGGCGCGGGACTGCGCAAAAGCGGGCGGCACGGCCTGCCCTGCCATGAACGGCGCAAATGAAGAAGCGGTCGCCATGTTCCTGAATGACAAAATCGGCTTTTACGACATCTACCGGCTGGTAAATGCCGCCGTGCCGCAGGTGCCGTTCATCGCCGACCCCACTTTGGAGCAGATTCTGGAAGCCGACCGTCTGGCTCGTGAGGCGGTTCGGGCGAACTCTTGATAATTGCGAGGCATTTTTTCTATGAGCGTTATTTTTGCGATTTTACTGTTCAGCGTCCTGATTTTCGTCCATGAGCTGGGGCATTTTACCGCCGCCAAGCTCTCCGGCGTTCAGGTAAACGAATTTTCCATGTTTATGGGGCCCGCCATCTGGAAAAAGCAGGTGGGCGAGACTCTGTACGCCATCCGCTGCATCCCCATCGGCGGCTACTGCGCCATGGAGGGCGAGGACGGCGGAAGCGACAATCCCCGTTCCTTCGACAAGGCGGCATGGTGGAAGCGGCTGATTATTCTGGCCGCCGGTGCGGCGATGAACTTTCTCATCGGCGTGGTACTGATGGTCATTGTCTGCCTCCCCGTAAAGCAGACCGTCGTTCCCGTGATCGCCAGCTTTGAAGACTACGCCACGGTGAACGGCGAAAACGGCCTGCAAGCCGGTGACCGCATTGTGGAGGTGGACGGCGAAAAGCTCTACTCCTATTCCGATTTTTCCATGATCCTGTCACTGAACCCCGGCGACGTTCACGACATCACGGTGTGCCGGAACGGCGAAAAGGTCGTTCTGAAAGATTTCCTGCTGGAGAAGCACGAAGTGACTCTGGAAAACGGCTCGACCGGCCTGCGCTACGGCATGAATTTCACCCTCAGCACCCCGAACTTCTGGGAGAAGCTGGGAATGGCGTGGAACCAGTCCCTGGATACGGTGCGTTTGGTTCGCCTGAGCCTGCAAATGCTGCTTGGCGGCAAGGTGGGCATTAAGGATATGTCCGGCCCCGTGGGCATTGTCAGTGAAATGTCCAAAGTGGCGGCAGCCTCCGACAGCAAGGTCACTGCGCTGCTGAATATGCTGTATTTCGGCGGCTTCATCGCCATCAATCTGGCGGTGATGAATCTGCTGCCCATCCCCGCGCTGGACGGCGGGCGCATCGTGTGTCTGCTGATCACGGTTGTGGTGGAAGCTATCACGAAAAAGAAGATCAACCCCAAATATGAAGGCTATCTCCACGGCGCGGGCATGATCCTGTTGCTTGCCCTGATGGCGATTATTATGTTCAAGGACGTCATTTTCCTGTTCAAGAGGTGAAGACGATGACAAAACAGATTCTGGTGGGCGGCGTTCCCATCGGCGGCGGCGCCCCGGTGGTCATCCAGTCCATGCTCAATACCAAAACCACGGATGTGGAGGGCAGCCTGAAGCAGATCCGTCAGCTTGCCTCCGCCGGGTGCCAGATCGCCCGGCTGGCGGTTCCCAACATGGAAGCCGCCCGGAGCTTTGCTGACATCTGCAAGGACTCTCCCCTGCCCCTCGTAGCGGATATCCATTTTGATTATAAGCTTGCCATTGCCGCCGCAGAGGGCGGCGCGTCCAAAATCCGCATCAACCCCGGCAACATCGGCGGCGAAGACCGGGTCAAGGCCGTGGTGGAGGTGTGCAAGGACAAGCACATCCCCATCCGCATCGGCGTCAACGGCGGCAGTCTTGACAAGCGTCTGCTGGAAAAATATGGTCATCCCACCGCCGAAGCGCTGGTGGAAAGCGCCTTTGAACATCTGGAGCTGCTGGAAAAACAGGGCTTTTACGACACCTGCGTCTCCATGAAGTCCTCCACCGTCCCCACCATGGTTGCCGCCGCGCGGCTGTTCCGCGCCAAATGTGACTATCCCCTCCACATCGGCGTGACCGAGACCGGCCCCGTCCGGCAGGGTCTGATCAAGTCCGCCATGGGCATCGGCGCGCTGCTTCTGGACGGCATCGGCGATACCATCCGGGTCAGCCTGACCGACGACCCGGTGCAGGAGGTCTACGCCGCCCGGGACATCCTCAAGGCCGCGGGGCTTCGGAAGGACGGCGTGAACATTATCTCCTGCCCCACCTGCGGACGGACCCGCATCGACCTGATCGGTCTGGTGAACCGGGTGGACGAAGCGCTGAAAAACTGTGAAAAGCCCATCACCGTAGCGGTCATGGGCTGCGTGGTCAACGGCCCCGGCGAAGCCCGGGAAGCGGACATCGGCATTGCCGGGGGCGACGGCTGGGGCATGATTTTTGAAAAGGGCGTGCAGGTGGAAAAGCTCCCCTATGACGAGCTGCTCCCTGCCCTGCTGAAACGAATTGAAGCACTGTAGAGACACGATATGGAAGAACAAATTTTCTTTCTGAATATGTTTCCGGACTATGAGCCGCCTGAGGAGCTGTATGCAGCCCTTTCTCAGGCGGCTATCGCCGCTGCGGATATTGACCCCGAAACCCGAAGCGTCCACGTGGCGCTGCATTCCGAGCGCTACATCCCCCAGCGGCTGCTGGAACAGGTTCGCAAGGACATTTGTGGCCTGTACGGCCTGCAAAAGCTGGAGCTGACCGCGACCCACCCGGAATCGGAGCTGCAAAAAATCGAACCGGAAGAACTGATGTGGCTGTTTGTCAGCCGCAATTCCATGGCGCGGGGTTCCCTTGCCGGGGCAAAGTGGGAATGGAACGAACAGAATCTCACGGTAAAGCTCGCCGCCAACGGAAAAGAAACCCTTCTGGAGCACATCCCGTCTGTGGAAAAGGTACTGCGGGAGCGGTTCGCCGCCCCGGTGCATATCACCGTGGAGGCTGGCAACGCGCTGGAGGGAAAAGCGCTGTTTGCCGCCACAGAGTCCATGCGGGAATCGGAGATTCAAAAGCTTCCCGCCGTCTCCGCCGCTCAGCCGAAGAAGGAGGACAAGTCCGCCGCCCCCAGCGAAACTTTCTATGGCAAGCCCTTCAAGGGCACGCCCGTTCCCATGAAGGAGCTGAGTCTGGACATGGGAACCGTCATCGTGGAGGGCAAGGTCTTCGCCGTGGACCACAAGGAGCTGAAAAAGCGCAACGCCTATGTTGTGAAATTCGACATGACGGACAATACCAACTCCGTCCGCGTCAGCCGCTTTATGGAGGCCGGAGAGGCCAAACCCATTCTGGAAAACGTTCAGGTCGGTTCCGTCCTGCGGGTGCAGGGCAAGCTGGGTGAAGATCGATACGAGGGCGAAATGGTTCTCAAGCCCTACGCCATGCAGCCCGGCTCCATGCCCAAGCGGCAGGACACTGCCCCGGGGGAAAAGCGGGTGGAGCTGCATCTGCACACCACCATGTCCAACATGGACGCCCTGACGGATACCGCCGCCGCCGTGAAGCAGGCGGCCGCATGGGGTCACAAGGCCATCGCCATCACCGACCACGGCGTCGCCCAGTCCTTCCCCGACGCCATGAAGGCCGCCTCCAAGGCCAAGGTGGCCGGAACCGACCAGAATATCAAGATTCTCTACGGCTGTGAGGGGTATTATGTAAACGACGTAGACGACCGCATTGTAGTCCACGGCGAGCAGGATATCACCTTCGATCAGGAATTCGTCGCCTTCGATCTGGAAACTACCGGCCTGTCCTCCCGCAGCGACCGCATCATCGAGATCGGCGCTGTTGTGCTGAAAAACGGTGAGGAAGTGGACCGTTTCCAGACCTTCGTTGACCCGGAGCGTCCGCTGGAACGGAAAATCGTGGAGCTGACTGGCATCACCGACGAAATGCTTGTCGGCGCACCGAAAATCGAAGAGGTGCTGCCCAAATTTCTGGACTTCATCGGTGACCGGGTTCTGGTCGCTCACAATTCCGACTTCGACACCGGCTTTATCCGCGCCGAGTGCCAGCGCCTTGGCTACGATTATCATTACACCGCGGCGGATACCCTGATTCTGTCTCAGAATCTCCTGCCCCAGCTGAACAAATTCAAGCTGAACATCGTCTCCAATGCCCTGAGCCTGCCCGACTTCAACCATCACCGGGCGGCGGACGACGCCATGACCTGCGGCCTCATCATGGCGAAGCTCATGGTCAAGCTGGAAGAGGAGCATGACATCCACAACTTGCAGGCCATCAACCCCGCCATGACCCATCTGCGTTCCGGCGGCCGCATCACTGATCGGCAGGCAAGGCACATCATTATTTTTGCCAAGAACCAGATCGGTCTGCGCAACCTGTACCACCTGATTTCCGATTCCAATCTGCAATACTTCCGCCGGGTGCCCCGGATGCCCAAGTCCGACATTCTTAAGCTGCGGGAGGGGCTGATCATCGGTTCTGCCTGCGAAGCGGGCGAGCTGTTTCAGGCCATTCTCGACCGGAAAAGCGACGACGAGCTGAAGCGCATTGCGTCCTTTTACGACTTTCTGGAAATCCAGCCTCTGGCGAACAACCGCTTCATGCTGGCAAACGAAAAATACGAGGCCAAAACCGACGAAGACCTCCGGGAATACAACCGGAAAATCGTCCGGCTGGGCGAGGAACTGGGCAAGCCGGTGGTCGCCACCGGAGATGTTCACTTCCTGAACCCAGAGGACGAGATTTTCCGTCACATTCTGCTGGCGACCAAGGGCTTCGACGACGCGGACAAGGATATGCCCCTGTATTTCCGCACTACGGATGATATGCTGCGGGAATTCTCCTATTTAGGCGAGGAAAAAGCCTACGAGGTAGTCATCACCAACCCCAACCGCATCGCCGACATGTGCGAATCTCTGCGTCCCGTCCCCCACAATCTGTTCGCTCCCAAAATCGAAAACTCCGTGGAAGACCTGAAAAATCTTGTCTACACCAAATTCCACCGTCTTTACGGGGACAATCCCCCGGAGCTGATGGTAAAGCGCGTGGAGACGGAGCTGCACGACATCATCAACTGCCACTACGACGTTATTTACATGTCTGCCCAGAAACTGGTGCAGAATTCGCTGGAGCATGGCTATCTGGTCGGCTCCCGTGGCTCCGTCGGCTCGTCCATCGTGGCCTACATGTCCGGCATCACCGAGGTCAACTCCTTCCCGCCCCACTACCGCTGCCCCAACCCGGAGTGCAAGTACACCACATTCGACGTTCCCAAGGGCTACGGCTGCGGCGCGGATTTGCCGGACGCCGTCTGCCCCAAGTGCGGCACGAAATTCGAGAAGGACGGCTTCAATATTCCTTTTGAAACCTTCCTTGGCTTCGGCGGCGACAAGGTTCCCGATATCGACCTGAACTTTTCCGGCGAATACCAGTCAAAAGCCCACGCTTACTGTATCGAAATGTTCGGAAAATCCCACGTTTTCCGTGCAGGCACCATCGGCACCGTGGCGGAAAAAACTGCCTTCGGCTACGTAAAGAAATACCTGTCCGAACGTGGCAAGACTGCCTCCCGGGCGGAGGAAGCCCGCCTCGCTGCGGGCTGCGTAGGCGTCCGGCGCACCACCGGCCAGCACCCCGGCGGTCTGGTTGTCATCCCACAGGAAAACGAGATTTGGGACTTCTGCCCGGTGCAGCACCCGGCGGACGACCCTCAGGCCGACCAGATCACCACCCATTTTGAATACCACTCCATGGAGGAAAACCTTCTGAAGCTGGACATGCTGGGCCACGATGACCCCACCATGATCCGCATGATGGAGGACATGACCGGTATCGACGCCAAGACCATCCCCCTGGACGACAAGGACACCATGTCCATTTTCATCTCCTCCAAGGTTTTGGGCTACGAGGACGACAAGATTCTCGGCCCCACCGGCGCCGTCGCCATTCCGGAGTTCAACACCCGCTTTACCCGCGGGATGCTGATGGATACCATGCCCACCCGGTTTGATACGCTTCTGCGTCTGTCCGGCTTCTCCCACGGCACCGACGTGTGGCTGGGCAACGCCAAAGACCTGATCACCTCCAAAACCGCCCCTGTTGACCAGGCCATCGGCTGCCGTGACGACATCATGCTTTATCTGATCTCCTGTGGAATGCCGGAAAAGCGCTCCTTCAAGATCATGGAGGCCGTGCGAAAAGGCAGAGGTCTGCCCGAAGGCGCGGAGGAGGAAATGAAGGCCGCAGGCGTGCCGGAATGGTACATCGGTTCCTGCAAAAAGATCAAGTATCTGTTCCCCAAGGCCCACGCCGTGGCCTATGTTATGATGGCTTTCCGTATCGCATGGTTCAAGGTACATCATCCGCTGGCCTTCTACTCCGCCTATTTCTACCGCCGCAGTCAGAAGGGCGGCTTCGACGCGGTGCTGATGACCCACGGCAAGGAAGCGGTGGTCGCCAACATCGACGCCATCGAGAACAACGAAAACGCCACGGACAAAGACGAAGACCTGCTGACCACGCTGGAAGTGGCCTACGAATACTACATCCGGGGCTTTGAATTTCTGCCCATCAGCATTTACGACAGCCACGCCACGAAATTCATCATTAAGGACGGCAGGCTTCTGCCCCCCTTCGTTGCGATCTCCGGCCTTGGCGAAAACGCGGCATGGGACTTGATGCGGGGTCGTGAGGGCAAAACCTTCCTGTCCGTGGAGGAAGTCGCCGCCGCCTGCCCCAAGGTGTCCAAGACCCACATTCAGATGCTCAGAGAGGCCGGTGCTTTCGGCGACCTGCCCGATACCAGTCAGGTCAGCTTCTTCTGACAGATAATCGGAGTGCTCATGCACTCCGATTACTGCTTGCAAATTTCAGAATTTTGTAATATAATATAAAAACAAAATCAGGGTGTATCTGAAAACTGGCGAAATGCCCAGCAGCGAGGAATTTTTGTCCTGGGCAAGCCATTTTTTCGCAGGAATACTTGCTGTATTTCAAGGGAAAATGGCGCGGCACAGGGCAAAAAGAACCGCTGATCGGGCGTTTTGACAGTTTTCAGATACACCCCCAATTAAGAGGTGTTTTATATGCAGGATGTCGGAATGCAGTATCACATTCACTGCAACAAGGGCGATGTGGGACGTTATGTCTTTCTCCCCGGCGACCCGGGGCGCTGCCAGTCCATTGCCAGCTTCTTTGACGACCCCGTCCATATTGGCATGAACCGGGAGTACAATATTTACACAGGCACCATACTGGGGCAGAAGGTGTCCGTCTGCTCCACCGGCATCGGCGGCCCGTCGGCCTCCATCGCCATGGAGGAGCTGGCAGCCATCGGCGCGGATACCTTCATTCGGGTCGGCACCTGCGGCGGCATCGCCATGGACGTTCTGCCCGGGGACGTGGTGGTTGCCACGGGCGCTATTCGTTATGAGCATACCTCTCTGGAATACGCCCCCATTGAGTTCCCCGCCGTGCCCGACTTTGACGTCACGGCCGCGCTGAAAGCTGCCAGTGAGAGTCTGGGCTACCGCACCCACACCGGCGTCGTCCAATGCAAGGATTCTTTTTATGGTCAGCACAGCCCGGAAAAATCTCCTGTATATTACGACCTGCTGCAAAAGTGGGAAAGCTGGAAGCGCTTGGGCGTGAAGGCCAGTGAAATGGAATCCGCCGCCCTGTTCGTGGTCGCAGACGCACTGGGCGTGCGCTGCGGCAG
>ERZ780226.1149-NODE-1149-length-21455-cov-3.487710_pt1 | contig 21455 bp, 20 predicted proteins | sample MGYA00511165_ERZ780226 | MGnify/ENA primary metagenome ERZ780226 (study PRJEB29588, sample SAMEA2152373) | human gut metagenome | biome: human gut; feature: human-associated habitat; material: faeces | place: Denmark | collected 2008/2010 ...
TTCAGATCACCGAGATGAACTCCGGCTGCATCTGCTGCTCCCTGGTGGGTGACTTTGGCGAGGCGCTGAAAAAGGTCATGGCAGAGTATCATCCGGACCGCATTCTCATTGAGCCCTCCGGTGTCGGCAAGCTCAGCGACGTTGCCCAGGCAGTGGAGCGCGCCGAGACCGACGAGATGGAAATCGGCTGCATGGTTGCCGTTGCCGACGCCACCAAGTGCAAGCTCTATATGAAGAACTTCGGCGAATTTTATAACAATCAGATTGAAAATGCGGGAACCATTATCCTCTCCAGAACGTCTCATATGAAGGAGGACAAGCTCCAGGCTGCCGTGGCAATGCTCCGGGAGAAGAATCCCACTGCCGTCATTGTTACCACCCCCTGGGAGCAGCTCACCGGCGCCCAGCTCATGGAAGCCATGGAGCAGAAGGATTCCCTCCAGGCTGCCCTTGACGCGCTGGAAGCCCATGGAGAGGACGAGTGCGACGATCCCGAGTGCTCCTGCCACCATCACCATGACCATGAGCACGAGCATGAGCATGAGCATCATCATGACCACGACGAGCACGAGCATGAGCATCATCATGACCACGACGAGCACGAGCATGAGCATCATCACGATCATGACCATCATCACCACCATCATGCCGACGAGGTGTTCACCTCCTGGGGCATGGAAACACCCAAGACCTTTACCCAGGAGAAAATTGCGCAGTGCCTCAGCGCCCTGGGCGATCAGGAAACCTATGGTATCATTCTCCGCGCAAAGGGCATCGTAGCAGGCGAGAACGGTCAGTGGATTCACTTTGACTATGTGCCCGGCGAACCTGACATCCGCACCGGCAGCGCCGGCATCATCGGCAGACTCTGCGTCATCGGCTCCAAGATCAACGAAGCTGCCATTGCAGAGCTGTTCCAGGGCTAAGAAAGGCAGGCACGTATATGGCAATTCCCGTATATGTATTCACCGGCTTCCTGGACAGCGGCAAAACCCGCTTTATGCAGGGCACCCTGGAGGATGACCGGTTCAACGCCGGAGAAAAGACCCTGCTGCTGGTCTGCGAGGAGGGCGAGGAGGAATATGATCCCTCTGCCTTCTCCGCGCCCAATGTCTATATCGAGGTCATTGAGGATCAGGACGCACTGGACGACAAGACACTGGAAGCCCTCCGGAAAAAGCATCATGCCGAGCGCGTGTGCGTGGAGCTCAACGGCATGAAGCTGGTCAGCGATTTCTATGCCAAGCTGCCGAAAAACTGGGTGGTCTATCAGGAGATCATGTTTGCCGACGCCACCACCTTTGTGATGTACAACGCCAACATGCGTTCTCTGGTGGTGGACAAGGTGGGCGGCTGCGAGATGATCGTATTCAACCGCTACAACGATTCCATTGATAAAATGGAGCTGCATAAAATCGTCCGGGGCATCAATCGCCGCTGCGACATCGCCTATGAGGACGAGGACGGCAAGGTGGAATACGATGAAATCGAGGACCCTCTGCCCTTTGATTTAAACGCCGATATCATCGATATCAAGGACGATGACTATGGCATCTGGTATCGGGACGTCACCGAGGATATGCAGAAGTATTCCGGCAAAACCGTCCGGTTCAAGGCGCAGGTTGCCCATACAAAAAAAGTAGAAAAGGGTTGCTTCGTCCCCGGTCGGTTCATTATGACCTGCTGCGTGGAGGACATCCAGTTCATGGGCTTTGTGTGCCAGTATGACGGCGCGCAGGAGCTGGAGCAGCGCAGCTGGATCACCGTCACCGCAAAGATCTCTCTGCGGTACCACAAGCTCTATAAGGAAATGGGTCCCGTGCTCACCGCACTGAGCATCGAGCCCGCCGAAAAGCCGGAGCAGGACGTTGTAACCTTCTAAGATCGAGCAATATCGCATTTTCGCCAAGTATGCTCAGCTGGCAATTTTGTGGTGGATTCGTTTTTTTGCAGGCACACTTTGTGTATGTCAAGGTGTATGTCAAGGAAAAATAACGAATTTTCGGCAGAAACGGTCGGCTGGAGTCCGGCGGCACATTTGTGCGGTACTGCCCAAAAGAAAAGGAGTTTTCTATGGCAAATCGAAGCAATCCCAACCCGCGCCGCGGCAGCGGTTCCGGTGATATGGACGAGACGCAGGGCTTCCGTCCGATCCGAGACAGCGGTCAAAATCGCAATATTCCTTCCAACGGCGATTATTATAACGATGGCGGATACTACGACGGTTCCTACGACGATTCCTATAATACCGCCTATAACGGCTATGATAATCAGGGCGGCTATTATGATGATGGCTACGATGACCAGAACGGTTATCAAAACGGCTACGACAGCTACGATGGCTATGATGACGGTTACTATGACGACAGCTATCAGGAGCCCCGGGAAACCCTGGCGTCCCGTGCTGCCGGACGTGCCGGAGCCGATCCCTACAGCCGCCGCCCCTCCAGTCGTCCCAAGCAGTCCCGGGCACAAAATGCGCCCCAGCGCACCCGCTATGAGGATGATTACCGGCAGCCTGCGCCTCGCCGTCGGAAGAAAAAGCATCACCCTCTCCGGAATTTTCTGATTTTCCTGTTGATTCTGGCAGCACTGCTGGCAGGCGTATATTTCCTGCTGTTCCGCGCTCCCACCCAATCCCAGGACGGCGTACACACCCGGAAGAGCGGCTTTTATAACATTCTCCTGTGTGCCACCGACGAAGGGGGCACCCGGACCGACACCATCATGATTGCCACACTGGATCAGAAGACCGGTCAGATATCCCTGACCAGTCTCCCCCGTGATACCATTGTGGACAACGGTCAGGCAGTCCCGAAGCTCAACGGCGTCTATGCCATTGCGGGCTGCGGAGAAGCCGGAGCCAATGCGCTGATGGATCAGGTAAAAACGCTGCTGGGCTTCCGTCCCGATGGCTATGCCATCATCAGCTATGATATTTTCAAGGACGTGGTGGATGCCATGGGCGGCATTACCTTTGACGTTCCCATGGACATGGATGTAGACGGCATCAATATCTCCGGCGGCGAGCAGACGCTGGACGGCGATCTGGCGCTGCTGGTCTGCCGGTTCCGTCACGGCTATGCCATGGCAGACATTCAGCGGGAATATGTCCAGCAGACCTTTATCAAAGCCATGGTCAAGCAGTGCATGTCCCCCAGTATGCTGCCCAAGTACCCCGCTATCTATAAGGCAGCCATGTCCAACATCATCACCGATCTGGACGACGCCAATCTCCGCTACCTTGCCCTGCATGTGCTGCTGGCAGGCACCAACGATATTCAGCAAAATACCCTGCCCGGCGAGGGCGTCAACTATAACGGCGCTTCCTGCTATGGTCTTTATGGGCAGAGCGTGGTAGATCTGGTGAATCAGGTGATGAATCCATACACCGAGGATATCACCATCGATGATGTCCACATTCTCACCGTCTCTGGCGGTTCTCTGGTGGAAAGCACCTGGACGGGCACTGCATTTGACGCCAGCACCTATCAATACAATTAGGGCAACACCGCGCAAATGCGTCTTCGGATTCTGACGGATTCCTTCCGCCAGAAATGCGTTAGAAAAACCTTGCAATACACAAAGTATTCCTGCGGTTTTTCACCTTTTCTGGTGCAAATTCTCTCGTCAGACTCTCTTGCCGATTTGTGCGGTATTGCCTTAGAAAACGCAAATAGGACGCAGCTCAATTGAACTGCGTCCTGTTTTTATCCATTCATCCACCGAAGTCCCTTGGGAAAGTGGTTTTTCAGCTGTCCGCCGGAGCCCTTTGCCCAGCCCAGAGACAGTCCATCCACAGTAATCAGCGTCCAGCCGTTTGCCGTGCCCGGGATCACCTGTCCCTGAAGGTAGGAAAGCACTCTGGGGTCCTCACAAGAAAGCGCCTCCGTTACCGCCGCTGTCCTGAGCCAAAGCGCCAGAGCATGCGCCGGTTCAAAGCGTCCCTTTTTCGCCTGCCCCAGCTCCAGTCCCGGGCGCAGGACCTTAAGTCCCTTCAGCTCCGGCATATCCTCCGGGCAGAGATACAATGCCGGTCCAAAGGAAATGAGCCGTCCCTCCGGCAGGGTAATATCCATGTGGTCTAAGAAGTCCTTTAGCTCTGCGGGAGCCTTGACCTCCGCAGGCGCCCGCAGCTCCATCGGCGCGCTGTCGCCGTCTTTTTTCAGGAGCGCTGCAAAGTGTCCCTCTCCCGAAAGCAAATGGGGCCAGAGCCGGAAGGTGTATTGCAGCTCAGGATGGTTTCCCTCGGACCATTCCGGTCTTCCGGGTGCCAGCCAGGGCATGTCCGCCTCAACCACATGAAAATCCGGATGCCGCTGCAAAAATGCGCCGATTGCGCCCTCGTCCTCCTCCGGCGCAAAGGTACAGGTGGAATAGCACAGATAGCCTCCGGGACGAAGCATGTTGGCAGCGGAATCCAGAATTTCGCTCTGCCGGGCTGCACACATTTTTACGGTCTCCGGGCTCCAATCCGTCACCGCCGCCTCTTCCTTTCGGAACATTCCCTCGCCAGAGCAGGGCGCATCCACCAGGACCCGATCAAAGAAGCCTGCAAACCGCTTTTCCAAATCTTTGGGATGCATATTCAGCACCAGCGCATTGGAAATTCCCATGCGCTCGATGTTCCGGGACAGGATTTTCGCCCGCTTGGGATTGATTTCATTGGCAACCAGCAAGCCCTGACCCTCCAGCATATCCCCCAGCTGTGTGGACTTTCCTCCGGGCGCCGCGCAAAGATCCAGCACCCGCTCTCCGGGCTGAGGATTCAGCAGCGTGGCAGGCGCCATGGCGGAGGGCTCCTGTAAATAATACAGTCCCGCTTCATGATAGGGGTGCTTTCCCGGACGGCTTTCCGGATCATAGGCATAGCCGTTCTTTGTCCAGGGAATGGGTTCCCGTAAAAATGGGAGCGTTCCATTCAGCCGTTTTCTGCCGGACAGCCGCAATCCCTTTTGCAGTGGACGGTCATAGGCTGCCAGAAAGTCCGCATATTCCGTTCCCAGCAGGTTCTCCATTCGGGTTAAAAATTCAGGTGGGAGCATACCATTCTCTCCTTCTCGGTACAAAAAAGGGGACCAGACGGTCCCCTTTTCTTTTTTACTTTTTGCCGCCCTTCAGCGCCTTCATGCGGTCTGCATGGTTGAGGATTCTCTTGCGCATCCGCAGATTCTTGGGAGTAACCTCCAGAATCTCGTCGTCTGCCAGATACTCCAGGCACTGCTCCAGGCTCATCTGCTTGGGGGGGATCAGCCGCAGCGCGTCATCGGAGCCGGAAGCACGGGTGTTGGTCAGGTGCTTTGCCTTGCAGACGTTGACGGTGATATCCTCCATCCGGGGATTGGAGCCGATAATCATGCCCTCATAGACCGGGACACCGGCGCCGATGAACAGGGTGCCGCGCTCCTGGGCATTGAACAGGCCATAGGTGATGGAATCGCCGGTCTCAAAGGAAATCAGGCTACCGGTACGGCGGCGCTGAATGTCGCCCTTATAGGGCTGATAGCTGTCGAATACGGACGCCATGATGCCCTCGCCCTTGGTGTCAGTGAGGAACTCATTGCGATAGCCGAACAGCCCCCGAGAGGGAACCAGGAAAGTAATCTTCATACGGGTGGTGCCCAGAGGGGTCATCTCCAGCAGGTCGCCCTTGCGGTTGCCCATCTTCTCGATGACGGAGCCCACGCAGTCGGAGGGAACGTCGCAAACCAGCCGCTCCATGGGCTCGCACTTTACGCCGTCGATCTCCTGATACAGCACACGGGGAGGAGAAACCTGGAACTCGTAGCCCTCCCGGCGCATGGTCTCGATGAGGATACTCAGGTGCATCTCGCCGCGGCCAGCCACATAGAAGGCATCGGTGGAACCTTCCGCCTCGGTGACACGCAGGGATACATCCTTCAAAAGCTCCTTCTCCAGACGCTCTCGAATCTGGCGGGAGGTTACATATTTGCCTTCCTTGCCCGCAAAGGGAGAATCGTTGATGGTAAAGGTCATCTCCATGGTGGGCTTGGAAATCTTCACAAAGTCCAAAGGCTCCACATTGGAGGGGGCGCAGACGGTATCGCCAATGGTGATGTTGCCGATGCCGCTCATGGCAATGATATTGCCGGCGGTTGCCTCGGTGACCGGCACACGGTTCAGACCGTCAAACTCATAAAGGCTGACCGCCTTCAGCTTCTTGGAAACCTGATCGGGGTCATGGTAATTACATACCACGATTTCATCGTTCTGATGAATCACGCCGCGCTCAATCCGCCCGATGGCAATTCTGCCAACAAACTCGTTATAGTCGATGGAAGAAACCAGCATCTGGAACGGCTGGTCCACATCCGCCTCAGGGGCAGGGATATAGTTCAAAATGGTGTCAAACAGGGGCTGGAGATCGGTGCCAGCCACATCCGGAGAATAGGATGCGGTGCCCTGACGTCCGGAGCAGAACAGCATGGGGCTCTCCAGCTGATCGTCGGTGGCGTCCAGGTCGATGAGCAGCTCCAGTACCTCGTCCACAACCTCCAGCACGCGCTGGTCAGGACGGTCAATCTTGTTGACGACTACGATCACGCGATGACCCAGCTCCAGTGCCTTGGACAGCACAAAACGGGTCTGGGGCATGGGACCCTCTGCCGCGTCTACCAGCAGGATAACGCCGTTTACCATCTTGAGGATACGCTCTACCTCACCGCCGAAGTCTGCATGCCCGGGGGTGTCAACGATGTTGATTTTCGTGTCCTTGTAGGTGATGGCAGTATTCTTTGCCAGAATGGTGATGCCGCGCTCCCGCTCCAGATCGTTGGAGTCCATAACGCGATCCACAACCTCCTGGTTTTCCCGATAGATACCGCTCTGCTTGAGCATCTCGTCCACCAGGGTGGTTTTACCGTGGTCAACGTGGGCAATGATGGCTACGTTTCTGATTTTCTCGTCTACCAAAGTTGGGTAACTCCCTTCGTAAAAGCATCTTTTCCGCTGAATTTTCTAAATCACAATTATTTATTTTATCATAGAATCCGTGTATTTGCAATACCAGGGAGAGGGACAAAATAGGCAAAAGCAGCTGGAGAATCCAGCCGCTTTTTGCCTATTTATCTAGCTGAAGACGTTTTCCGCACATATCTCGCACACGCCAGAATCATTATACTCCTTTACGCTTGAGCCAAACGGCTGTCCACATTCAGAACACCAGGGCTGCTTTGTGTGCTGCACATAACTATCTCCCCAGCGTTCCTTTGCGCATGTCTCACAGTACCCCACATCATACCACTTATCATCAAGAATATCATAATCATAAAATACCGGTTCCTCATCGCCCAGTTCCGTTAAGCAATTCCGGCAATGTCCCGCCATTATTCCTGCATACCGATATTGGCATGTTTCGCATATCACATCGTTTCCTGAAACTACTCCACGAGGCGCATCCGCATTCTGACCCAGCACCTCATCTAAATCAACATAGTCTGAGATCCGAATCACATTTACCGCATGCTCGTCATCACCTATTGTACGATTGCAAATACGGCAGGTCAATGTCTTCCCACACGCCGAAAGCAAAAGCACACAGAATAAGCACAGAACACAGCTCTTTAATCTCATTGTACTTCTCTCCTTATGTTCTCTCTTATGGCGTTAGAATTACTGCCTTAGACTCATCTCCAGCATTTCCCGCAATTGTATCATTTTATTCATCAATTGCATCGCTGTAACGCCCATCAAGAACGCACTGTTCAAATTCCGTGGACGCAGTAATATCCTCGTGATTAACGTCGCCGTTGCCCGCCTGCTCTGCCGACTGATTAGGAGATGCTCCCGCCCTTTGTGCTCCGCATCCGGTTAAGATTCCCAAGAGCAGAAAAATCAGTGCAAAATATCTGATTTTTATTTGCCTTCCATTTTTCATGTGTTTTACCTCCTTTGTATTTCTCTTCCAATACACACCTTTAGGTTAATATTGTCAATCTAAAGACGTTTTTTAACCTAAGGGCGGTATATAATAGGTCCATAGACGAAGAATGGGGGCTACTCGGATGGGAAATCTGAATTTAGAAGAGATTGGAACAAGGATTTCCTGTCAGCGCAAGCTGCTTGGTTATACACAAGAACAGCTGGCAGACAAAATGGGCGTTTCCATTCAGATGGTTTCCAATCTGGAACGCGGCATTAAGTCCATTCGTATTGACAATCTTGTTCGGCTCTGTCAAATACTACAGGTAAGCACCGATTATATTCTCACAGGAAAGCAAACTTCGTTAGATTCCCACCACCTGGTCGCCCTAATTGCAAGTCTCCCTGATAAGGATCGCCGTGCAGTGGAAATTCTGGTTGCATATTTTTCAAACACATAAAATGGGGCTACGAAAAGTAGCTCCATTTCTGTTTCTTGTCTGGCAAAATGTCCGGAAACATGGTACAATAAAACGAACTGTACCACACATTGTGCGGTACAGCCAGAAATCACTTAGCACAGGTGAACCCTATGACAGAATATCAGATGGAGTCCTACGACGTTGCGGTCATCGGCGCCGGTCACGCAGGCATCGAAGCCGCCCTTGCCGCCGCTCGTTTGGGACTGAAAACCGTTATTTTTACAATCAATTTGGATGCCGTTGGCAACATGCCCTGCAACCCTGCCATCGGCGGCACCGGCAAGGGGCATCTGGTCCGTGAGATCGATGCCCTGGGCGGCGAAATGGGCAGGGCGGCAGACCGCGCCTGCATCCAGTTCCGGGTGCTCAATCGCGGCAAGGGTCCTGCGGTCCATTCGCTTCGGGCGCAGGCAGACCGCCGGAAGTATCAGGAGCTCATGAAGCACACCCTGGAGCAGCAGGAAAATCTGGACCTCAAGCAGGCGATGATTACCGAGATTCGACTGACCGAATCCGGCAGCGTAGGCGCTGTGGTCACGCAGCTGGGCGCCGTATATCCCACCCGTGCTGTGGTCATTTGCACCGGCACCTATCTCTCCAGCCGGGTGATTACCGGCGAATGCTACTACGCCTCCGGTCCCGACGGCATGCACGCCGCCATTGGTCTGAGCGACAGTCTGCGGAAGCTGGGGCTTTCCCTCCGGCGCTTTAAAACCGGCACCCCGCCTCGGGTCAACCGCCGCAGCATCGACTTTTCCAAAATGGAGGTGCAGCCCGGCGACGACGTTCCGGTTCCCTTCAGCTTCACCACCAAGGATATTCCGGAAAATCGTGCCGTCTGCCATCTCACCTATACCAATGCGGAAACCCACCGGATCATCCGGGACAACCTCCACCGCAGCCCCCTGTTTTCCGGCATCATCGAGGGCATCGGTCCCCGGTATTGTCCATCCATTGAGGATAAAATCGTCCGATTCCCGGATAAGCCCCGGCACCAGCTGTTCATCGAACCCTGCGGATTGAGCACCGATGAGATGTATATTCAGGGCTTCTCTTCCTCCCTGCCGGAGGATGTGCAGATTCAGATGATGCACACCATCCCCGGACTGGAGCATGCGGAGATGATGCGTCCGGCTTACGCCATTGAATACGACTGCGTGGACCCCACCGAGCTGCTGCCCACTCTGGAATGCAAGAAAATTCCGGGACTATACGGCGCCGGGCAGTTCAACGGCACCTCCGGCTACGAGGAAGCCGCTGCCCAGGGTCTGGTTGCCGGTATCAACGCCGCCCTGAAGCTCAAGGACGAAGCGCCCATGATTCTCCGGCGCAGTGACGCCTACATCGGCACACTGATCGATGATTTGGTCACCAAAGGCACAAACGAGCCCTACCGCATGATGACCTCCCGCACGGAATACCGGCTGATGCTGCGTCAGGACAATGCCGACCAACGGCTTTCCGGCATCGGACATCGGGTGGGGCTGATTTCTGACGAGCGTTATGCCGCCGTTCAGGAAAAATACCGTCTGGTAGAAGCAGAGGTACAGCGCTTGGAGCGCTGCGGTGTGGCCGAATCTCCGGTGCTTAACGCCTATCTCACCGAGCATGAAACCGCCGCAGTGAAAGGCTCCGCTCGGATGGGAGATCTGGTGCGCCGTCCTCAGCTGAGCTATGCTTCCCTTGCGCCCTTCGACCCTCAGCGTCCCCAGCTTTCTCCGGAAATTCAGGAGGAAGTGGAGATTCAGGTAAAATACGCCGGCTATATCAAGCGGCAGCTGAAGCAGGTGGAGCAGTTCCAGAAGGAAGAAGCCCATCTTTTGCCAGAGGATACCGACTATAATGCCATCACCGGGCTTCGTCTGGAAGCGCGGCAAAAGCTCAGCAAAATCCGTCCCCTGAACATCGGTCAGGCGTCCCGGATTTCCGGCGTCAGCCCTGCGGACATTGCCGTTTTGATGGTCTATCTGGAGCTCCGGAAAAAGGAGCAGTAATTGATTTTGCAGGAGGAATTCCTTTGTTTTACGACACCCACGCCCACTATGACGACGAAGCCTTTGACCAGGACCGGGACGTTCTGCTGCCGGAGCTCTACCGTCAGGGCATTACTCTGATTAACGATATCGGCTGTGATATTCCCTCCTCCAAGAAAGCCATTTCCATTGCAGAGCGGCATTCCTTTGTCTATGCAGTGGTTGGCGCCTGGCCCGGAAACACCGGCGATATGACCGAGGCGGGTTTGGAAACCTATGGGCAGCTGGCACAGCATCCCAAGGTGGTTGCCATTGGAGAAATCGGTCTGGATTACCACTATGACGATGTCCCCCGGGATATTCAGCAGCACTGGTTTGACCGGCAAATGGATCTGGCGGACCGGCTGGGAAAGCCTGTGGTAATTCACGAGCGGGAAGCCCACGGCGACGGCATGGAAATCGTCCGAAAATGGGCAGACAAGGTTCCCGGCGTATTCCACTGCTTCTCCGGCAGTGCGGAAATGGCGCAGGAGCTGGTACGGCTGGGCTGGTATGTGAGCTTTACCGGCGTGGTCACCTTTAAAAATGCCCGCCGCGCGCTGGAAGCCATTGCCGCCGTGCCCATGGACCGAATCATGATTGAAACCGACTGCCCCTATCTGGCGCCCGTTCCCTATCGCGGCAAGCGGAACCATTCCGGCTATGTGCCGAAGGTGGCAGAGAAAATTGCAGAAATCAAGGGGCTGTCCACAGAAGAGGTAGCCGCCATTACCATGGAAAACGGAAAGCGCTTTTTCCGGATTCCCACAGGAAAAGGAGAATAACCATGACAAAACTGGAACTTGCAAAAATGATCGACCACACCCTTTTAAAGCCCAACGCCACCGCGCAGCAGATTAAGACTCTCTGCGACGAGGCAAAGGAATACCACTTCTGCTCCGTCTGCGTCAATTCCGGACGGGCAGCGCTGGCAAAGGAATGCCTTTCCGGCTCCGATGTAAAGCTGTGCGTAGTAGTGGGCTTTCCGCTGGGCTGCACCGTCGTCAAGGCAGCAGAGGCAGGCGCTATGACCGCGCTGGGCGCAGACGAAATCGACATGGTGCTGGATGTGGGCGCCGCAAAGGACGGCAACTGGGACGCAGTGGAGGCTGACATTCGCGCCGTCCGTGCCGCCTGCCCCGGCAAGATATTGAAAGTCATTCTGGAGACCTGCCTGCTCACCGAGGATGAAATTATCCGTGCCTGCCAGGCTTCCAAGAACGCAGGCGCCGATTTTGTAAAGACCTCCACCGGCTTCTCCACCGGCGGCGCAAAGGCAGCAGATGTGGCACTGATGAAGAAATCCGCAGGCGGGCTGAAGGTCAAAGCCAGCGGTGGCATTCACAGCTATGCGGAAGCAATGGAAATGATTCAGGCGGGTGCAGATCGCATTGGCGCCAGCGCAGGCATTGCCATTATCAGCGGACTGGAGGACTGAGCAGATGAAGCCCATCAAAGCCATTGTGCTTGCCGCCGGAAAGGGCACCCGGCTGCATTCCGCCGAGCATAACCAGCCCAAAGCCCTGAGAGAAGCCGCCGGAAAGCCCCTGCTCTACTATGTGCTCTCCGCTCTGGACTTTCTCCCCAGGGAAAACACCGTAATTGTAGCCGGATACATGCGGGAGCAGGTGGAAGCCCGATTCCCGGAATATCCCTTTGCCGTGCAGGATCCCCAGCTTGGCACGGGGCATGCGGTACAGTGCGCCCGGGACTATCTCCGGGACTTTGACGGCACCGTGTTGGTCTGCTGCGGCGATATGCCCCTGCTGAAAAAGGAAACCTATCAGACATTGCTGGACGCCCACGAAAAGAGCGGCAATCCCTGCACCTTCCTCACCGGCACCACCGAGCTGGACCTGCCCTTTGGTCGGATTCTTCGGGATGAAAACGGCGGCTTCCTGCGGGTAGTAGAGGACAAGGACTGCACGCCAGAGCAGAAAAGCATCCGGGAGCTCAATGCTGGCGTCTATGCCTTCGACTGCCAGGAGCTGCTCGTCTGCCTGGAGCTTCTCAAAAATGACAATGCCCAGGGCGAGTATTACCTCACCGACGTACCGGAACTCATGCGCCAGCGCGGCGGAAAAATCGGTCTGTGCTGCGTGGAGCTTGGTCCTCAGATCATCGGCGTCAACACCCCAGAGCAGCTTAAAATGGTAGAGCATTATCTCATGCAGAAATAAGGATTCGGCGGGACCCGCAAATCGCAGGTTCCGCCGCTTTTTCACCCAAATCAGAATTTCCGACATTTTTCCTTGTGCTTTTTGGAAATGCGTATTATAATGTTCTATACATGTCAGCCAACGGTCTTCGTTCCGCGGCTGGTTCTACTCAGGATTATCCAAATATGGAGGCGGAAGCATGGAACTGTTAGAAAAACGGATTATGCAGGATGGCGAGGTCTATCCCGGAAACATTTTGAAGGTGAGCGGCTTTCTCAACCATCAAATGGACATTGAACTGCTGAATCAAATGGGTCAGGAATGGGCGCGGCTGTTTGCCGGTGAGGGCGTCAATAAAATTCTCACCATCGAAGCCTCGGGCATTGGCATCGCCTGTATCGCTGCCCAGAGCTTCCACTGTCCGGTGGTATTTGCAAAGAAATCCAAGTCCCTGAACCTGGGCAAGGACGTGTTTACCGCCAAGGTGGAGTCCTTTACCCATAAAACCATCAGCGATGTGGTGGTGGATCGCCGGTATCTCGGTCCCAACGACCGAGTACTGATTATCGACGATTTTCTTGCCAACGGCAAGGCGCTGGAGGGTCTGATGGACATTCTGGACCAGGCTGGTGCGCATCTGGTGGGCGTCGGTATTGCCATTGAAAAGGGCTTCCAGGGCGCCGGTGACCGCTTCCGTCAAAAAGGCATCCATCTGGAATCCCTTGCCATTGTAGACAGCATGAACGGGGAAACCGGCGAAATCGAATTCCGCCACATCTAATCTCTAATCTTGTATCGAAAAAAACGCTGTGATCTGAACTGTTCAGACCACAGCGTTTTTCTGTTTTGATTCACTTTTTCCGGAAAACCAGCAGATTGCTTGCCACATAGTTGAGAATTACCACAATTACGTTGACCAGCAGCTTCATGAGCATACCCGGTAACCCCAGCATCTCTACCGTAATATGCATCAGCACCAACTCCACCAGCCCCGAACCAAGCCGGCAGCCAAAGAAGCTGCCAGCCTCGGGCAGCAGCACCTTGGGGGACCAGTCATGGCTGCCAAACACAAATGGCTTGTTGGTCAGGAACGCCGTCAACACCGCAATCACCCAGGCAATCACCGTTGAAAGGTCGCTGCTTATTCCCCAGAGATGATAGCAGAGATAGTAGACCACCATATTGACCACGGTAGTCACCACGCCAAAGAACAAATAGCTGATGATACTCCAATACTTTTTCACAAGCTGAATGATCTTGTCCATCGCTTCTCCTTCTCTCATCCCACCATCAGCTTCCGCTTTTTCCACAGACCGCTGAGATAGTAGAAATCCCCGATGATGACGCTTACAAAACCAGCCAGCGCATTGCCCCAGAAGTAGCCCCAGACGCCCATGCCGCAGGGACCTGCCAGCAGTACGCACAGCCCAATTCGGACAATCACACCGTCCAGCAGCGCCGTAATCAGGCTCAGGCTGCCGTTGCCGATGCCGTTAATCAGCGCAATGCCCGCGGTCATGGTAGCAAAGCCAAAGAACATCACTACCATGGTAATCATGAAATGCCCTGCATTGGCAATGACGTCTCCATCCTGGGTAAACAGCCGGAAAATGCCCTCCGAGAATGCCAGGCAGCCCACTGCCACCACCACGAAAAAGATCATGCAGTAAAGATTGCCGAACCAGAATACCTGCCGTACCCGGTCATGCTTTCCGGCGCCCAGGTTCTGACCGAACATGGTGGCGCTGGCAGTGGAAATGGAGTTGGTGATAATAAACATAACGGACGTCAGCTTACTTCCGATGCCGTAAACCGAAGCATACACCAAGCCGTAGGCATTGACGCCTGCCGACACAAACATCATGGAAATATTGATGGCAGAGGTCTGTACTGTCAATGGAAGCCCCAGGTAGGACAGCGCCTTAAAGGTCTTTCCATCCATGGCAAAGCTCCTGGGCTTAAAATCGAAGCCAAAGCTCTCCCGGTGGATATACAGATAAATGATGGAAATGATGAAGGACGCCGCCTGAGAAATCACCGTTGCCAATGCAGCGCCGCCGCTTTCCATGCCCATTGCGCCTACAAACACCAGATCCAGAATCACATTGACTACTGCGGCAATGGCAATGAACAGGAACGGGCGGGTGGAATCTCCCATGCCGCGCAGCACTGCCGACACGGTGTTATAGCCATAGACAAAGAACATGCCTGCGCTGCATACCACCACATAATCCGCTGCCTGCTCCATCGCCTCGATGGGCGTATTTAAGAGTGACAGCAGCGGGCGGTGAATCGCAATGCCCAGCACCGTAAACAAAACGGAAAACAGCGCAATGGCAGTAAACAGCGTACCGATGGTCCGCCGAATTCCCTCCCGGTCCTTTGTGCCCACCAGCTGAGAGATAAAAATCTGACCGCCGGAGGCGTAGCCAATGGCAAGGCAGCTGAGCAGCCAGGTAATCTGTCCGCCCAGAGACACTGCAGTAAGCCCTGCGCTGCCTACAAACTGCCCTACCACAACCATGTCCACCAGATTATAGACCGTCTGAAGGGCATTGGACAGCATAAACGGGAACGAAAAGCGCAGCAGCTCTTTGCCAACGCTGCCTGTGGTTAGGTCGTTAATCATTGTTTTTTCCAACGCGACATACTCCTTTGTAAATAGTTAGATATCACATCATTTGCATGCACATTGATTATACCATAGGTAAAAATATGCCGCAAGCCAAGTTTTTTCCCAGTATCATGAGTGTTTTTTGTGGAAGATCACATACTTATTGTGTAATGGTTTCCCGTTTCTCCCAACGTCCCGTGAGATAGTAGATTCCCATGGCGATGGTAGTCACAAAGCCCGCCAGACCGTTGCCCAGCCAGAAGCCCGTAAGCCCCATCACATGTCCCAGCACCAGGCTCAGACCAATTCGCGCCACTACACCGTCCAGCAGTCCAACCACCAGGTTGAAGCTGGCATATCCCACGCCCTGGACCAGAGAAAATGGCGCATCCATGCTGCACAGTGCCAGCAGCCAGATCACCGCGTACCGGAGATAGGTAGGCGCCAATTCCAGCACCTGCTCATCCGTGGTAAACAGCCCGAAAATCTGCCGTGGGAACAGCAGATAGCAGGCGGACAAAATCACCCACCATGCCATGCAGATTGCCAGACAAGCCCGGAACGTCTTCTTTACCCGGTCCATTTTCCTTGCGCCGAAACTCTGGGCAATCATGGTTGCCGATGCCGTGGAAATGGCGCCGGTGATGATATTCGCCACCATATTGAGCTTTCCGCCCACAGAGTCCACCGCAGACGCCGTTACGTCATAGGCATTGACCTGAGCATTGACAAACGTAATGGAGATGGTAATCAGGAATTGCTGCACCACCGAAGGAATGCCCAGCCGGCACAGTGCCCCCAGCTGCTCCCGATCAATGGCAAAGCTCTTGAGCCGGAAGTCAAACTGAACGGCTTCCTTATGGCGATAGAGGAAGATCCCCGCACAGAAAAACGCAACGCCCTGAGCAATTACCGTAGCCGCCGCCGCACCGGAGGCACCCAAATGGAAACCGCCTACAAAAACAAGGTCCAGCACCACATTGACCAGCGACGCCACCGCAATAAACACCATGGGCAGCTTGCTTTCACCCATGCCCCGGAGCACTGCACACAGCGCGTTATAGCCATAGATAAAAATCATGCCAAAGCTGCAAATTACCAGATAGCCAACCGCCTCATCCCAGGCAGCGCTGGGGGTATTCATCAGTCCCAAAATGCCCTGATGGAACACAACGCCGACGGCGCCCACGATGATCGCCAAAATCAGCTCTGTGGTCAGCAGCGTACCAATGGTTTTGGATATCTTTTTACTTTTCAAGCCCACCTGCTGGGAGATCACCACCTGGGCACCGTTGGAAAAGCCCATTCCAACCGCCAGAAACAGATTGGTAAGCTGACTGCCGATGCCAACTGCCGACAGCCCTGCCGGTCCGCCAAATTGTCCTACCACGATCATATCCACCATGCTGTAAACCGCTTGCAGCAGATTTGCCAGCATCATGGGAATGGCAAAGCGAATCAGTCCCTTCAGCACCGGTCCCTGGGACATGTCGTTTACGAGCGTTTTCTCTGCACCCATTGCATTTCCTCCGAATTCTAATGATTCTTGTCTATTCAACCACAACAACAGTTCAAATGTCAAGGGTTCGAACAAAAATCGCCGCCGGAGTTCCGGCGGCGATCATTTCTGAAATTAAAGCGCCTTCTTTGCAGTCTCAACCAGAGCAGCAAAAGCAGCTGCATCGTTGATTGCCAGCTCAGAGAGCATCTTCCGGTTCATGGTGATGCCAGCCTTCTTCAGACCGTTCATGAAGCGGGAATAGTTGATGTCGTAGGGAGCAACAGCAGCGGAAATACGGGAAATCCACAGCTTGCGGAAATCTCTCTTCTTCGCGCGGCGGTCACGGAATGCGTAGTTGCCGGACTTCATGACGGCTTCTTTTGCCATCTTAAAGTGCTTGGACTTGCTGCCCCAGTAGCCCTTTGCGATCTTCAGGGTCTTATTGCGTCTCTTGCGCGTCATCATTGCGCCTTTTACTCTAGCCATTTATGTTATCCTCCTTAGAAGTGTAAAGCGTTGATTATTTGTAGGGAATCAGCTCTTTGATAGCCTTAACGTTGGTCTTGTCGGCATAGCCGCCCTGACGCAGACGGCGGGTCCGCTTGGTTTCCTTCTTGGTGAGGATGTGGCTCTTGAAAGCGCAAGCCTTCTTAACCTTACCGTTCTTGGTCATCTTAAATCTTTTCTTTGCACCGGAGTGCGTCTTAATCTTGTTCGCCATGATGGTGTACTCCTTCCGTATAATAAAGGGATTTACTTACTTGTCTTGGGTCCCAGGAACATGGACATATGGCGTCCATCCAGCTTCGGAGCGCGCTCGATATTGGCGGTTTCCGCACACATCTCGCCAAACTGAGCCAGCAGCGTTCTGCCGATATCGGTATGCGCCATTTCTCTGCCGCGGAACCGAACCGTCACCTTGACTCGATTGCCGTCCTTCAAGAACTTCTGCGCGCTCTTGACCTTGACATTGAAGTCGTTGGTGTCGATACCGGGAGACATCCGGACTTCCTTGATCTCAGTCACATGCTGATTCTTCTTGGCTTCTTTTTCCTTTTTGGTCTGTTCAAAGCGGAACTTACCGTAGTCCATGATCTTGCACACCGGAGGGGTGGCATTGGGCGAGATCTTTACCAGGTCCAACCCCTGATCATAAGCTCGTGCAAGCGCATCCCGGGGGGACATGATACCAAGCTGTTCACCTGTGGTGTCGATCACGCGGATTTCCTTGTCTCTGATATCTTCGTTGAGCTGATGGTCTAGTTTGCTGATATGAAACACCTCCAACAAAAAACGCGGATGCTGCATAGCACCCGCATGAAGCTCCAGCCTGACAATTCAGCCAAACTACGCTATCAAACCGCGTTGCAATTGCTGGCGGTGAGGTGCGGGGCTGCCGCTCCTACTTCCTTTTAACTCAGCTATTCTAGCATAGTTTCTCCTGGCTGTCAAGGATTTTCCATGAATATTTGCAGCTCTGGGGCTGAATTTTCCCCAGAGCTGCGTTTGATTACAGCTTCAGCTCGCTATCCGCGGTGAGTCCATCCTTCTCCAGCATGGTTTCCATCACCTTAAGGTCCGCCGAAATATCCAGCGCGTCGTCTGCAAACAGCTTGTCCAGCTGGGTTTCATAGCCGTCTACGATCTTATCCATCATGTCCTCGATTTTCTGCTTGGTCTCCCGGATATTCTCCCCTTCCACGTCCTGTTCCTCCAGCTTTGCATAGTTCTCCAGGATTTTCAGGGTCTGGGGCAGATAGTAGTTCATAAAGCTCTTGAGCTCCCCGGCTTTTTCGGGACGAGCCTCCAGCAGCCGGAAGATTTTTGCGGTGAGCTCCTCAATCCGGTCAATTTTCCGGCTCAGCTCGGGATTGTCAATGTCATCATTGATTTCACGGATGTGCTTCAGGGTGCTGTCTGCTACGCTTTCCGCCTTATCGTCAGGGATATCCTGCACCTCAGGCTGCGGCGCAGGCTCCTCCTGAATGCCGCCCTCCTTCAGCACCAGCAGGTTCCGGGCTGCATCAATATAGCCGTGTTCAAAATAATCCCGCTCCAGCATCTCCTCCAGATCCTGCACGGTATGCTTCTGAGACGTCCCCATCGCCTTTGCCAAGCCGGAAATGGAGATTTCGTCCTGGGTGCCGATCATGGAAAGGTAGCGCCGGAACTTTTTCATCTTCCGCTTTCGGCTCCCTGCCATGCCCAGCAGCGCGATGCCTGCCAGGAACAGCGCCAGCAGCGGCACAAGATTCCGCAGCATATAGCCAACGTCAATAAAATACTCGATTTCCTCAATGAGCTGCATGACAAACGCAAAGCCAAAGCCAGCCGTTAAAATTCCGCCCACGATACGCAGCGCACCCAGATTGCCAAAGCCGTGAATGCGTGCCTCCTGCTTTTCTGCGTTTTTTCCCTTTTTACTGTCGGCATGCTGCCGCCGGTCATTGACCTCTGCCCGTTTTTTGGCTGCCTCCCGGCTCACCTGCTCCCGCTGGGCATTGTTCTGGGCGTTTTGATGGCTGGTTTTCGCCTGGGCTGCCGCATTCTTTGCCGCATTTGCTGCCCGATGAAGCTCCCGCTGCACCTGCTGATTTCCGGGCCACTTTCCGGACAGCTCCAAAAACAGCAGGATTAAGCCGATGGGCCATGCCACCATAAACGCCAGCACGATAAAAATCCAGTGCCAGCCCTTGTCGTTGCCGCCCTTGTGGTGCTGACCGCCGGAGCCCTTGCTGCTATAGCTGTAGGTATAGCTGCGCCGGTATTCGCCGTCTACCCGCCCCTGTTGGGCGTTGTTTCCGGTGTTCTCTCCTTCCGGCGGAACATAATGGACGTTTCCGTTTTCGTCAAACTCCCATTTTCCTCCTCTGGTGTCGCTCATGGGACCATCATCCTTCCAGTTCTTGTTCCAAAATATCCGCAATCCGCCGGGAGGCATATCCGTCGCCATAGGGATTCGACGCCTCCGCCATCGCTGCGTAGGCATTTTGATCCTCCAGCAGCAGACAGAAATTGCGGTAAATATTCTCCTCGTCCGTTCCCACCAGCTTCAGCGTACCTGCGGCAATGCCCTCAGGACGCTCGGTGGTATCCCGCATCACCAACACAGGCTTGCCAAGGGACGGCGCCTCCTCCTGCACGCCGCCGGAATCGGTGAGAATCAGGTAGCACCGCGCCATAAAGTTGTGGAAATCCATCACATCCAGGGGCTCGATGATATGAATCCGCGCATCGCCGCCCAGCTCCCGCTCCGCGATCTCACGGACCGCAGGATTCATGTGGATGGGATAAATCGCCTTGATATCCGGATGCTCGTCGCACACCCGGCGGATCGCCCGGAACATATGCACCATCGGCTCCCCCAGATTCTCCCGCCGATGGGCGGTAATCAGAATCAGTCGGCTGCCTGCTGCCCATTCCAGCTCCGGATGGGTGTAGTTCTCCCGAACGGTGGTGCGCAGGGCATCAATGCCGGTGTTGCCGGTGACAAAAATCTTGCCGGTGTCCCGCTTTTCGTTCAGCAAATTCTGCCGCGCCTGCTGAGTGGGTGCAAAGTTAAACCGGCTGATGATGCTCACCGCCTGGCGGTTAAACTCCTCGGGATAGGGACTGTAGATATTATAGGTGCGCAGTCCTGCCTCCACATGCCCCACCGGAATGCTCAGATAGAAGCACGCCAGCGCCGTCACAAAGGTGGTGGAGGTATCGCCATGGACCAGCACCACATCGGGCTTTACCTCCTCCAGTACCGACCGGATGGAGTTTAAAATCTCCGTGGTCACATCAAACAGCGTCTGCCGTTTCTTCATAATCGCAAGGTCATATTCCGGCACAACCCCAAAGGTATCCAGCACCATGTCCAGCATCTGCCGATGCTGCCCGGTAACACATACCACCGTTTTGATTCCTTCCCGCTTCTTCAGTTCGTTGACCAGCGGGCACATTTTAATTGCCTCCGGGCGGGTGCCGAATACCAGCATAACGGTCTTCACACATGACCCCTCATTTCTGTTGGTTTGTTCTCATTTTACCCTTATTTTCTGCTTCCGTCAACCAAAATAACCGCTTGCCATATTCCATTCAGCGTCTGCGGATATTCTGGCTCAGCCGCTCCTGTCGCTTTTCCCTGAGATTTCCAATGAGCAGCTCTGTTTTTTCAAAGATCATCAATACCGTCCGCATAATCTGGAAGGACAGCATCATGAACACCACCAGCACCAGTCCCGTTTCCAGTGTCGGCGCCGTAAAGCCAAATATGGGGCTGAGCACGGTAAAGCACACCAGCTCCGCCAATGCCATCACCGCAATCAGCGCCGAACGCTTCCAGTCCAGCGGCTGCGACACCTGATAGAGCACCCGAAGTCCCACCACTGCCAGCACCACCGCGCTCATGGTATACAGCTGCTCCGTGGGGAAATGGAACACCGCCACAAACGCCTCGATCAGCAGAATCAAAATCACATTAGTGAGACCGCCTGGCAGCGCTTTCAGGAACACATTGGTGATAAACCGTCCCTTCACCCGCTCATGATTCGGCTCCAGCGCCAGGAAAAATGCGGGTGCGCCGATGGTCAGTCCACTGATGACCGAAAGATGCAGGGGCACCAGCGGATAGGGCATATTGACAAACAGAGAAACCACCGAAATCAGGAACGAGAAAATATTCTTTACAAAGAACAGCGATGCTGCCCGCTGAATGTTATTGATGACCCGACGCCCTTCGTCCACCACCTGAGGCATGGTGGAAAAGTCGGAATCCAGCAGCACCAGCTGCGCCACCTGACAGGCGGCATCGGCACCAGA
>ERZ780226.1166-NODE-1166-length-21229-cov-3.472891_pt1 | contig 21229 bp, 17 predicted proteins | sample MGYA00511165_ERZ780226 | MGnify/ENA primary metagenome ERZ780226 (study PRJEB29588, sample SAMEA2152373) | human gut metagenome | biome: human gut; feature: human-associated habitat; material: faeces | place: Denmark | collected 2008/2010 ...
ACAAGCCCCTTTTTCGGCTCTATAATGGCGATAAAAGGGAGGAGTTTTCATGAGAACATCCACACAGATCGAAACCGCGTCCGTTCTGGTCGGCGAAGAAAAAGCCGTGGAATACGTCGCAAAAGCCGGGTTTGACGCCTGGGATTTTTCCATGTTTGCCATGTGCGATTACGATTGGCGACTCGGCGCAGTCCGCCCCACAACACATCCGCTTGCCGGGGAAAATTATCTCGCGTTTGCGCGCAAGCTGAAGCAGATCGGTCTTGATAACGGCATCACCTGCAACCAGTCGCACGCGCCGTTCCCGACCTCCTGCCCGGAGATTCGCTCGTATTTCAAGCGCGCGATTGAATGCACGGCAGAAGCCGGCGGCAAGATCTGCATCATTCACCCGGATAACGACAGATCCGCCGCAGAAAATGCCGAAATGTACCTTGAACTGTTGCCGTTTGCGAAGGACTGCGGCGTGAAGATCGCCACGGAAAACATGTGGAACTGGGATGATGCGAAAGACGAGTCCTGCTTTGCAGCATGCGCCACTTCAGAGAGCTTCATCGAGCATATCGACGCCGTAAATGACCCGTATCTCGTCGCATGCCTCGACATCGGCCACGCGGAAATGCGCGGCTCCGGTTCAGGCGCGGCGAACATGATCCGTGCGCTGGGCCACCGCCTGCAGGCGCTTCACATTCACGATAACGACCGTTGGCACGATTCCCACCAGATCCCGTTCTCCATGTCCATTGATTTCGCGCCCATCGCCGCCGCGCTCAAAGAGATCGGTTACAAAGGCTGGTTCACGCTGGAGGCCGATCATTACCTCAAAGAAAAGTTCAACGCGGAAAACGTGTTTGCGGGCATGAAAGACCTGCACACCGCCGCCGTTCGCTTTGAAAAATTATTTGACGAAGCCTGAAATTAAAGTTTCCCGTATCTTGAAGTCAAAAACCGAGGTACGGGAAAATTTTTCATTCCGAAAAACCTGCAAAAGCTATCTTTATTTCCTGCGGCATTTTGGCGCTTGCGTTTCTTCTGTTGTTTTTAACGCCCACCGTTGCGAACGATACGCACGAATAGCTTAACTGTGCAGTTCCATAGCTTGTCAAAATCTTGACAAAAGCGGAAGAACAGGGTAGAATAAAAGGACCGAAATATCCTGTTTGATGCGGCGGAATAGCTTACCGCACAAACGAAAAAAGACATTATTTTTGAGAGGAAGTATCAGCAATGAGCGAAAATTGTACGCACGACTGCTCCAGCTGCGGCGAGGAATGTCCTTCCCGCCAGAATCCGGAAAGCTTTCTTGCGCCCATGAATAAGATGAGCAATGTCAAAAAGGTCATCGGCGTTGTCAGCGGCAAAGGCGGCGTAGGTAAAAGCCTTGTCACCTCTATGCTGGCTGTTACCATGCAGCGCCGCGGCTTTAAAACCGCCATTCTCGACGCCGACATCACCGGCCCGTCTATCCCGAAGTGCTTCGGCATCCACGAAAAGGCCATGGGCAGCGATGACGGCCTGTTCCCGGTCAACACAAAGACCGGCATCGAGACCATGAGCATCAACGAGCTTCTGCCGGATGAGACCTCCCCGGTCGTCTGGCGCGGCCCGGTCATCGCCGGTGTCATCAAGCAGTTCTGGAGCGACGTCATCTGGAATGAAGTCGATTACATGTTTGTCGACCTGCCCCCCGGAACCGGCGACGCACCGCTCACGGTGTTCCAGTCCATCCCGCTCGACGGCATCATCATCGTTACCTCCCCGCAGGAGCTCGTCTCCATGATCGTCTCCAAAGCGGTCGAAATGGCAAAAATGATGAACGTGCCCGTGCTCGGTCTCATCGAAAATTACAGCTATGTCAAGTGCCCGTGCTGCGGCGAGCCGTTCAAGGTCTACGGCGAAAGCCACATCGACGAGGTCGCGGCAAAGTACGACCTCAAGGTGCTCGATAAGCTCCCGCTTGACCCGCAGATCGCCTCCCTGTGCGATCGCGGTGCCATCGAGCTCATGGGTGACGGCCTTCTCGATAACGCCGCTGACGCCGTAGAAGCCGCACATCGCGCGTAAAGTGTCATTGATATTTTCATTTTATTAAAATAAGGTAGTTCAAAGATAAACCGTTAAATGTTTATCGGAGGGCGACCCGTTCACACGAAACAGAAAGCCGGATAAAATGCGGGCTGCAATGCCTGTATTTATCCGGCTTTTATTATTTATTTCACGTTTTGAGGGAATAAGTTATGCGCGAAATGCGTGAGACCGCAAAAGTGTGAAGCTTTTTGAAATTTTTGAAAAAACAATTGACATTGAAATGAAAACCAGATAAGATAAGAATATATCTAAAAACAAGTTTTGTCTTTTCAGATATACCTCATATAATACAGAGAAAATATAAAAGCGATGACGAAGACAGTGCGGGCTTTCCCGTTTCAGAGAGTCGGCGGCGGGTGTAAGCCGATACGAAAAGCCCTGTCACAATCCCTTCCGAGCTGAAAGCCCCAAAGTGAACCCGAGTAGGGCTTTCCGCGCCATGCTGCGTCAGTGCATAGGGCTTCATGGGAGCCCGTGAGTGGCCTTTTCAGGCAATTTGAGTGGTACCGCGGATCAACTCCGTCTCAAAGCGATTTGAGACGGAGTTTTTTGCATGAAAAACACCAAAACTATCGATATAGCCATACCAAAACGAAAGGAATGAAGAAATTGGCAAATGAAGCACAAACCCCCGTAACGGAAAAAACAGACCTGAAAGCACAGCTCGCAGAGGTGGCGGAGCGCATTCGCACCATGCGCGAGATCATCGGCCTTTCCGAAGAAGAAATGGCGCAGCGCACCGGCGTCACGCTGGAGGAATACCGCAGCTTTGAAAGCGGCGAGCATGATTTCAGCTTCACGTTTATTTTTAAATGTGCAGAACGCTTCGGTATCGACCCCACAGACCTCATCAAGGGCACAAGCCCGCGTCTTTCCACATATACCGTCACCCGCCGCGGCGAGGGCCTGCCCATTACGCGCCGTCAGGGCTTTAAGTATTTAAATCTTGCCCCGCTCTTTAAGGGCAAAACGGCAGAGCCCTTTTTTGTCACCATGCCGTATAACGAGGCGGAGCAGAAGGTTGCGATCAAGCTTTCCACCCATCAGGGGCAGGAAATGGACATCGTCATCAAGGGCAAAATGCGCGTGCAGATCGGCTCGCACATCGAAGAACTCGGCGAGGGTGATTCCATTTACTACAACAGCGGCACGCCCCACGGTATGATCGCCGTCGGCGGCGAGGAATGTACCCTCTACGCCGTCGTCATGCGCCCGCAGAAGGAGAAAAAGCCCGAAAAGGACACGTTCGAGGCGCTCATAAAGGCCAAGCGGGACCGTGCCGACCGCGAAACGGTCGCAAGCCCGTTCGTGCACACCGAGCTTGACGAAAACGGCATCTTAAAATCCATCGATTTCATGAACGAGGAAAAGTTTAACTTCGCGTTCGACATCGTCGATAAAATGGCGGAAAAAGAGCCGGATAAGCTTGCGATGCTCTGGGTCTCCAAGCACCACGAGGAAAAGCGCTTCACGTTTAATGATATGAAGCGCATGTCGAATAAGACGGCAAACTACTTCAAGTCCCTCGGCATTAAGCGCGGCGATAGAGTCATGCTCATCTTAAAGCGCCACTACCAGTTCTGGTTCGCCATTTTGGCGCTGCATAAACTCGGCGCCGTCGTCATCCCGGCGACGAACCTTTTAATGGAGCACGACCTCGATTACCGCTTCAAGGCCGCAGGTGTGCGCGCGCTCGTCTGCACGCCGGACGGTCAGGTCGCAGATGAAGCTTTGCGCGCCGCCGAAAGCTGCGGCACCGTTGAATTTTTGATGATGGCAAACGGCGCACGCGAGGGCTGGCTCGATTTCGACGCCGAGGTTGAAAAGCAGAGCGACGTGTTTGAGCGTACAGAGGGCACCGCCTGCGGCAGTGACCCCATGCTCATGTTCTTCACCTCCGGCACCACGGGCTACCCGAAGATCGCGGAGCACAACTATAAATACGCACTCGGACACTACATCACTGCCAAATACTGGCACAACGTCAACCCGGAGGGGCTGCACTTCACCATTTCGGATACCGGCTGGGGCAAGGCGCTGTGGGGCAAGCTCTACGGCCAGTGGATGTGTGAAGCGCCCATTTTTACCTATGATTTTGATAAGTTCGATGCACACGACATCTTGCCTATGTTCAAGCAGTACAACATCACCACGTTCTGCGCGCCGCCCACTATGTACCGCTTCTTCATTAAGGAAGATCTCTCCAAATACGACCTTTCCTCCATCGAGTACAGCACCACGGCAGGCGAAGCCCTGAACCCCGAAGTCTACGAGCAATGGAAGCGCGCCACCGGCTTCTCCATTTATGAGGGCTTCGGCCAGACGGAGACCACGCTTTCCATTTACAACCCGGTCGGCTCCGTGCCGAAAAGCGGCTCCATGGGCATCCCGAGCCCGCTTTACGATGTCGACCTCATTCTGCCGGACGGCACGCCTGCGCCGGTCGGCGAAACGGGCGAGATCGTCATCCGTACCGATAAGCACACGCCCTGCGGCCTCTTCATGGGCTATTACCGCGACGAAGAGAAGACCCGCGAAGCGTGGAGCGGCGGCGTATATCACACCGGCGACACCGCATGGCGCGATGAAGACGGCTACTTCTTCTATGTCGGCAGAACAGACGATGTCATCAAGTCGTCCGGTTACCGCATCGGGCCGTTCGAGATCGAATCCGTCATCATGGAACTGCCGTATGTGCTCGAATGTGCCGTCACCAGCGCTCCGGACCCCATTCGCGGGCAGGTCGTCAAGGCGTCCATCGTGCTCACAAAGGGCACGCAGGGCACAGAAGCGCTGAAAAAAGAGATTCAGACCTACGTCAAGACGAACACCGCACCATACAAATACCCGCGTATCGTTGAGTTCCGCGATGAGCTGCCGAAGACCATCAGCGGTAAAATCCGCCGCGTAGAGCTCAAGGGCTGATTTTAAACCGAATAGACACATAAGCGCCGCTGTACGACTTTTTCCCGTATGGCGGCGTTTTTTCTATGTTTGTGTGTTCTAAATTCAAATTTTGTTCACCGTTTTTCTCCCGTATTTGCGTATAATGTTTATGAATAAATTTGTGCGTAAAGGGTGAGAGAAATGGATAAAAATTTGGAATACGAGCCGGTACGCGGCGCGCACATTTTAATGATCGTCAACCCCGTTTCCGGCCGCATCGGCGGCGAGCATACCGCCGATAAGCTTGAAGCATGGCTGAAGGAAAACGGCGCCGCCGTTGACCGCTTTGAAACGACCGAAACGGAAAACGGAAGCGGCTACACCGCAAAGCTCGCAGAAAACGACTATGCCCGCGTCGTCGTGCTCGGCGGCGACGGCACATTAAACGCCGTCTTAAACGGCATGCTGCACCGCGCACTGCGCACGCCCATCACATATCTGCCCGCCGGTACCACAAACGATTTTGCCCAGACGCTCGGCATTCAAAAACATCTTTTAGATCCTTATAAGAGCTTTACGGAAACAGAAGACCGCCTCATTGATGCCGGCAAATTCGGCGACGGCTATTTTTCCTATGTCGCGTCGTTCGGCTTATTTACAAAGTGCTCCTACGCCACGCCGCGCACCATGAAGCGCCTTTTGGGCCACTTCGCGTATGTCTTAGAGGGCATGAAGGACCTCCACGCGCTCGACGCCACGCCCCTCACCGTCACGGCAGACGGCAAATTTTTCGAGGGCGCGTACATTTTCGGCGCGTTCAGCAACTCGCTTTCCATCGGCGGCATGCTGAAATACGATGAAAACAGCGTCGATATGAACGACGGCAAGCTCGAGATGCTTCTCATTCGCAAGCCGGAAACGCTCCCTGACCTGCACCGCCTCATTCTGGCGCTCAAAAACAACGATTTTTCGGACAAGCACATCGATTTCGCTTCCGCGAGTACGTTCCGCCTGCATGCCGCAGCGGGCTTTGATTGGTCAATCGACGGCGAATACGCCGCAGGCGGCATCGATACCGTCATCCGCTGTGTCAAGGATGCCGTGTGCATCGCCGCGCCGCGTGTCGAAAACGGTTGATTTTTCCTGCAAAACGTGTATAATAGCAAAAGCGATACTGCCTGCGGACTGGAAGAAGGCCGGGCAGTAAGCCTATCCTATTCACCATATTTTCGGAATGCCTTTTTAGGTACGCGCGCTGCGCGGGAAAGGAGGTGCGGCCTGTATGGCCTCATCTTTTGAAATCAAATCCACCAGACCTTCGGTGGGTGAAACCATCGTCACCATCGTTCGGGATCACATTGATTACCGAAAACAGATCTTTAAGCTTGCGGGCTCCGACCTGCGCCGCACATACCGTGCGTCCGCACTCGGTTGGTCTTGGGCCATCATCAAGCCGCTTGTCACGATTTTCGTTTACTGGTTCGCATTTGCCGTCGGCCTGCGCCGCGGCGGCGATATCGAGGGCTACCCGTTCGTGCTGTGGCTCATCAGCGGCATCGTGCCGTGGTTTTATATGAGCGAAATGCTCACGCTTGGCACCGAGTGTATTTTGCGAAACCGCTATCTTGTTACCAAGATGAAATACCCGGTCTCCACCATTCCGACGTTTACCAGCATCTCCAAATTCTCTGTGCACCTCATCTTGATGGTGATCACCATCTTCATCTTCGTTATCACTGGCAACGAATTGACCATCTACCTTGTGCAACTGCCGTTTTACATGCTGTGCAATTTCCTGTTCTTCACCGGCTGGGCTATGTTTGCCGCGCCCATCGCCGCCATCAGCACCGATTTCTCAAACCTCGTCAAATCGTTCGTCACAGCGGTGTTCTGGCTTTCCGGCGTGCTTTTCCAGGTCGATACCATGCACAAGGGCCTCGCGCATAAGCTTTTGATGCTGAATCCCGTCACGTTCCTGTGCAACGGCTACCGCAACTGCTTCATTTACCACACGTGGTTCTTTGACCAGCCGAAGCGCCTTTTGTATTTCGCCGTCTGGCTCATCGTCATTTACGCACTCGGCATCTGGAGTTACCGCCGCACCCGCAGCGAAATGGCGGATGTACTGTAAGGAGGGCAAAAGCATGAGCGAACAAAATAGCATTGCCATCCGTTTTAAAAATGTCTGCAAAACGTACAGACTGTATACAAGCAGCCGCCGTCGCCTTTTGGGGCTGTTTTTCAAAAGCGTGCCGCACAAAACAAAGCACGCCGTCGTCGATATGAACCTCACCGTCGAGCGCGGCGAAGCCGTCGCCATTTTAGGACGCAACGGCGCGGGCAAATCCACCATGCTTAAAATGATCACCGGCGTCACGTTCCCCACAAGCGGCGAAATTTACGTCAACGGCATCGTCAGCGCGCTTCTGGAGCTCACAAGCGGCTTTGACCAGGAATTTACCGGCCGCGAAAACATTTACCTCAAGGGCCGCATTTTGGGCCTTAACGATGAAGACATCGCAAAGCTCGAGCCTGCCATCATTGATTTTGCGGAGCTCGAAGAATACATTGACCAGCCTGTGCGCACGTACTCCAGCGGTATGAAAGCGCGCCTCGGCTTTTCCATCTGCGTCAACATCAACCCGGAAATCCTCATCGTCGATGAGGCGCTGTCCGTCGGCGACCGCGCGTTCCGCGATAAGTGCACCAAAAAGGTGAAGGAGATCATGCAGGGCGACATCACGCTTCTGTTCGTCACCCATTCGCCGGAGATTGCCAAAGCGTTCTGCACCCGCGGTGTCGTGATGAAAAACGGAAAGATCGTGTTTGACGGCACCATCGATGAAGCCATCGACTACTACGCCACAAAATACTAAACTTCCCCTTCGATTTTAAAACCGGAAAGGAAATTTACCATGAGAAAACCCCAAAAGCTTACGGCGCTCCTGCTCGCGCTCACACTGCTTTTCGCCTGCGCCGCCTGCGGCAGCGGAAACAACACAACAGACAGCGGCAAAACCATCTCGGGCACGCTGCCGGAGATTATAGACCGCCTGTATGACACCGTAGATGTCGATGACGAGCAGCGCGATTTTCTCAAAAACAGCGTCGGCACGGTCGAGATTCCGAAAGACCAGTCTGCGTACTACTTCGGCGTCGAAAACCTCGATTTTGAAGAAGCCGTCGCGAGCGAGCCGTTCATCAACGCCATCGCGTTTTCCGTTTGCCTCATGCGTGTCAAGGACGGTACCGACATCGACGAGTTGAAAGCGGAGATCCGCCGCAGCGCGAACCCCGCCAAGTGGATCTGCGTGGATGTCAACCCGAACGACGTGCGCGTGGAAAGCGTCGGCGACCTTGTCCTGCTCATCATGGCGGACGATTCCGAAAAATACAGCGAAGCATTCTACGCCCTCGCCGAGTAAAAAGCAAAACTTGACGAAAACGCCAAAAATCGCTATGATGAATATAAACGCGGCGTGATGCCGTGTGACGAAAGGAAGTTATATCATGCTGAAGAAAATCGATACAAAGAAAGCCCCCGCAGCCATCGGCCCGTATTCGCAGGCCATCGTTTGCGGCAATATGCTCTTCACCTCCGGTCAGATTCCGATCGACCCCGCAACGGGCGACATCCACGGTGCAGACATCACCGAGCAGGCAGAGCAGGTCATGAAGAACCTCGCCGCCGTCCTCGAAGAAGCCGGTACCACGTTTGAAAACGCCGTGAAGACCACCTGTTTCCTCGCCGATATGGGCGATTTCGCCGCGTTCAACGCTGTCTACGGCAAGTATTTCACCGAAAAGCCGGCACGCTCCTGCGTTGCCGTCAAGACCCTGCCGAAGAACGTCCTCGTCGAAGTGGAAGTCATCGCAGCGCTTTAATTTCCGCAAAACAAAAGGCATACGGTAAGCGAAAAACGCTTTGCCGTATGCCTTTTGGCATATAAAAAGCGCCGTACGGGTTCCCGTACAGCGCCGAAAAATCACTTTTTCTTGCTCGTTTTAAACTTCGGGAACAGCGGCTTTTTACCCTGTTCCTTTTTCTTTGCCGCGCGTTCCAAAACGGGGGCGCACAGCGGGCGGCCCTTAGAATACCCCGACGCGTAGTGAGAGTTTTCCAGATATGGGTATTTGCCTGGTTCTAAATCAGCGTTTGAAAGCCCGCGCGCCGCAAGGCGGTTCGTTGTCACGCGGCGCATCACCGTGTATAGAACCGCTGCAATCGGTGTGCCGAGAATAATGCCCAAAATGCCGAACAAATTGCTGAAGATCGTCACGGCGGTCATCACCCACACGCCCGGCAGACCAATGGTCGAGCCCACGACCTTCGGGTAAATGAGATTGCCCTCAAACTGCTGAAGGCAGATGAAGAAGATGACGAACCATACAGCATCCATGGGGTTTACGATCAGCAGTAAAAATGCGCCGATGCCGCAGCCGATGTACGCGCCGAGAATCGGTATCAACGCAGTGATCGTCACAATGCACGAGATGAGCAGCGCGTAGTCAAACCCGATAAGCGACATGCAGATGAAGCACAGGCAGCCTAAAATGACACACTCCGTCAGCTGGCCGCGCACAAAGGAAGAAAACACGTTGTTCGAGGTTACCGCAATGTCTGCCAGCGTTGCCACCACCTTTTTCGGCAGCAGGGAATAGGAGACACGCTTTAAGGAAAGCAGCAGACTCTCCTTGCTCGTCAGGAAGTACGCGGAGAAGATAACGGAGAGCACAAACGTGAAAATGCCGCTCGCCACATTCACGGTTACGTTCACAAGCGAGCTGAAAAAGTTCGTCGTAAACTCCGTTGCGCCCGATAAAATCGAAGACCAGTTGAAGTTATTCAACGAATCCACCATCGTGGAAAAATCGAGGTCAAACTGCTTGGAAAGCTCGTCTGCCCATTTGCCAATCTGGTCTACATACACCGGAATATTCACGCGTGCCGTCTCGCCGATGAGTTCTAAAGATTTGAAAATCTCCGGCACGACATACAGCGTGATGGCGAGGAGGATGAGCACGATCACCGCATAGGAAAGCGCTACGCATACCGGGCGCTTCAGCTTTTTCCACACCTTGTTGTCACTGCGTGTGAGTCTTCCGAACACCGTGTTCTCAAACAGATTCAAAAACACATTTAAAATGTACGCGATAAAAAGGCCCAGAATAAACGAGCTCACCGCGTTAAAGAGCACGCCGCCCACCTTCGAGACCGCGTCGAACTTGAACAGTACGAAAATCAGCCCCACCGCAAAGGCGGCAATGGCAATGCCGGGCTTTACATAGTCCCACGGGGTGTATTCCCGCATCGGTTTCTTTTCTGCAGAATGGTTTTCTTTTTCCACAATGACCCTCCGGTTTCCAATACACATTAAGGCGATACCGCAGGCTTCGCCCTAAAAATGACCCGCCGCACACGGAAATGCGCGCGGCGGGTGCTCAGAGTTTTTTATTTAAGAATTAAAATCAGAACGTTGCCTTTGCGCCGGTCTCAAATGCCTTGTAGGCGCCGTCCATCAAACGGGTCAGCATCACAGCCTCGTCAATCGTGAACGGAGACGGCTTGCCGTTTACAACAGCATCGATCCACTGATCGATCGGCAGCGGCTCCTTTTCCGGCAGCTCAAGGTCTACCCACTTGCCTTCGGTCGCCTTGCCGCCCCACTGTACGCTGTCGCCGTGTACCATCACAGCGCCGTCCGTGCCGCTCACTTCCAGCGTGTACGGGTTGCACTCGGAGACAAAGCCGGTCTCGGAAACGCCGATCTTGCCGTCTGCAAACTCGATGACGGAGACCGCATTGTCCTCAACGCCGCGGTTCGTCACCTGCGTGAACGTGGAGGTAATGGATTTCGGCTCTCCCAGCAGCCAGTAAAGCGTGTACATCGGGTGTGAGCCAAGGTCTATCATTGCGCCGCCGCCGCACTGTGCTTTATCGTAGAAATGCGGGGGAAGCCAGTTTGCGGAGCTGCCGTTGTGTACGTTGCGCACGCGTGCGTAGGTCACACGGCCCAACTTGCCGCTGTCCATCAAAGCTTTTACCGCGCGCAGCGTCGGGAACGTGCGGTGCGGGTAAGAGATCGTAAATACCTTGCCGGAAGCCTTCACAGCCTCGGCGACCTTCTCTGCGTCCTTGGGGTCGATGGTGAGCACCTTCTCGGTGAAGATGTTCTTCTTCGCCGCCGTCACCTTCATCATGATCTCCGGGTGGTCGCAGGTCGCAGTGCAGATGACCACGCTGTCAATGCTCTCGTCGCCGAGTACAGCGTCAAGGTTTGCGTTGAACGGCAGGTTCATTTCATCGGCGAACTTCTTGCCGCGCTCTGCGTCGTTGTCCCAAACGACGGCGACTTCCGCATTCGGGTTGTTCAGTACACCCGTGGTGTACTCTTTGGTGTGGACGTGCCAGGTGCCTAAAATTGCAACTTTCATGGTTTTCAAACTCCTTGCCCTAATCAGGTCTTTTGTTTAAACTGCTTGTGGCAGCGCTGGCAGGTGACAAGAATTTTACCGCGTCCGCGCGGTGCGCGCAGCTGCTGGCGACAGCCCGGACAGCGGAAGTATTTGTACTGCTTGCGCTCACGAAAAGCCGTTTTCTTAATTCTAAACCATTTTTGCACCGGTGTCCATACCTTTAAGAAAGAATAATATTCTTTTTGCCGCGCGGGGATGTTGCGCGAGAACATACGGAACAGCGCATAGATGTAAAGTGCGTAAGAAATAATTGCGAGCGGCCAGAACCAGAAAATGCGCGAAAGGAACATCACGATGATACCGAGGATCATCAAAACAAGGTTCAGTTCGTCCGTGCCGTACCGGCCGTACATAAATCTTCTCAATTTTTCAAGAAACAAATAAAAACACTTCCTTAGAAATGAGGGTATAGAGATAAGGTTAAAAATAAGATTTCACAGTTAAAAGTATAATGCGCGGAAAACTTTTTTTCAAGAAAACCGAGACTTCTTTCACACTAAGTTTACACTTTGTTCTTAGGGTAACACTAAGGTAACAAATTGTGCATAAATCTCTGCGGTTTCAGAAGCAGAACATCACAGGACACAAGCGGACATCTTTTTCAAAACGCGCTTTTTCCGGTATTTACCGCTTGACAAATCAGAACGCATGTTCTATAATAAGAGCATAGAGAACGCATGTTCGCAACGCGTCGAAAGGAGGCAAAAGCCGTGGATCGGGTCATTCTGCACATCGATATGAATAACTTTTATGCTTCTGTGGAGACGCTTTATGACCCGTCGCTGAAAGATATTCCCATGGCGGTCGGCGGCGATAAAGAGCGTCGCCACGGCATTGTCCTCGCGAAAAATATGCTCGCGAAGGCCAAAGGCGTCAAAACGGCGGAAGCCCTGTGGGAAGCGGAACGCAAATGCCCCGGCATCAAGTTCGTCCCGCCGCATTTTGAGCGCTACGCAAAGTATTCGCGCCTTGCAAAGGAGATCTACATGCAGTACACCGACATGGTGGAAAGCTTCGGCTTAGACGAGTGCTGGCTCGACGTGACCGGCAGCCGCCGCTTGTTCGGCAGCGGCCGCGAGATTGCGGAGGAAATTCGCGCGCGCGTCAAAGATGAGCTCGGGCTCACGGTGTCAATCGGCGTGTCGTTCAACAAAATTTTCGCAAAGCTCGGCAGCGACTATAAAAAGCCGGATGCCGTAACGGAGTTCACGCGCGAGAATTTTAAAGAGCTCGTGTGGCCGCTCCCGGCGGCAGACCTGCTGTTCGTCGGCAAATCGACGCAGGAAGCGCTCAAAAAATACGGCATCTACACCATCGGCGACGCCGCAAAAGCCGACCGGAAGCTATTAAAAAGGCTATTCGGCAAGGCGGGCGAGCAATTAAGTATGTACGCAAACGGTGAAGACAGGTCGCCCGTGCGCCGTGTGAACGAGCACGAGGAGGTCAAAAGCATCGGCAACAGCACCACCGCCGTGCACGACCTAAAAGACGACGGCGAGATTCGCGCAGAGCTCTACATGCTCTCCGAAAGCGTCGCACAAAGATTGCGCGAAAAGGGCCTTTGCGGCTACAACGTGCAGCTTTCCGTGCGCAAATATAACCTCGAGACCTACCAGCGCCAGAAGATGTTGGAGACCGCCGTGGCGGATTCCAAAAGCATTTTCGACGCAGCCTACGGCCTTTTCCGCGCCCACCACACGGGCGAATCCATCCGCAGCATCGGCGTGCGCGTGTCGTCGCTTGTGCCGCTCGGCATGTCGCAGTGCTCGCTGTTTGAAGATGCCGCACGCGGGCAAAAGGCCCAAAAGCTCGAAACGACGGTCGATTTTCTGCGCTGCAAATACGGCGGCGACATCATTGACCGCGGCATCAAGGTGATGCACAAAGACCTCTTTCAGTCCGCTGCGGAAAACCGCCGCACACACGTCGAAAACCCGTTTAAGGGCGTCGCGCTTTAAGATAGGGAGAACAGCATGAACACACAAATGGACACCATGGAAAAACTGCGCATTTTATCGGATGCCGCAAAATATGACGCGGCGTGTACCTCAAGCGGCGTAAACCGCGCAGGCGTAAAGGGGCAGCTCGGTTCTGCCGCCGCGTGCGGCATCTGCCACAGCTTTGCAAGTGACGGCCGGTGCATCTCCCTTTTAAAGGTGCTAATGACGAACATATGTGCTTATGACTGCACGTATTGCCTCAACCGCCGCTCAAACGACACGCCCCGCGCGACGTTTCGCCCGCAGGAGCTGGCGGATCTGACCATCAGCTTTTACCGTCGCAATTATATTGAAGGGCTGTTTTTAAGCTCCGCCGTGTTCGGCTCGCCGGACGTCACCTGCGAAAGAATGCTCGAAACATTGCATATTCTGCGTAACGAGTATCACTTCAACGGTTACATTCACGTCAAAGCCATTCCCGGCGCGGACGAGACACTTTTGCAGCAGCTCGGCCTGCTTGCCGACCGCATGAGCGTCAATATCGAGCTGCCGTCAAACGACAGTCTAAAGCGCCTTGCGCCGCAGAAATCGAAGGAAAACATCCTGCTGCCTATGTCGCGCATTCGCGACGGCATCAAGGAAAACGCGCACGATCTCATACGGTATAAAAATGCGCCGCGCTTCGTACCGGGTGGGCAGTCAACGCAAATGATCATCGGCGCAACGCCGGAAAACGACCGATGTATTTTGCAGCTGAGCGAAGGACTTTACCACAAGTATTCTTTAAAACGCGTGTTTTACTCTGCGTATATACCGGTCGTGCAGGACAGAAATCTGCCCGCGCTCGACACCGCGCCGCCGCTTCTGCGCGAGCATAGATTATATCAAGCTGATTGGCTTTTGCGGTTTTACGGCTTCACGGCGGACGAATTATTGAGCGAAAAAACGCCCGACCTCGACCCTATGTTAGACCCGAAATGCAGTTGGGCGGTGCGCCACCCGGAGGAATTCCCCGTGGAGGTGAACCGCGCGCCGTATGAGAAATTATTGCGCGTGCCGGGCATCGGCGTGGTGAGTGCAAAGCGCATCATCCGCGCCAGACGGCAAGCAAAGCTCGACCACGAGGGGCTGAAAAAGCTCGGTGTCGTCTTAAAGCGTGCTTCGTATTTTATCACCTGCAACGGCAAAATGCAGTGCCGTTTGCGCACAGACGAACCGGCGGTTTTGGCGGGCATTCTGCGCGACCGCGGGCTGCCGCAAGGCGGCATACAGCCCGAAATTCCCGAGCAGCTTTCATTATTCAACCCCACAAAGGAGGACGCGGTAAAATGTCTGACCGGACAACTGTAATGTATTACTACGACGGCACATATAACGGCTTTCTTTCCTGTGTGTTCGAGAGCTTTGCGGAAAAAGAAACGCCTGCCGCGATTTTGCCCGTTGATGAAGCCGACCAGACGTGTTTATTCGGTGCGAAGTATATCGAGACCGACCTGCGCCGTGCCGAGCGTGTGCGCGTGTCGATTCCGAAGAAAATGGGCATGGAGGCGCAGGATCTTTTGGAGCGCGCGTTTTTTACCTGTATGCCCGAAAAGGAACTGCGTATGCTGGAATTCATGCGGTTGGGGTACAAGGTCGGGCGCGGCGTGTGCGGGCGACTGACCGAGCCTGCCGTCGATAAGATCACGAAAGCGGTGCAGTTCCTTGAGCGGGAAGCGCACTTGTACCTCGGTTTTCTGCGCTTTGCAGAGTACGGCGACGTTCTTATCGCGCAGATTGAGCCGAAAAACAGCGTTTTACCCGTTATCGCGCCGCATTTTATCAACCGTTTTTCCGGTGAAGATTTCATGATCTTCGACCGCACGCATAAGCTTGCTTTATTATATAAAGACGGCGCGACGGAATTTTTGCAGGCGGAGCACATCGAGCTGCCGCCGGAATCGCCGGAGGAGGAGAAATTCCGCGCCATGTGGCGCACATTCTACGACACCGTGGGCATTGAGGGCAGACGGAACGACCTGTGCCGCCGCACCCACATGCCAAAGCGCTACTGGAACCGTATGACGGAGATGCGGGATAAAGTTTGAGATAAAATGAGAATGAAAAAGGACGGCTTCCGGGGAAGCTGTCCTTTTGAAGTTTTACTAAAATTACGTTCGCGGGGTTTGGCAGACGATGTCCACAAAAAGGCGGCCGTCGGGGAGAAAGCTGACGCCGAGTGACGCGTCGCAATTTTCGGACACCGACCAGTATTCGTTGTAGACCTCGCCGGAGCCGACAGCATCGGTGCTCAGGCGGTCGAGGTGCGTGGAGATGCGGTTTTCGAGACCGGGGTAGGTGGTCGGCTCGCCGTACTGCGGTGAACGTGCGTCAATCCCCAATCGTAATAAACTGCGTATGCTCCGGCAGGTTTTGAACTTCGGTTTTCAAAAACGCCGGTCTTAAATCGATATACGGCAGCTCTTCAAACGGGAACCACGCGAAGTGGACGCTCGGTTCATTCGGGCTGTCGAAACGGTCGCCGCGGGTGATGAGATCGGTGCCGGAAGCGTCTACGGTGAAGTAGGTGCAAAGCTCGTGGTAACGCTGCTTTTTACCTGTCGGGGTGAAGAAGCCTTGGGCAATCCACACGGCGCGCTCCGGCGCGACGGTGACACCCAGCTCTTCTTTTAACTCGCGCGTGAGGGCGTCCTCGGCCTTTTCACGCATGGTGACGCGGCCGCCGGGGAGGTAGTAGTGCTCTGTGCTGTCGTCTTTTGTGACGAGCAGCTTGCCGTTCTGCACGATGATGGCGGCGGTGCGGAAGTTGAACACGCCTTTATCCGTGGAGAATGAGATGTTCGGGTTATACGAGGCAAATTCCTTTGCGAGCCTTACGGCGAGCGCGACGATGTTCTCGTTCGCGCGGGATTTATCAAATGTGCGGCAGCTTTCGCGCATGCGGCGCAGACGCTCTTTATGCTCGATGAGTGAGGACACGACAGCGGAGAAATTCTCCTTTGTGACGCGCACGCCCATATCGTGCGTTTGCAGGAAGTTGGCGTTATCTTCCTCCTGACCGGGAATGGCGTCGAACACGGCGAGCGGCAGGTTGCATGCGAGCGCTTCCGAGACGGTGAGGCCGCCCGGCTTTGTGATGATGAGGTCGGACGCGTGCATAAAGCGCTCTACTTCCGTTGTGAACTGGATAAGCTTTGTCTTTTTCGACGAGTTCGAAATTTCGCTTTCAAAGAGCTTATAGAGCTTTTTGTTATTGCCCGTGATGATGATGATCTGTAAATCGAGCGGGGAGGAGCACAGGCCGCGGTAGAGGTCCACAATGTTGGAGACGCCCATGCTGCCGGCCATGAAGAGCACGGTGGGCACTTCCGGCTCGAGGTCCATTTCGGTGAGGAGCTTCGCCTGGTCTTCCTTGTCGAAGAAGACGTCGTGCACCGGGATGCCGTAGGGGTAGATATGCTCTTTCGGAATGCCGAGACGGCGCAGGTCGTTCACCATGTCGTCGCAGGCGACGACGTAGGCGTCGACATTCGGGGCAATCCACGCCTTGTGCACGCCGTAGTCCGTCATGAGGCAGATAAGCGGGCAGGTGATGCGGCGGCGCTCCTTTAAACCGGAGATCATCTCTGTTGCGAACGGGTGCACGCTGATGATGACGTCCGGCGCGACCTCCGCTAAACGCGGATAGAGCTGGAGCGCCAGAAGCTCCGTTGTGCGGGGGACGAAATCCGCAAGGGGATTATCTTTATTTGTCGTTTTGTAGAGACGCCCGAAGAGAGACGGGGTCTTCTTTGCCATAAAGAGGTAGCTGTCGCAAATGGTTTTGTCGAGCAGCTTGCCGATGCTTTTTAAGAAGTCCATTTGAATGACTTCGTGGGTGGTGGTTTCGCGTATGTATTTTTCAAGTGCCGCAGCCGCGCGCAGGTGGCCGCCGCCGGTGGCACAGGTGAGAATCAAAATGCGCATGATACCGCTCCTTTTCAATAGCCTTTTCATCGGGTGTGTCTGAAAAATCAAAACTTATTTTCAGATACCCCTGTCCTTTGCTCCAGTTTATCACATTTTTTTGTGAATTTCCATATATTGCGCGGAAATTAAGAAATCAAATCCGAAAAAAGAGTGAAATTTGCGGAAAATTTGCATTTTTCTGGAGACTTTTTTGCGGCTTTGCGGTATACTTAAAGTAAGCGGAGAACCTACATGCGTTCAAAAACTTTTAAGACATATTTAAACGTATGTCTTTACAAGAAAAGATGCGGCAGGTATAATATTCTCAGCCGGTATTTTGCCGGCGAAAAGGAGAGAATATCTGCAAAACGTAAGTCGGTACGATACAGAAAAGCGGCTGTGAGAAGCTGCCGGGATTTTCAGAAAGGCGATCTCATGTATAGACATAAAACGAAAAAATATCGCGCGGCGGCGGTCGGCGCAGTTTTGGCGGCTGTCTTGATGCTGGGCTTTGCGGGCTGCGATAAGCTGCCGACGTCTTCCGACTCTGCAGCGACGGCGGCGCCGACGCCTACCCCGGAGCCGGAAGACCTGACCGTGTTTGCGGAAGGTACCACGATGGACGGCATCGACATTTCCGGCATGAAGCTCGCGGAAGCCGAAAAGGTGTGCAGAGCAGCGGCGTTAAAGCCGTATGCGAATATTAATGTCACGGTGAAAAGCGGCGACACCGAAATGACCGCCAAGGGCAGCGAGCTGACCGTTGTGGATACGCTGGATATTACGCTGACGCGGCTTTTGAAATCGAGAAAAGCGGGCGACTACGAAATGACGTACTGCCTGACGCTCAAGAATTTTGAAAATGAATTAAAACAGAAGCTCGGCGATTTCGTCGTGCAGGCTAAGGATGCGACCGTGGGCTCTTATGACTTTGACGCGGGCGACTTTATGTTTGAGGACGCTGTGAACGGCAAAAAGCTGGACGTTTACGGAACGCTTGCCGCCGTGAAGGCGCAGTTCCTTAAGAAGACGAGCGGCGAAGTAGAGGCTGCTTTGCAGGAGACCGCGGCGAAAGTGACCGTGGACGACCTGAGAAAAGATTTCGGCATGATCTCCTCGTTTGAGACGGTCTCGACGAATACGGAAAACGGCAACCACAACATGGGTCTGGCGCTTTCCCGCGTGAACGGCACGGTTTTGAACCCGGGCGACACATTCTCTTATGAAAACATCGTGGGCGATTCCACAAACGCTTCCACGGGCTTTTTGCCGGCGGGCGGCCTTTCCGGCGGCGCGCTGGTGCAGATGTACGGCGGCGGCATTTGTCAGGCTTCTTCAACGATCTACGGCGCTGCGCTGCGTGCGGGCATGACAATCACGCTGCGCGACTGCCACTCTTCACCGTCTACGTACGTGCCGATCGGTCTGGACGCGACGGTGAGTTACGGCGAGATCGACTTCCAGTTCCGCAATGATCTTGACACCCCGGTGTACATTATGAGTTGGATGGACGGTGTGACGCTGCATGTGCAGTTCTACGGCAAGCACCCGAAAGAGTGGGACACGATCAATGTGTATTCCCAGACGACGAGCGAGATCCCGCCGCTGAGCACTGTGAAATACGTGGTGGACCAGAACCTTAAAAAGGGCGAAAAGGTGCTTTCCACAAGCGGCAACTGGGGCTATGAGGCGAGCGCTTGGCGCGATTTTGTGAAGGACGGAGAGGTCATCCGCACCGAGACGCTGCCTTCCTCCTACTACGGCCCAAGCGGCACCATTTACCGCATCGGCCCGGGCACGGAGACGTCTTCCCCGAGCCCGACACCTACGGCAACCCCAACGGCAGTGCCTACTGCGACCCCTGCGCCGACGGCTGCCCCGACTGCGGCGCCTACGCCGGAGCCGACCCCTGCGCCGAAGTCCAAAAAAGCCAGCGCCTCGCGCTCCTACGCCGCGGCGGAGGCTGCCCTGAACGAGCGCATCCGCGCCGACCACATCTGGCTTTCCAACCCGGTTTTGGTACGCGGCCTCGGTATGGCCCCGGTCATCGGTGCCGCGCTGGACGGCCGACGGGCGCTCATGCTCTGTATCGCCTCGCTGATTTTGGTCACCTTCACCCGTGTGCTGGCCGTGGCCATCTGCCACCTGACAAAGAACCGCTTCCGCCCCGTGGTGTACTGCTACTCTGCGGCGCTTCTCTACATCCCTACGTATGTTTTGCTCTACGCACTGTTCGGCTCTGACCTGACGCTGCTGGGCATCTACCTGCCGATCATGGTCGTGGAGCCCGCCATCGTCAAGCGCATGGAGTTCTCCGACCTTGAACCCGTGAGGGATGCGTTCCGCCACGGCTTCAACAACGCACTCGGCATGTGTGTTGTGCTGCTCATCGTGGGCTGCCTGCGTGAGCTGCTGGCCACCGGTGCCGTGTTCGGCCATGTGGTCATGCACAATGCGCTGCTGCCGCTGGCTGCACTGCCCGCGGGCGGCTTTGTCATCGTGGGTATCCTGGCCGCCATCTGGTGCGCCGCCGCCAACCTGTACACGGACTATAAACACGAGGAGGTGCGCCGCCTGTATGCTGACCGCAAGCATTGAGACACAGCAGATTTTTAACGGTATCGTGCAGTTTATCAGCTATATGGTGCTGGCCGTCTTTGCAGAGAACGTCGTGCTGGCGCGTGCGCTGGGCGTCACCCGCCTGATAAAGCTCGTACCCGACCACCGCGCCCAGGTGTGGGATTTCGGCCTGCCGCTGCTCTTTGTCATGGTGCTGTCCGCACCGCTGGGCTGGGCCGCGCACAACCGTCTTTTTCCATGGCTGCGCGATTATCTTCCCGATTGGCTGCCGATCTCGGCGCTGCGCCCCATCGTCTACCTGACCTGCGGCGTCGCCGCCATGGCCGTGGCCTGGCTGCTGCTGGGCGTGCTGCCCCGCAAGCTGCGCGCCAGCTGCCGCAGCCAACTCAGCCTTGCCACCTGCAGCACCGCCGTGCTGGGCACGATGCTCATCTGCGCGAACCAGAACTATACGATTTTGCAAAGCCTCGCGTTCGCTCTGGGCAGCGGGCTGGGCTATGTCTTTGCCGTCTTTATCGTTCGGGAGGGCCGCCGCCGTCTGCGCAGCAAGGCCATCTCCTCGATCTTCCAGGGTCTGCCCAGCTCGATGATCTACGTCGGCGTTCTGTCGCTGGCGATCTACGCTCTGGTTGGCCACACCGTTGTTCTGTAACTGTTAGGGGGTCGTTGTTATGTCCGAAGCCTGCTTTACCGCAGCCGATATTTTACTGCCCGCCGCCGGGGTCCCGCTGGACCCGTGGGCCTGCATCGCCGTTGACCAGTTCACCTCCCAGCCGGAGTACTGGCAGCGCGCCGAGCACCTGGCCGACGGCAAGCCCAGCACCCTGCACATCGTTCTGCCGGAGGCGTACTTAGGCACCCCGCAGGAGGCCGAGCGCTTAGAGAGCATCCGCCGCACGATGGAGGAGTACCGTAAATCCGTTCTGACCCGGAAAGTACATGGCTACGTTTATGTTGAGCGTACCCAGATGGACGGCACGGTCCGGCAGGGCCTTGTCGGCGCTGTCGATCTTGATGCCTACGACTATGCGAAGGGCTCCAAGCCCGCCATCCGCCCGAGCGAAAGCACCGTCGTGGAGCGCATCCCGCCGCGCCTCAAGGTCCGCCGCGGGGCGACGCTGGAAACGCCCCACGTCATGATGCTGGCCGACGACGCCGACTGCACGCTGATCGAGCCCATCGGGCTGATGAAGAACCAGCTGCCGCCGCTCTACGACGGTGAGCTGATGCTGGGCGGCGGACATCTGCGCGGCTGGGCCGTCGAGGACCCCGCGCTGATCGCCGGGATCGACGCCGCGCTGGCGGCGCTG
>ERZ780226.1180-NODE-1180-length-21057-cov-3.068898_pt1 | contig 21057 bp, 15 predicted proteins | sample MGYA00511165_ERZ780226 | MGnify/ENA primary metagenome ERZ780226 (study PRJEB29588, sample SAMEA2152373) | human gut metagenome | biome: human gut; feature: human-associated habitat; material: faeces | place: Denmark | collected 2008/2010 ...
CCTGCCGCCCTGCGGGAGGCCGCCGTTTTGCGGCTGGAAAACCCAGAAATGTCGCTGCGCGAAATGGGGGAGCGGCTTTCCATCAGCCGTTCCGGTGTGAATCACCGCCTGCGCCGCATTTTGGAGTTTGCGGAACAGCTCGGCTCGCCGGAGGAATCCCTTGCGGAGCAGAGCGTTTTTGAAGTGGAGGAAAAGCTGCATGTTGAAAATGCAAAGACCGAAGAGCTTTAAAGACCTTGTGTTGGGCATTTTGATTGTTGCGGTGCTCGGCGTGGGCGCGTATTTCATCGCAGATGCGCTGAAAGCCGAGCTTGTGCCCGGCGATATCGTAGTGCGCTCCGGCAATGAAGAGATTACCGCGCTGCAGAACGTGACCGGCGAGCAAAGGAAGAACGGTTCAAAAGCGTGCGGAGGGCATTTTGAAATTGAAGAGGTTGCCGATGAATTCCCGGTCATTCGCATGGATAAAGGCATCGTGCTTGAAGCCTCGCAGGATCCCTACGGCGCAATGTATTACACGGTTTATAACGAGGATTTCTCCGAGCTTTACTACCGCAGCGAGCGGTTTGCGTACCCTGAAAACGACGGCACATACTACGTTGTGATCGATACCGCGTGGGGAGATAAAAACCACTATTTTTCCACCGAGCACGGATTTACCCTTGTGATTGAAAATAGCAATTAGATACTTATGTAAATTTAATTATGTAAACTTAAATGGAAAAGGAGGGCGAAAATGGCGTTTACACATTTGCATGTGCACACCGAATACAGCCTTTTGGACGGCGCTTGCCGCATTGAAAAGCTGCTCGATAAAGCGCAGGAGATGGGGCAGAAAAGCGTTGCCATTACGGATCACGGCGTGATGTACGGCGTGATCGACTTTTATAAAGCAGCGAAAAAGCGCGGCATCAAGCCGATCATCGGCTGCGAGATCTACGTTGCAAAGCGCAGCCGGTTCGATAAGATTCACGGCATCGATAACGAAAACCGGCATCTTGTGCTGCTGTGCAAAAACGAAACGGGCTACCGCAACCTTGTCGCCATTGTCTCTAAAGCGTGGACAGAGGGTTTTTACAGCAAGCCCCGTGCCGATATGGAGCTGCTGCGTGAACACAGCGAGGGGCTCATCGCGCTTTCCGCCTGCCTTGCGGGTGAGATCCCGCGTGCGCTTTCCGTCGGCGACTATGACGAAGCCAAAGCCGCCGCCCTGCGCTATCGTGAGATTTTCGGCGAGGACAATTTTTACCTCGAATTACAAGACCACGGCCTGCGCGAACAGGCACATATCAACCCGCAAATAATCCGATTGTCAAAAGATACGGGCATTCCGCTCGTCGTGACGAACGACTGCCACTATATCGAAAAAGAAGACACCAAAATGCACCATATCCTCGTCTGCATCCAGACGAACCGCACGGTGGAGGATGAGGATACACTGGAATTCGGCTCCGATGAATTCTATTTTAAAAGCGAAGACGAAATGCGTGCACTGTTCCCGGATTGTCCCGAGGCAGCGGATAATACGCAGAAAATCGCCGACCGCTGCAATGTGGAATTTGAGTTCGGCAAAACGAAGCTGCCACACTTTGATACGCCGGACGGCAGCGACAACCGCGAATATTTCCGCCGCATGTGTTACGCGGGTCTGCACAAATACTACGGCGAAAACCCGAAAAAAGAAATCGTAGACCGCCTTGAATATGAAATTTCGACGATTGATACGATGGGTTATGTAAATTACTACCTCATCGTGTACGATTTCATCCGTCAGGCGAAAAGCATGGGTATCCCGGTCGGCCCGGGCAGAGGCTCCGGCGTGGGCAGCCTCGCCGCATACTGCATCGGCATCACGGGCGCTGACCCGCTGCGGTATGACCTGCTGTTCGAGCGCTTTTTGAATCCGGAGCGCGTCAGTATGCCGGACTTCGACGTCGATTTCAGCGATGAGCGCCGACAGGAGATCATTGAGTATGTCACGGAAAAATACGGCGCCGACCACGTGGCGCAGATCGTCACGTTCGGCACCATGGCGGCGCGCCTTGCGATACGCGACGTTGGCCGCGCCATGGCGATTCCGTACACGACGTGCGATACCGTCGCAAAGCTTGTGCCGATGGAGCTCGACATCACGATTGATGCCGCGCTGGAACGCGTCTCCGAGCTGCGCGATTTATATGAAAGCGACAAACAGGTGCACGAGCTCCTCGATATGGCACGCAAAATTGAGGGCATGCCGCGCCACACGTCTACGCACGCCGCCGGTGTTGTCATCACAGACCGCCCGGTCGTCGATTACGTGCCGCTGAGCATGAACGACGATTCGCCCGTCACGCAGTACACGATGACGGCCATCGAGCAGCTCGGTCTGCTCAAGATGGACTTTCTTGGCCTGCGCAACCTCTCGGTTATCGACCACGCCGAGCAGATGATTGCGAAACACACGCCGGGCTTTAAGGTGGAAAACGCGCCGGATAACGACCCGGACGTGTTTAAAATGATCGCGAGCGGTGCGACAGAGGGCGTGTTCCAGTTTGAATCCGCCGGTATGCGCCGTGTCATCATGCAATCCGACCCCAAAAGCATTGAAGACCTCATCGCCGTTATCTCTTTGTATCGCCCCGGCCCGATGAAGTTCATCCCCATGTACGTCGAAAATCGCAAGCACCCGGATAAAATCACGTACCGCCACCCGCGCCTTTCCAAAATACTGGATGTCACCTACGGGTGCATCATTTATCAGGAGCAGGTCATGCGCATTTTCCGCGAGCTTGCGGGGTATTCGCTCGGCCGCGCGGACATTGTGCGCCGCGCCATGAGCAAGAAAAAGCACGATGTCATGGAGCAGGAGCGCGAGTATTTCATTCACGGCTTAAAGCGTGAGGACGGCACCGTGGAGATTGAAGGCTGCATCGCCCGCGGCGTGGACGAGCAGACCGCCGAGACAATCTACGATGAGATGAAAAGCTTCGCGTCCTACGCGTTCAATAAGTCCCATGCCGCCGCGTATGCCGTTGTGGCGTATCGCACGGCGTACCTCAAATATCACTATCCGAAAGAATATATGGCCGCGTTGCTCACAAGTGTGCTCGCATCCGCAGGCAAGATTGCGGCGTATATGGAAGAATGCAGCAGGCTGAATATTGCCGTGCTGCCGCCGCACGTGAACGAGAGCGAGCAGGGCTTTTCCGTTTTTGAAAACAGCATTCGTTTCGGTTTGCTCGCCATCCGCAACCTCGGACGCGGCCTGATACAGCGCATTTTATCCGAGCGCACGATGAACGGCCCGTTCACGACCTTCTACGATTTCTGCAAGCGCATGCAGGGCAGAGACCTGAACCGCCGCGCCGTGGAAAGTCTTATCCGCTGCGGTGCGTTTGACGGTCTCGGCAACAACCGCCGCGAAATGCTGATGGCGGTCGGCCCGCTGCTCGATCAGCTGGAGGACGACAAACGCCGCAACATAGAGGGACAGATCGGCCTGTTTGACTTCGGCGGGGAGGAGAAAACGGAATCTTTCGAGATGCCGAAAGCCGAGGAGTTCCCCAAAACCGAACTGCTTTCTATGGAAAAGGAAGTCACCGGCATGTACCTTTCCGGGCACCCCATGTCGCCGTATGCGGAGGTCTATAACGCCGGCATCGCCGCGCGCTTTGATGAGATTGCCTGCAGCGCCGCCGGGGAATCCGACCAATATAAAGACGAGCAGTATGTGGACGTTCTGGCCGTTGTGGAAAGCGTGAAAAAGAAGGTGACGCGCTCCGGCTCTGCCATGGCGTTCGTCACGCTGGAAGACATGTACGGCTCTATGGAGGCGCTTGTTTTCCCGAAGGTTTTGGAAAAATACGGCGACCTTTTTGCGCCGGGCGGCTCTGTTTGGGCGCACGGACGCATCAGCTTTACGGAAGAAAAAGACCCGAAATTCATCTGCGAATATGCCTCGGCACCGTTTTCGCCGGAAGAAATGATGATCCGCAGAAGGCCTGCGCCTGAGGAAAAGAAAAGGGCCTCGCAAAAGCCTGCCGCTGTGCCGGAAAGCGTCACGCCGCCGCGCGGGGAAGAGCGGCCCGGTGTGCAGATTAAGGGCTATAACACAGCCTATAAGGGCCTTTACCTGCGTGTGCCGAACGCCGAAGACCCGCTCTGCAAAAAGGCGATGCAGTACATCGAGATTTTCGACGGCGTGACCGACCTCTATCTATATTATACGGACACGAAAAAGCTGGTCCGCGCGCCCGCCCGTTACCGCGTTGCGGTGAACTACGAGCTCGTCTCCGCATTGAAAAAACTTCTCGGCGAGGGAAATGTTGCGCTGAAAGAATAAGAAATTCTCAAAAAAACAAAAACCGATTCAAAAAAGGCAAAATACCTCTTGAAACCGTCAGGGAAAAGGGGTATAATCAAAAATGAATGGAATAAATTGCTGAATTGCATTTTTAACTTTGCAATTTTCAATAAGAAAGTGGAGGAATTTACAATGTGTGCAAAGAAAATCGCAGTACTTACAAGCGGCGGTGACGCACCGGGCATGAATGCTGCGGTTCGTGCTGTTGTCCGCACCGCGATCTCCTTCGACATGGAGGTATATGGCGTACGTCACGGCTACAACGGTCTTCTGACCGGCGAAGTGCAGAAAATGGAACTTCGCAGCGTTTCCAACATCATCCAGCACGGCGGCACGGCGCTCTTTACGGCGCGCAGCCCCGAGTTCAATACCCCGGAGGGCGTTCAGAAGGCAGCTGCTAAATGTCGCGAACTGGGCATCGACGGCGTGGTCGTCGTCGGCGGCGACGGTTCTTTCCGTGGCGCACGCGACCTGACCGGCGCAGGCGTTCCTTGCATCGGCGTTCCGGGCACCATCGATAACGATATTTCGAGCTCCGAGTATACCATCGGTTATGACACGGCGATGAACACCGCTATGGAAATGATCGACCGCATCCGCGATACCACAGAGTCTCACGACCGCTGCAGCGTTGTAGAGGTCATGGGCAGACGCTGCGGCGATATCGCACTCAACACCGGCATCGCTGTCGGTGCAATCGCAACGCTCGTCCCGGAAGTGAAGTATGACTTTGAAAAGGACGTCATCGAGCGCATCCGCTACGCACAGAAGACCGGCAAGCGCCACTTCATCGTGGTCGTTGCAGAGGGCGTAGGCCACTCCGAAGATATCTGCAAGCGCATCCAAGAGGAGACCGGCATCGAGAGCCGTGCGACCATCCTTGGTCATGTACAGCGCGGCGGTTCCCCGACGCTCCGTGACCGTGTTGTGGCAAGCCGGATGGGCTACCACGCAGTTGAGCTGCTCCGCGACGGCAAGAGCAACCGCGTCGTCGTCATGCAGGGCGAACGCATCGTAGACTTCGACATTACCGAAGCCCTCGAGATGCCGCGCGTCTTCGACGAGAAGCTCTACAGGATCTCTCAGGATCTTTCCCGCTAAAGTTTAGTCACCGAAACGCCTGTTCCAAAAGGACGGGCGTTTTCTGTTTTTCGGCACGGTGTCTGCATTTTTTGCATAAAGCACCTTGTCGGGGGTAAAAAATAATTATTTTTGGGAAAATAGGTTGACATTTTCCGTAGTTCGTGGTAGAATAATCGAGCGGTCGAAAAGAGGCCGCGAGATAAATAGGGGCATAGCTCAGTTGGTAGAGCAGCGGTCTCCAAAACCGCGTGCCGTGAGTTCGAATCTTACTGCCCCTGCCACCATGGCCCGGTAGTTCAGTTGGTTAGAACGCTAGCCTGTCACGCTAGAGGTCGACGGTTCGAGCCCGTTCCGGGTCGCCACAAAAGGCGAGTTCATCTTGCCTTTTGCGTATGCTGCTATGGCTCAGTAGGCAGAGCACGTCCTTGGTAAGGACGAGGTCACCAGTTCGAATCTGGTTAGCAGCTCCAAGAAGGACTTTGCAGAAATGCAGAGTCCTTTTTTGTTTGTGTTTTCGAGAGGTCATACAGTCAAAAAAAGTAGTCGGCAGTATATCGTTTTTGAAGAAAAACGGCCTTTTTGCGCCTATTCATAATTTCGACTTGAAATTTACCGTATTTCTGCTATAATCTTTACAGTTATCCCTTTATGTTTATGCTTAAAAAGCAGCGGCCAAACTGCCAGAAAATTGAAGGAGCAGAGGATTATGAGTATTCCGGAAATGGACATGAACCCGGAGATCGCCCGAAAGTTACTCGAGGTCGGCGAAGAATTCCGCATTGAAGGCCCGTTCTTCTCGTACGAAGAAATCAAAATGGGCAACGTGAACCACACCTACAAAGTCAATTATATTCGCGATGACGGTACCGGCATGGCAAAGATTAAGTCTTTCCTTGTACAGCGCGTCAATACATATGCGTTCCAGCACCCGATTGAGCTGATGCAGAACATTGACCGTGTCACGGAGCACATCCGCGAAAAATGCCCGAATACGAAAAGCCTGCATTTCCATCACACGAAGCACGGCGTCAACTATTTGATGGATAATGACGGCTTCTGGCGGCTCAGCAACTACGTGCCGTCTGTGACGTTCGATACCTGCGACGACCTGAACGTGGTGCGCAGTGCAGGTGAGGCGTTCGGCGATTTCCAACTGATGTTGGCGGATTTCGATGCGAACTCCCTTTTCTACACGATCCCGGACTTCCACAACACGCGTAAGCGCTATGAGAAGCTGAAGGAAGACATGGCGGTCGATCCGTGCAATCGTGTGGCAGAGGTGCGCGAAGAACTCGATTGGCTGCTTTCCGTAGAGGACGAGGCTTGCCGCCTGACCGACCTCTTTGAAAAAGGCGAGCTTCCGCTGCGCGTTACGCACAACGATACAAAGATCAACAACGTGCTGTTCGATGAGAAGACGCACGAGGCGCTCGTTGTCATCGATCTGGATACCGTTATGCCGGGCCTTGTCGGCCACGATTTCGGCGATGCCATCCGCTTCGCTGCAAATTTTGTGGAAGAAGATTGCGATCATCCGGAAAAAGCCGGCGTAAACCTCAATATTTTCTGGGCATTTGCCGAGGGCTTCCTCAAAAAGACCGCCGCGTCTCTGACGAAAACCGAAGTGGATACGCTGGCGCTCAGTTGCTTTGCGCTTACCTGCGAGCTTGCAACGCGCTTCCTCGCGGACTACATCGTCGGCGATAAGTACTTTAAGGTCAAAAAGCCACAGCATAACCTTGTTCGTACGCGCTGCCAGATTGCCCTTGCAAAGGACATGCTGAATAAAATGGACGCGATGAACGCCATCGTGCAGGACTGCGCACGCCGCTACAAAGAGACCGAAAACGCATAATTCATTTTGCATCCAGACGACCCGGCAGCTTTGTCGGGTCGTTTTTAAAACCAGGGAGGAGAGTTTATCATGAAAATTCTGTTGACCGGCGCAAATGGCTTTGTAGGGGCACGCATCCGTGCGGCGGCGCCCGTTATTTGTGCGCCGTCTCTGCGCGGGGCGGAAAAAGAGGATATCGACCGCCTCATCGACACCGTGCAACCGGACGCCATCCTTCACACCGCGGCAATCTCGGACATCGGTGCGTGTGCCAAAGACCCGGAAGGATCCTACCACGCAAACGTTTTGGTGCCGGAGTATTTGGCCAAAGCCGCAAACGGTGCGAAGCTCGTGTTGTTCAGCTCCGATCAGGTGTACAGCGGCGCAAAGGGCGATAAGCCGTTTACGGAAGACGACGTTGCGACCGCAAATCTCTACGCCGAAGAGAAGTTGGAAATGGAAAATCGCGTTCTCGCGATCGACCCGAACGCCGTCATGCTGCGTGCGACGTGGATGTATGACATGCCCATGTTCGGCGTGCCGAACCGCAGCAACCTCATCACGATGTTCCTGAACGCCGCCATCACCCAAAAGCCGCTTGCACTTTCCAAAGAGGAATTTCGCGGCATCACCTATGTGCGCGAGGTTGCAGAGCAGACCTTGCAGGCTGTGAATTTGCCCGGTGGCGCGTATAACTTCGGCAGCGAGGCAGACGTCTCCATGTACGCGCTTGCGGAGCTGTTTATGAAAAAAACAGGCATGAAGCTCAATTTGCAGGAAAAGTCCGGCGGCGAAAACCTCTGGATGAATTGTGCAAAGCTCAAAAATGCCGGCGGTGGATTTGAGACGACTGCCGAAGGCCTTGCGACGTGCATGGAGGACTATAATCTTTCGCTGCTCGGCCGATAACAAAACGAAAATCTCCTTTGAAGCCCGGTTTTATGGGTTCTTCAAAGGAGATTTTTAATTGATTGAGATCTGATTATGTCAAATAACCTTATGTAAACTAAATTATGTGAAGTTAAAGAAATTTGTCGAGCGCATGGGCGCGTTCACAGGCCGCACGCACCGGTTCCGGCTGCATGCGCAGCACGCCGGGCTCGCCCACGACCTCCGCAGAGTTCGAAATCCTTTTGCCTCACAACAGATTAGGAAGATAGGCTAAACGGTCCGGTGGGCTGTTTAGCCGTAAGAAACCCTATCAAGAGGTTTCTTAAAAAAGCAAAGCTTTTTTAAAACAGACATGAAGAATGCAAAACGCCACAAGCTCAAAAGTGTCATTTAAACCCCCTTCGGCATAACTTGTACAAGGGGCAAGTCCCCGAAAACAAGGAGGGGTTTTATGGCATCTTTTACAAATTTCGCGACGCTTTCGTATAACGGAGGCACAACGAATTCCAACACCGTCACGGGCGAGCTTTTGGAGGCCTTGACCGTTACCAAAACCGCCGTGGTGAAAAATTACGCCGCAAACGATAAGATTACGTATATCATTTCTATCGTAAACAGCGGTGCGCAGCCGGTGACAAATCTCACGGTCACCGATAACCTCGGCGCGTATGAATTTAATAGCGGGACCGTCTATCCGCTCGCGTATGTGCCGAATTCTGTTCGATATTATGTAAACGGCGTCTTGCAGACCGCGCCCACCGCAACGTCGGAGCCGCCGCTCGTCATTACGGTCCCGAATGTCCCCGCAAACGGCAGCATCATGCTCGTTTACGAGGCAGAGGTCACAGCGTATGCACCGCTCGGCACGGACGGCAGCATTACAAATACCGCAAATGTCACGGACGGCAATCTGGAAGTCAGCGCGTCGGAAACGGTCTCCACGGATGATCGCGCGGTGCTCACCATCAGCAAAGCGCTGTGCCCTGCGGTCGTCACGGGGAACGGGCAGATTACGTATACGTTCGTCATCGAAAACACGGGCAACACCGAAGCTTCCGAAGCCGAGCGCATCGTGCTGACCGATACGTTTGACCCGATCCTCAAAAACATTGCGGTCACGTTTAACGGCACCGCTTGGACAGCAGGTACGCAGTACACGTATGGCGAAACGACCGGCGTGTTCGCGACGCTTCCGGGGCAGATCACCGTTCCCGCCGCGCAGTATACGCAAAACGAAAACGGCACATGGACCACTACACCCGGCACCGCGGAGGTTGTTATCACCGGCACCGTGTAAAGCCAAATTTAACAGGACGCATAGCGTAGATATCCTCCGGCTTTTCGCCGGGGGATATTCATGCTTTGTGTCGTTTTTTAACAAGCGATTTTACATGGATTTTACAAAGAACACACAGTTGATTTGACATAGACACGATATACTCCTATACGTGTAAAAGAATGTTAAAAGGGGAAAATCGAGTATGGATATTTTCAATGTACTGACGATGATCGGCGGGCTGTGTCTTTTCCTGTTCGGCATGAACCTGATGGGGCAGGCCTTGGAGCGCCGCGCGGGCGGCAAGCTGCAAAGCTTGCTCGATAAAATGACCGGCAGTGTACCGGCGGGCTTTTTGACGGGCCTCGGCATCACAGCCATCATTCAAAGCTCGTCGGCGACGACAGTCATGGTAGTGGGCTTCGTAAACTCCGGGCTCATGACACTGCGGCAAGCCATCAACGTTATCATGGGCGCGAACGTGGGCACCACCGTCACGGCGTGGCTGTTGAGCCTTGCGGGCATCAGCGGCAGCAATATTTGGGTGAATCTTTTAAAGCCGTCATCCTTCACGCCTGTTTTGGCGCTCATCGGCATCATTTTCTATATGTTCTGCAAGTCCGGTAAAAAGAAAGATACCGGCATGATCCTGCTTGGCTTTGCGACCTTGATGTTTGGCATGGAAACCATGAGTGGCGCGGTTTCGGGCCTTAAAGATGTCCCGGCGTTCGCTTCGCTGTTCCTGATGTTCAAAAATCCGATTCTTGGCGTGCTTGCGGGCGCGCTTTTGACAGGTATCATCCAGTCCAGCTCAGCTTCCGTGGGCATTTTGCAGGCATTGGCCGTAACGGGGCAGGTCAGCTACGCGGCGGCTATCCCGATTATCATGGGCCAGAATATCGGTACCTGCGTTACGGCGCTGATCTCCTCCGTGGGCACACAGAAGAACGCAAAGCGCGCGGCAGTTGTCCATTTGATGTTCAACGTTATCGGCGTGGTTGTGTTACTGACGGCCTTCTGGATTGTAAAGATCGTGTTTGCACCGGCTATTCTGGATGAAAACGCCACCATGTCCGGCATCGCGATTGCGCACTCGCTCTTTAATATTCTGTGCACGGCGATGCTGCTGCCGGCAGGCGGCCTGCTTGAAAAGCTTGCAATCCGCATCGTGCCGGATAAGGGCGGCAAAGAGCAGCCTGTTGAGCTTGAAGAACGTCTGCTCATCACACCGTCCGTCGCGCTCGGCCGCTGCCGTGCCGTTGCGGGCGAAATGGCACGCTGTGCAGGCGAAGCGCTGCATATGGCGCTGACGACCTTTGAAAATTATTCGCCGGAGCTTGCGGAATCCATCCGTGAAAACGAGAGCCGCTGCGACCGCTACGAAGACGAGCTTGGTACATACCTGGTGCGCCTGAGCGCCCAGCAGCTGAGCGATGCCGAAAGCGAAGAAGCCACCGAATTATTAAAAATTATCGGCGATTTTGAGCGTATCTCCGACCACGCCGTGAACCTGCTTGCGGCATCGGAAGAGCTGCGCAGCAAGGGACTTGGCTTCAGCGCCACCGCAGAAAAAGAGCTGAAGGTGCTCATCGGCGCGGTGAGTGAGATATTGAATACGGCAGAGCGCGCGTTCAGCGAAAAAGACCTTGCGGCCGCCGCACAGGTAGAGCCGCTGAAACAGGTCATCGTTGCACTGAAGGAGCAGATGCGCACGCGCCATATTCTGCGCATGCAGCAGGGTCATTGCAGTATTGAAGCGGGCTTCGTGTGGTCCGACCTGCTGACGGATCTCGAGCGAACGGCTGACCACTGCTCCAACATCGCCGGCTGTGTTCTGGATGCGGCAAACCACGGTCTTAATCTGCACGAAACGCTGCGCGCCATGCGTGCCGACGACCCCGACTTTCGCCGCGCCTACGGCACCTACGCGGAAAAATACCGCTTGCAGGCAGTATAACTACATAATCAATCAAGTAAAAAAGAGACAGTTTGCTTTGATATGTACCCCAATACCGGACACCCGGTATGGGGGCATATCACTTTAAGCTGTCTCTTTTTGCATTTGACGAAGTTGCTGAGAATGCTGATTTAGAGGTTGTAACGGAATAGAGCATTTTAAGACTGGGACTGGCGTACGGAATTGTATTTGGAATTACCCAATGCTTTGAGGTAGGCATCGTAAGCCGCTTCCAACGTAGAAAACTCTTTCCCGTTTTTCAGAATTTCCTTATACTGATTTTGCGTAATAAGCGATTTTGAAACGGTAACATAGTCCTTACCGTTTCGCTTACCGGTCGTGGTTTCGGAAACATAATAGTTCCCGTTGCCGGTTTGAATAATTACGGGGATTTTCTGTCCGGGCCCGACCTCATTCGTATTTAGAGATGTCCAGAAAAGATACCGATTTGCTTCTTGTCCGTCTCTTCCGTTGCCAAGATAGGCCCATGTGCAATCATCTTGCTGCAAAAGACTGTTATTCAGCTTATTAATCTCTGCGGTAATGGATGGAACATATTTCGAATCCAGACATCTGGAGTCAAACTCAAAGTTTGTATTGTTTCTCATGTCTTGCCAAAAATCCGTATTGTATAGAGGTGAGAAGAAATTCGTCTCGTTTGTGTTAAACGGGTATTTAGGTGTAGATGGGTCGGCTTTTCCGCTCCAATTGAGAATGATTCCGTAATCTTCCTTATACGATACGACACAGGTTCCGTTTGGCGCAACAACGCCTTTCCAGTTCTCCGTGTTTCCTTGGTTTTTGTAATGGACGATACCGCCGATATTCACAGGATCTACGGATTGCCAGTCGGCCTGCTTCTGTTTTAGGTTGACGGTTACGGTAGCCTCAGAATCTCCGAGCAACGCCTCTGTAGACACCTGTGCATAAGCGGAGCGGACATTTGCAAGATCTGTCGCTTCTCTGGCTTTTTCAAGCTGTGACGCAAATACCGGAATGGCAACTGCAATCAATACAGCGATGATTGCAATGACAATTAGCATTTCCATCAATGTGAATCCGTTTTTGTTTTGCTTCATTAAAATCCCTGCTTTATCTTTGAATAGAACAAATACATGGTGAAAATAAACATCGGAGTTCATCACCGAAGGTCTCTGCAATATTTTTTACCGGAAAGGATTTCTGCGAAAAAAAGATGATTAAATCGTATGGTAAAGACCCATGGAAACCAAAACTTCTGTAATAAAGGAACTGGACACCAATCAAGATACGTGTTGTATCAAAATTGGTGTCCAGTTATGGTCCGAGTGACAGGAGTTGAACCTGCGGCCTCTTGAACCCCATTCAAGCGCGCTACCAAAACTGCGCTACACCCGGATAACGAATTTATTATACACGATGCCCGGGAAAAAAGCAAGCAGTTTTTTCACAATTTTATGCGGAAGCGGAAAATAGAGGAAAGCGGCTTTAAATCAGACTCAGAAAATAGCGAAACAGCTTTTCACCGTTCACTGCATCGGGGCGGCGGTGCGCAAAGCCGATGCGCTCCGGGTGAAACTGCACGCCGATCACTTTGCCGTTTTCATGGATAAAGCCCTCGTTGATGCCGTCGTCGCTGACGCACAGAGGGATAAGTCCCGCGCCGAGCTTACCTGCGGCCTGATGGTGTGCACTGTTCACGGGGAATTCTTCGCCGTAAAATTCGCGCATCAGATCATGCTGCGCGCGCACCGTGTGAATGGCGTCGCCGGTCTCTTTTGCCGCCATGTGGTGCTGCGGGTCCGGCACATTCTGAATGAGGTCGCCGCCGAATGCCACGTTCAGCACCTGATGCCCTCTGCAAATGCCGAATACCGGCTTGCCCGCTGCAAAAAAGCATTTTGCAAGCGCAATCTCGTCTGCATCACGGCTGTCATCGATGCCTTCGCTCGCCGTGTTTTCCTGCCCATAGAGCACAGGGTTTACATCGGCGCCGCCGGGGATCAGCAGGCCGTCGCAAGTGTCTGCGTCGGAAAGTGTCATCGAGATTACCGGCTCCGCGCCGCAAGCCGTCAGCGCCGCCACATAATTTGCAAAATCGCCGGGGTTGCCGCGCATAAAGATCCTTTTCATCAAGGTCACTCCTTCAAAATGAAAAAAAGATGAAAAAACAATTTAGGAACTATGGATTAGTATACCAGTTATGTGGTATACTTGCAATAGAAGATACGAAAGAAAAGGGAGCATGAACGTGGCAAAGCACATGGCGGGGCCGCAAGGTGGACATTACAGATTAAAACAGCCGCAAAAACGGAAGAAGCATAACAGGATTCCCGCACGTGTACTGAAATCGCGTGCACGGCTTTTGCTTAGTGGGGCAGGGTGCATTGCGGCTGTGCTGATCATCACAGCGCTGCTTGCCATGCCGCATCAAAATGCAGAGCCCATAGAAGCTGCTGCCTCGCCGGAAGCGGCACTGGGCACCGCTGCGGAGAACACTTCAGCCAAAGCAAGTGTGCTTTCTAAAACGACCTCCACTCCCGAATCTGCCTTTCAGCAGCTCGGCGATTGGCGCCTCGTGCTCGTGAACAGCGAAGTGCCGCTGCCGGACGATTTCCAAATGACCCCGACGCTGTTCGATACCATCACCGTCAACTCCAAAATGTACCCGGAGCTCACGGCGCTTATCAATGCAGCGTATAACGACGAGATCAATTTGTGGATTGCCTCGGGCTATCGCAGCGTGGAGGAGCAGGAAAGCGTGCTGGATCGCGCCGTGCAGCGCCGCATGGCAGACGGCATGACCTATGAAAACGCGTATGAAGACGCGCGGATCACCATTCAGGCGCCGGGGTACAGCGAGCATCACACCGGCCTTGCGGTTGATTTCAACGACGTTGAAGACGATTTCCGCGAGACGAAAGCCTACACATGGCTGCAGGAGCACGCCGCAGAATACGGCTTTGTCGAGCGCTACCCCAAAGGTAAGGAGAGCATCACCGGCATCGATTACGAGCCGTGGCATTACCGCTACGTCGGCAAGGAGCACGCGCAGCGCATGAACGAGCTTAACATGTGTCTTGAAGAGTACGTGGCGTTCCTCAAGGGCGATTAAGAACAGAAAACGGGAAAAAGATGGCGCTTTTTCCCGTTTTTTTATTGCAAAATTCTGCGCACAGATATATAATAGAACATTATATGATGGTGTAGTATTCTTTCATGCCGGCGGCATGGAGAGCAACGCACCGAAAAACCAAGGAGGTTGTTTTAATGGTTCGCACACGCTTTGCGCCGAGCCCCACCGGTTTCATGCACGTCGGAAACCTCAGAACGGCGCTGTACGAGTATCTGGTGGCGAAGTCCCAAAACGGCACGTTTGTGCTCAGAATTGAAGACACAGATCAGGAGCGCTATGTAGAAGGCGCAACAGACGTTATATATAATACACTGCAGCAAGTCGGTCTGCAGCATGACGAAGGACCGGACATCGGCGGCGAATACGGCCCGTATGTACAGAGCGAACGCAAGGATATTTATAAACCCTACGCAGAGCAGCTTGTGCGCGAGGGCAAGGCATACTATTGCTTCTGCACCAAAGAGCGCCTCGAGTCCATTCATCAGGACGGCGAGTTCGGTGGCTACGACCGTCATTGCCGCGACCTGCCCGCAGAGGAAATCCGGAAGAACCTCGACGCCGGTATGCCGTATGTCATTCGTCAGCGTGTGCCGCTCGAGGGCTCCACGTCCTTTGAAGACGCCGTTTACGGCACCATCACGATCGAAAACAAAGAGATCGAAGATCAGGTGCTTTTAAAGTCCGACGGCTACCCGACCTACAACTTTGCAAACGTCATCGACGACCACCTCATGCACATTACGCACGTCGTGCGCGGCTGCGAGTACCTCACCTCTACACCGAAGTACAACATGCTCTACGACGCGTTCGGCTGGGAAAAGCCGATTTATGTGCACCTGCCGCTCATCATGGGCAAAAATGAAGACGGCTCCGTCTCAAAGCTTTCGAAGCGCCACGGTTCCACAAGCTTTCAGGGCCTCCTCGAAGACGGCTACCTCGCACCTGTCATCACGAACTACATCGCGCTGCTCGGCTGGTGCCCGAAGGACAACCGGGAAATTTTCTCGCTGAAAGAGCTCGAAGAAGCATTCTCCATCGACGGCATCAGCAAATCGCCCGCCGTGTTCGATTACGATAAGCTCCTGTGGTTCAACGGCGAATACATCCGCAAGATGAGCGGGGAAGAGTTCCGCACCGCGGCGATGCCGTACTACAAAGAGATTTTCGGCGACGCAGAAAAGCCGTACGACGTGCTCGACGCCATTTTGCAGCCGCGTATTTTGAAGTTTAAGGAAATCCCGGGCCTGCTCGGCTTCTTCAAAGAGCTGCCGGAATATTCCGCAGACCTCTTCATAAACAAAAAGAGCAAGGCAACGCTCGAGAACGCGCCCGTCATGCTGCGTGCCGCCATCGAGACGCTGTCCGCCATCGAAAACTGGCAGGTTGATACCATCCACGATGCACTCATTGCCCTCGCACAGAGCCTCGAAGTGAAAAACGGCACTCTGCTATGGCCGGTACGCATCGCGGCGGCAGGCCAGACCGTTACTCCCGGCGGCGCTATGGAAATTCTCGCCGTGCTCGGCAAAGAGGAGGCGCTGCGCCGTTTGCAGCTCGGCCTTCAAAAGATCGAGAACGCATAAAGCAAGAGGAAAAACCTGATATTAGGAAAGGTATGGACAAATTATGAGTGAAGAGATCAAAAACGAAGCGGTCTCCGAGGAGATCAGCAGCAGTTTTATCGATGATTTTATTATAGAAGACCTCGCAGAGGGCGGCCGCTGCGAAGGCATGAAGGTGCACACCCGTTTCCCGCCGGAGCCGAACGGCTACCTGCACATCGGCCACGCCAAGGCAATCTACGTCGATTTCGGCACCGCAGAGCGCTTTAACGGCATCTGCAACCTGCGCATGGACGACACGAACCCCACAAAGGAAGACGTGGAGTACGTCGATGCCATCAAGGAAGATATCCACTGGCTCGGCTACGATTGGGAAGACCGCTTTTACTATGCTTCCGATTATTTTGAAGATATGTACAACGGCGCCGTAGAGCTCATCAAAAAGGGCCTTGCCTATGTTTGCGAGCTCACGCCTGACCAGATGCGTGAAATGCGCGGCGACCTCACCACCCCGGCGCAGAGCCCGTACCGTGACCGTCCGATGGAGGAGAGTCTCGACCTGTTTGCCCGCATGCGCGCCGGCGAGTTTGAAGACGGCAGAATGACGCTCCGTGCAAAGATTGACCTCGCTTCCGGCAACTTCAATATGCGCGACCCGGTCATCTACCGCATCAACCACATGCCGCACCATCGCACCGGTACCAAATGGTGCATCTACCCGATGTACGACTTCGCGCACCCCATCGAAGACGCCATGGAGCACATCACGCACTCGCTGTGTTCGTTGGAATTTGAGGATCACCGTCCGCTGTACGATTGGGTTATCAACAACGTCACGCTGCCCGCAAAGCCGCGTCAGATCGAGTTTGCCCGCCTCGGCATCAACAACACGGTCATGAGCAAACGCAAGCTGCGCGCACTCGTCGAAGGCGGTTATGTCAGCGGCTGGGACGACCCGAGAATGCCCACCATCTGCGGCCTGCGCCGCCGCGGTTACACCCCGGCTTCCATTCGCAATTTCAGCGTGCGCAACGGTGTTTCCAAGGTGAACTCTACCGTGGAATACAGCTTTCTCGAGCACTGCCTGCGCGAAGACCTGAACCTCACGGCAAAGCGCGTTATGGGCGTTCTGAACCCCGTAAAGCTCATTTTGACGAACTATCCCGAAGATAGGACCGAGACGTTCGAGGTCGAGAATAATCCGAACCGTCCCGAAGACGGTACCCGCACGGTTACGTTCGGCCGCGAGCTGTACATTGAAGCCGAAGACTTCATGGAGACTCCTGTAAAGGGCTATTTCCGCCTTTTCCCGGGAAATGAAGTGCGCCTCAAGACCACTTATGTTGTCAAATGTACCGGCTGCAAAAAGGACGAAAACGGCAACGTCGTCGAAGTTTACGCGGAGTATGACCCCGAGTCCCGCGGCGGCAACCCGGCAGACGGCCGCAAGATCAAGAGCACGATCCACTGGGTGGACGCGAAGAACGCCGAAGACGCCGAAATTCGCCTCTACGATAACCTCTTTACTGTGGAAGACCCGGATGCAGGCGATTTCTTGGAGCTTTTAAACCCGGATTCCCTCAAGGTCCTCACGGGCTGCAAGGTGGAAGCGGGCCTCAAAACCGCAAAGCCGGGCGAGAGCTTCCAGTTCATGCGTCAGGGCTATTTCTGCGTGGATAACAAGGATTCCGCAGAAGACCACCTTGTCTTCAACCGCTCCGTTTCGCTGAAGGACGGCTTCAAAAAAAAGAAGTAATGGAATAGTTGTCCGCACAGTGCAAAACCATGCGCTGTGCGGGCTTTTGTTGTTCCATTCAATCGGTGTTTTGTCATTCGTCACCTTAATTTTAATTTTAGGTTGACGAAACGCTTTGAGTGTGGTAAACTGGTAGACGAAATTTTCGCTGCCGGTTTTGCCGGAAAGGAAATTTATGCGCATACAAGATGCAGTTTTAGACGCGCTTGAAAAAAATCGCGGAGAATACCTCTCCGGCGAGCAGCTTGCGTCGTCGCTCGGCGTTTCCCGCAATGCCGTGTGGAAAGCCATTCAAAAGCTTGAAGAAGCCGGGCATAAAATTCGCGCCGTGCCAAAGCGCGGCTACACGCTGGCGCCGGAAAGCGATGTGCTCACCGTGCAGAGTGTCTCACGGTTCCTCGATACCGATATGCCGGTTTACTTGCAGGTGCAGACCGAAGTCACCTCCACCAATACGCTTTTAAAGGCACAGGCGGAGCAGGGCGCGCCGGAGGGCACCGTGCTCATTGCGGAATCGCAGACGGCAGGCAAGGGCAGGCTCGGTCGGCACTTCACGTCGCCGCCGGGTACAGGTATTTATTTCAGCCTGCTGCTCCGCCCGCACTGCACCGCTGAAAAATCGCTTTTCATCACGACTACCGCAGCGGTCGCCGTGTGCGAAGCCATTGAGCAGGTCACGGGGCTAAACCCGCAAATCAAATGGGTGAACGATGTTTACCTCAACGAGAAAAAGGTCTGCGGCATTTTAACGGAAGCTTCCGTTGATTTTGAAAACGGCGGTCTCAACTGGGCCGTGCTCGGCATCGGCATCAACATCGCTGTGCCGGAAGAGGGCTTCCCGGAGGAGATTCGCTCCATCGCCGGTGCTATTTTCGACGGCCCGTGCCCCGTGGAGATGCGCAGCCGCATTTCGGCTGCCGTCATCAGCCGCTTTTTCGCGCTGTATAAGAACCTCGGCTCAAACGCGTTCATCGAATCGTATCGCAGCCACTCGTTCCTCACCGGCCGCGCCATCACGTTCTCGCTCGGGGAGGAGACGTACCGCGGTGTCGTCACCGGTATCAGCGACGAAGCGCACCTGCTCGTCCGTCTCGATAGCGGCGAGGAGCGCGCGTTTTCCGCAGGCGAGGTGCAGATCCACAAGGGCTTTGCAAACCCAAAAGCCGAATAAACTGCTTAGTGTGCCGTATTCCGAAATGAATAGGGGTAAATAACATGAACAGCAACAGAGAGAAAATCACCAATATCGTCATGGTCGGCGTATTCGCCGCCGTGCTTGCCGTTTTGTCGCAGATTTCGTTCCCGCTGCCGAGCGGCATCCCGGTCACCTTACAGACCTTCGCGGTCGCCCTGTGCGGCTATGCACTCGGCTGTAAGCGCGGCACGCTCGCCGTGCTCGTCTATATCGTGCTCGGCGCTGTCGGTCTGCCGGTGTTTGCAAACTTCTCCGGCGGCTTCGGTTCGCTTGTCGGTCTCGCGGGCGGCTACATCTACGGCTTCCTGCCCATGGCTGCGCTGTGCGGTCTCGGCACAAAAATGCCGCACCGTGTGCTCGCCATTGTACTCGGTGTTGCGGGTCTTGCGGCTTGCCATCTGTGCGGCACGATTCAGTTCGGCATTATCTCCGGCAACGGCCCGTGGGCGGCGTTCCTTGTGGCCTCCGTGCCGTATCTCGTCAAGGACATCGTCTCCGTTGCGGCGGCTTACGGCGTAGCGACCGCCCTCAGTTTCGCGCTGAAGAAGAGCGGCATTCACATCGCAGCGTAAAAGCGTTTCACAAAGCGTTTGGAATAAAATAGAAACCGAAAAGGCCGTCTGCAAGGGAAAGTCCCGCGCAGGCGGTCTTTTGCTTTGACATCAATACAGCATTGTGCTATACTGAATTTTCAAGGGAGCATTCGCGCCCAATACACGATAAAGGAGGCTGTACCATGGATGTTCGGGTAGGCGACAAATTACAAATGAAAAAGCCGCATCCCTGCGGGACAAACGTGTTTGAAGTGCTGCGCATCGGCGCGGATTTTAAAATCCGCTGCACCGGCTGCGGCAGAGAAGTCATGGTGCCCCGCCACAAGTGTGAAAAGAACATTCGCAAGATCGTGCGCGAAAGTGCCGGCAGCGAGCAGTAGCGCCTCTCAGACCGTTTCATTTTACTATCTGTCTGAAAGGAAGCTTTGCTATGTTTGAAAATCTCTCGGTTTTTGAAAACCGATATGAAGAGCTTAATATGAAGCTCTATGATCCCGCCGTTGCGGCAGACCGCAATCTCTACCGCGACCTCATGAAGGAGCACAAAGAAATCGAACCCATCGTGGAAAAATACCGCGCCTTAAAAAAGGCCGAAGCGTCGCTCGAGGATGCCGAAGCGATCTTAAACGACTCCGAAGCCGATAAAGAGCTGCGCCAAATGGCGAGCGACGAGATGAGCGCCGCCAAAAGCGATATCGAAAGCATCTCGGAAGAACTCAAAATTTTATTATTGCCTCGCGACCCCAACGACGACCGCAGTGTTATCGTGGAAATCCGCGGCGGCGCAGGCGGCGAGGAAGCGGCACTGTTCGCCTATAACCTTTACCGCATGTACACCATGTACGCCGAAAAGCGCGGCTGGAAAACGGAGATCGTCAGCCTGAATGAAACGGAGCTTGGCGGCTTTAAGGAAGTCAGCTTCACAATCGACGGTGACGGCGCGTATTCCAGATTAAAATTTGAAAGCGGCGTGCACCGCGTGCAGCGCGTGCCGGAAACGGAAACGCAGGGCCGCATCCACACAAGCACCGCTACGGTCGCCGTTTTGCCGGAAGCCGATGAGGTCGAGCTCGAGATCGACCCGAAAGATTTAAAGATTGATACATTCCGCTCCAGCGGCGCGGGCGGGCAGCACATCAACAAAACGTCGTCTGCCATCCGTGTTACGCACCTGCCCACCGGCACGGTCGTCGAGTGTCAGGACGAGCGCAGCCAGTACAAAAACAAAGATAAAGCCCTGCGCGTCCTGCGTGCCCGACTGTTAGACGCTAAGGTGGCGGCGCAAAACGCCGAGATTGCCGCAAACCGCAAAAGTCAGGTCGGCACCGGCGACCGCTCGGAGCGCATCCGCACCTACAATTTCCCGGAGAATCGCGTGTCCGATCACCGCATCAAGCGGACCATCTACAAGCTGGATCAGTTCCTGAACGGCGATATGGACGAGATTTTAGACGCACTCATCGCGGCTGACACAGCGGAAAAGCTGAAA
>ERZ780226.1181-NODE-1181-length-21030-cov-3.826031_pt1 | contig 21030 bp, 17 predicted proteins | sample MGYA00511165_ERZ780226 | MGnify/ENA primary metagenome ERZ780226 (study PRJEB29588, sample SAMEA2152373) | human gut metagenome | biome: human gut; feature: human-associated habitat; material: faeces | place: Denmark | collected 2008/2010 ...
CGGTTAAACTTATAAATCACAGCAGTTCAACTGCTGATTGGAATAATTAAGTGAATGAACTACTTACGCTTGTTGCGTTTTGAATATCGGGGTTGTTCGGAGTATGGGGCAGGCGGCTTTTCCTTGCGCGCCGGGCTGTGGTAACCCGGCACGCCGTTCTCATCGATCCAGCTGCGGATACCGGTGCGGAGTTCTTCTTTGAGCTGCCGGAATTCCGGGCGTTCCGAAAAGTCGTCTTTCAGATCGTAGGCCCGAAAGATCGGAGCGCAGATACGCACCAGTCGCAGGGCGATCTCCTGCCGTTGGTTTTCCGGAATAGCCGGAAAGTCCGTGGTGAGAATCAGGTGAACGGTGTCGTATTTCGAGAAAAGCAGGCCCCGGAACAGGACTTTGTCGGCGGCACGGACAGCCGAAGCGGCAGGCACTCCCAGCTCGACGCTTTGTGCGTAGCTTTCGAAGGCCAGACGGCTGCGCCGTTCGATCATCGCATGGTGGAACTGACGCGGAGGATGGCGTATTTCGAGGAAATGCCGCAGGCGCTCCCGGAACCATTTTTCATCGGGGGTTTCCATCGCAGGAGCGGATTAGCGTTTGCGACCGCGGCCCTGACCTTGGCCTTGATCCGCCTCCTGACTTTGCTCCGCAGCTTTGGACTCCTTGGGTTCCTGCTGCTGCTTTTCCTGCTGCTCCTGACGGCGTTGCTGCGAGAAGTCATAGACCACGCCGTTCGAGCGGGGGTCGATACGCAGGATACAGGTCAGCGCCTTGCCGTTCTTGCCCAGAATGGGATGATCCTTCTCCTTCGAGCAGTCCAGACCTTCGGGGCTCAGCAGGGCCGTGCGCTGACGCTCGTCGAGTTGCTTGTCGAGCTGCGGAGAGATATAGGGACGGCTGAACTGGTAGTCGGTCATCTTGTATTCGTTCGAGAGGACATCGAAGCCAACCTTACCCGAATAGGTGATGTCGCTGCCGCGCATGGCGCAGCCTTCGACGAAGACACGGCCGCCCAGCGCCAGTTCGTTCTGCTGCGTATCGTCCAGACGCACGCCGTTGAAATAACGCAGGTCGGGGACATCGCGCTTCGGGATGGTCACAAGGCGGTTCGTTGCGGGATTCAGCGTAGCGAAGCACCACTCCTTCTCCCCCGTGTGCGGGTTGGGAAGTTCGTACAGCCGGTCGGGGGTCTTCCCGGCCAGCAGTTGCTCCTTCTCACTCGTGGAGAACATCATTCGGTACTCTTCGCGCTCGAACTCCGGACGCGGAAGGGCGCTTGTCAGACCGACCTGCACGTCGCCGTTCATATCCCGATACGGCTGCAGGGCGAACTGTCCGACAATGGGCATATTGCCGACCTTGAGGGTCACGTCATGCAGTTCCGTACACGGGAGGCCGTGCTTCATGGCATCCAGCTCTTTGGGAGTGACGATGATGCCCATCTCTTTCAGCTCCTGCAACTTCAGATCCGGAGTGTCGAATTTGACTTTTTCGAGCTGGTAGGAGGTAACACGATGATCGTAGAGGGCTTTAAGGCCCTCGGGGTCTTTGGGATTGTCGGCAAGGCGCAACAGCGATTGTGTAACTTCGCTGGCCTTGTCGGCGGCGACTTTCAGAAAATGAAACGGCTTGGCGTTTTCCTGCGACATGAAACCCTTGATGAAGGCCGCGACTGCGGAGCTGTTGCGAAGTTCGTAGAACGCCGGCTTGTTGGCCGTAAGCGGCTGTGTCGTCGTAACCTTGTATTGGTTGCCGCTCTGCTTGAGGTCGGAAACGGCCTCTACGGCGCCGTTCTGCTCGTTGTAGAGCAGGAGCGTTTCCTTGTACTTCGGATCGGCCTGCTCGGGAGTCTGGTTCGGGTGTTGATTCTGATTTTCTTCGGACATAAAGCAAATGTTTTAAGTGAAACAAAAGGTTCATGCCGCGAATATAGAAGCATGTTTTCCGAAACGATGCCCATGTCCGCTCCAGTCCGCTCCAGTCCGCACCGAAGCAAAAATTACGGTTTGTCCTGTCCTGAAAAAAGTTTACAGAAAAGAGTAAATCTTATGCAGAAAAATCAAGGTCGGATTCTATATATCGGGATTCTCTATAATAATGTCGGAGCCAAATTGTAAAGATGATTCCGAGATGGAATGCCAAACATATTCCTGAAATGAAGAAAGGTGCACACCGCAACGGCGTACACCTTTCAGGGCCTTTAAGCTTGAAATGAGGCGTCTCTACTGCTGGAAGGTCAGCGACTCCTTACGGAACTCCTTTATCAACTTCTCAACTTCCAATGAGGCTTTGCGGGCCCGCGTACCGGCTGCCTTGTTGCCTTTCTCGACCTGAAGCGCTGCCTCAGCGGAGAATGCGTCGTAAGCCTGCTGGATTTTTTCAATTAACTCTTTCATTCAAGTATTAAAAAATTCGGATGGCAAAGATAACTTTTTTCCGGGAAATGCCCACACTCATCCTTGTTTTTTCTTGGGGAGCAACTGCGATAATTTCGGGTCGGCCTCGATGCGAGCGATCTCCCGGAGGACAAGCTCCGCAACGTCGGCCTTGACACGGTAATAATTCTCTTTGACGATCTCCTCCATGTGATCCTTGCCGTCCTCGCCGATGAAAGACGAAATTTCGGGAATGGGGACATAGGCCGCAGTTTCCGCCTTGACCTTATCGTTGTCGATGACGATCTCGGCATGGAAGATTTTCTGCTCGATGCGCTCGTCGAAATTGTCCGCCACCGAACCGACGAACATGCCCTGCGTGAGGTTGGAGATTTTCGAGGCAGGGATCAGCGTTTCCAACTGCGTATTGGTCGAGGTGGTGACGTTCTCGTTCGATACCGAGTGCGACTCGCGCAGTTGCACGATCTTGCCGAAACGCTCCGACAAGGTGCGGGCCGTGTCGCCCACGACCTGTCCCGAGAAGATATTGCCCACAGTATTAGTGATGACCTTGGCCTCTTTCTCCCCGTAGTCGCGCTCCAACTGCGAAAAGTCCTGAAATCCCAGACAGACGGAGACCTTGTTCGAGCGGGCCGTGGCTATGAGGTTATCCAGCCCCCGGATATAAATCGTCGGTAGTTCGTCGATGATAAGCGACGATTTCAATTTCCCCTTTTTATTGATAAGCCGGATAAGGCGCGAATTATAGAGTCCCAGCGCCGCGCCGTAGATGCTCTGCCGGTCGGGGTTGTTGCCCATGCAGAGGATTTTCGGCTCCTCAGGGTTATTGATGTCGAGTGTAAAGTCATTGCCCGTAAGCACCCAATAGAGCTGCGGAGAGATCATACGCGAGAGCGGGATTTTCACCGACGCCACCTGTCCCTGCAACTGATCCTGCGCATTGCTTTTCCACGCATCGACGAAGGGCGAGAGGTAGTTTTCCAGTTCGGGATAGGAGGTCAGCACCGGGAAGATTTTCTCGTAGGGCTGGTTCAGGAACTCGATGGCGTGCGGAAAGGTACAATAACATCCGTTGTCATAGATTTTCAGGTACCAGATGATCGCCGCCAGCAGAATGACGGCCGAATCGGTGAAGAAGTCGCCCTGCTTATCAACCCATGTTTTATTGAGATTCAGAAGCGTGACATAGGCGCTTTCGTAGGCATCCGAAATGTCGTCCATGAAGCGGGCGTCGATGGGATTGCAACGGTTCGAGCGATGGGGATCGTCGAAATTGATGATGCAGAACTTCGGTTTGACGGCGTATTTGTCCAGATGCCGGAGCAGGTGGTTGTAGGCAATGCGGGTCAAATCGTCGAATTTATAGTCGTAGACGAGCATCGAGAAACCCTTCTCGATATGCTGTTTGATATAGTTGTTCAGTACGGCGTAGCTTTTTCCGGAGCCGGGCAGGCCGATGACCGCCGTCGATCTGTAAACGTTTACAACAGATATCCACCCGTTCCGCCATTGTCCTTTATAGCGGTAACGCGTAGGTAAGTTCACCGAGCAATCGTTGTCAATACAACGTTCCTCCTGAAGAAAACTTTCGTTATTGTCATTGAAAGGATCGTCCATAAGCGGCTGTTTCATCAATCGCCGCAGCCACACGCCGGCGGCCAGCAGGCTGAGGTAGCCCGCACCGAGGGTCAGCGTGTAGCTCCAGCCCCGGAAGCCGATCCCAGCGGGCAGCGACAGCAGAAAGCCGTTCAGAAAGAACAGCGGGAAGCCGAGGCAGGCGGCAGCGACGATATGCCGCCTGTCGACCCTGCCATTACGGACGCTCTTCGTGCCGTAGCAGCCCAAGACGAGGAACAGAAAGACGCAGAGCTTCGTGATGACGGGAGAGGAGAAAAGAAGCGTTGTACGCTGGATATCGAGCAGGAGACGGTCGGCATAACCATAGGTCAGACCGCATAACGAGAGCCATTCGTAGCAATACCAATACACGTGCAGTACAAGAAAAAACACGCCCAGCCCCCGGGCAAACTGCACGATATTTTCAAGGGCTTTCAAATCATCTTCCTGTTGCATGGCCGAGAATATTAAAAGTCCCGAAGATACATCTCCGGCAGAAAAACAGGTGCCCATGTCCGCTCCAGTCCGCCACTGTCCGCACCGCATAAAGAACGCTCCGAGATGGAGCCCCGGAGCGTGATGCTGAATGAAAACAGATTGCCTATCGCTGGCTGTAGGCGATCAGATTGTTGCGCAGGAAATCCAGAAAACGGGTCAGACGCAGCTTGCGGTTGACGACGGCATAGCGGCACTGTTCCGGATTGTTGATACGGACGTTGAAAGTTCCGGAAAGCACATCGACAAGTGTCGCCAGATCGACCCGTGTACCGTCGATGCGGCGTATGGCTCCGGAGAGTTGCAGAGCCGTAGCGAGCTCCATGATATCCGTAGGTGTGAATTGCTCGGAGAGAAACAGCGGCGACTTGGGGACTTCGACCGACACCGGATCGGCGATGGACGGATAACGAAGCCGGGTAAAGACTAAACGGATTTCGAAATTCGTAAGTTGGATGGCGGATTTCAGCAGCGAGGCTTGCGGTGACTCCTGCTCGACAATTCGCTCTCGCAACCGCATCAGGCGGGATTGGAGGCGGGCAAGTTCGTGCAGCAGGTCGAGGGACGATTTACAGGATTGAACAGTAAGACCGTGCAGCAGGTCGATGTAATCTTCATAGGCAGCGTCAAGAGTCTTCTGCTCAGGGGACAGTAATCGTCGGTTGAGAGATGTTTCGAGCAGGACGATAAATTGGCTTTTGTCCAAGTTTTCCATAATTCGACTTACACAGAATTGGTTGGTTTGCTTTGCAAAAATAGGAATTTTCAGGATACCCAATTACATGTCCGGATATCCGCCCGGATATAAAAAATCGAAAAAAATCATTCATCTTCCTTATTCAAGGAATAAAGCAGTGCATCGGTAAATTTTGTGCGATCTTTCTTGCGTTCCAGAACACGGCGTTTGACATCAGTCGGATCGCCGAGTTTAACATGTAATGTATCCTCGAAGACCCGAACAACCTGATTGAACGGAGCATCCGTACTGTCGGCCAGGATCAAAGGTTTCGGGGTCATCCGGTCAAGTCCGCAAAGGATTTCCGAAACGCTGATCGCAGGATAGTGTTTGGACCAATGAAGCGGCGACTGAGGTGCGGGCTCAGAGATAAAATACTGTGGATGTTCAAGGCGATAATAGCACAAATCTGTTTCCGTCCGGATGAACTCAATAGCTTGATTTATAAACCGGGATAGATAATGCGGCGGCGGAGTGTCCCGTTCGGAAACCCGGCGAAGAAGGGAGCGGAATTGAACCTGCGTATAGTTCAAAGTCCTCAATGCCGATAGAGCATCCGTATCGTCGCAGATGGTCGTAGCCTGTTGTGCGAAATCGTGAAAGTAGTTTCGTAATCTGTTTTCCGAAACGGCCTTCCGAGTCAGTGACTTTAACAAAGCCCGATATAAGGATGTGCGTAACAATCTATCCATCTATATTTGCATTTTTGACGGCTGGATGGCTCGACCATTGCATAAGGAATTATCTACGGCAAACAAAATGACCTGTTTCCATCTTATTTGTGTGATTGAGTGATGTTTATTGGAAAAAACATACCGGAATTTCTTCGGAATCTATTTTTTATTTATATCTTTGTACTGCTATCCGTCGAAAGACGGGCAGCATTTGCTGCGAAGTGAACGTGAGAATTTACTGTAAGCGGCAGATTCACAGTCCCGCGCCCGCAGGGGCGAGGTGTTTTCAAGAGCAACGACCTTAACGGGCGTGGGCTTTGTGTTATTGCTTACGGGTTTCTCACGACCTACTTCGCGTAATGCATCGCCCCGCCCGTTATTTTTTCGGATAGCAATCAGGCAACGGGGGTAACTTTCAGGTCAAATTCGGACAAAGAGTTACATTTATTTCGCTGAAGGTTACCCTCTATTTTATTTAAGTTGTTCTTTGAGGTCATATAGGAGGTATAATTTACTTCTTATATTGTTGGGTTAACGTGTTTTTGTATATTCTGAAAATTTGTTAACTTTGCAATACTTCCGAAAGGAAGTAACATAAATCTGCCCTGCTAAGAAACGCGAAACTGGTAATTTTGGGAAAAAGCAGGTAGGCAGGAGCGGAGCTTCGTGCTGTGGAAGGCACAAGTTCTGCTTGTCTGCTTTAGGTATACCAGTACCTGCGTTTCACAAGTTTAGAATGAGTGTCTTTCACTATTTTTATGTATATAGGCTGATTTACGTAAAAAATATGCAAGATGCTAAATATTTGAGTAATTTTGCACGCGCAAAAAGTTAAATCGGCAGAATAGAAGCTGTTATATTAAGTCCGTCGCAGGCACTTGCTACATATACAGGTTACTTTCCTGCCGATTTCAACAACCCGCATACATCTTGTGTATGCGGGTTATTTGTTTGCCAGACTTACTGATTCCGATCGTCAGGCAGAAAGTGAATAAACGGAGAAAACGGTTCATTTTAGTTGGGTTTTAATCGGTATAAAAACTACGTTTAACTAGCATTCATATAGACACAATAAACCCGCACACCGAGTAACAGAATGGTGTGCGGGTCCAAATGCCGTCGCAATTAATGCACTTGCTACATATACAGGTTAAGCACCATTCTGATTGTTATTGAACATCAGCATAGGTAATCAAGGTTCCGGCACCAGCAGTCCAGTCCTTCGTGTAGGCAGAGCCGCTGCGGGTAACCGTACCGTTGAAAGCACCTTCGCCGATCTTCTGAAGAGCGGGCAGCGGATCGCGTTCGGTATGAACCCGCATATCATAGCCTGCAATAGCGCCCATGCCGGCATTCTTAGACTGTGCCGAACGATTCTTGATCTGATTGAGCTGCAGCGTTGAGAACGTATAATTCATATTAGGCATCTGTGCCGACCATTTGGCATTGGTCCACGGCGAAGAGGGAGAGGTGTACAAATAAGGCCCGAATCCCACCGTCCATGCAAAGTCCATATCGCCGACCGCGGCCGAGGAGAGATTGGTGGCATCGTTGTAGTGGTACGCCGTAATCAGTTTATGATCATTCGGGAAATGGGCGTCGAGCGAGTCCCGTAAATGTGCGATCAGGCCGTTGAACGAACCGGGGACCGAAGTGGGGAAATTGGGGTTTTCACCGTATTTCGACCATTCATCATCGAAATCGATACCGTCGAGACCGTACTCTTCGACTGCCCATGTAAGAATTTTAGCGAATTTCGCTTGGTTGGCTGCCGTAAGGTTCGCAACGCCGACGCCCTGATGGTCTCCCAGAATGGTAAGCAGTACCTTGCCGCCGTCCTGGCGAATCGGTTGTACATACTTGTAATGGCCGGTCGTTGTGGAGGTTGCAGGGCTGGGAATCAGCAGTTGGGTTACGTTGTCGTTCAACCACAGAGCAGGTTCGGAGCCGTTCGCACGGATATTGGCTGCGAAAATCGTCGTGATGTCGATAAACGGTTCGCCGTTCATACGATAGAGCATCGTATTCAGCGGGTTGGTGTCGTTGACCTCGATATACATCATAACCTTCGGGGTCTTGTCACCGTAAGCACGGGTTTCAGCAACCGTAGCTGCTGCATCCACTTCAGGCTCCATAGCGTCTTGTGCGCAAGACGAAATCAAAGCAGTCGCTGCAAAGAGCGAACATAAAAGAATAAGGTTTCGTTTCATAGAAGTGAATTGTTAGGTAATTGATAAGTGTTTTTTGGGTGTGCTTATCCTGTATATGTTTTAGTTACCAGTCTTTTGCAAAAGTATTATATCCTCTGCCGCTGTCGCTACCATGACCGTGGTAGATCCCAGGGAAACGCGTCATCACACCGTAGCTATAAGCCGCATCAAAATTTTCATCATAAGCAAGGTATGCGATAAAATTCTGAATCATCGAGATACATCCGAGTTCTGCGAAATTCACCTGCGGCAATACCAGATCGTCGAAAACAATGATATTGCTGGTTCGCTCAATATTCCACATAATAGCATTCATCGACCATTTATCCATATCAAAATCCACGAACAAGTCGCTTTTCTCGCTATAAAACGGCACGTTTACATTACCATATTTTGCCTCGGATAACCCGGCAAACGGTTTACGGGAATACACTTGTTCGTAGGAGGTAAATTGATTATACGGATTAACGAATCTGATCGGATCTTTTTCAGAAACATAACCGTGCCAGGCATAGTCGATCAGTTCGCCGACGGCAATGCCACCTGTAAGACTCGTGTCGTAAAACGATTCGGTAGGCTCTTCGTAGTCGACCACGGTCAGCATCTTGTCGGGCATCGCTTCGTGCAGGGCCTTGATCAGCTTGGGATAAGAAGTGGTATTTACCGCAGGCATTCCCTCTTTCCCATAGCCGGAACCGCGATCCCAGAGATTTACGCCGTCGAGCTCATAAGTCGTAATGAAAACTTTGACCTGAGTTACGAAATCGGCAATCTGGGCGTCGCTCATATTGCAGAAACCTATGCCTTTACCACCGCCTTCGATACAGACACATACTTTGCGCCCCTTGTCCTGCATCTGCCGAATGTACTTAGATGCATGTTCAACCGTATAGCGTAAATCCGATGTGGGAGCGAAAAGTGCGCGCTGTGAAGCTACATTATAATCAATCTGGGCGATTCGCAGATTGACGATGTTGCCCAATGAGGCCCTGTAAACTGATTCGAAGGTATTCATGTCCTGTTTTTCCCAGGCTACGTAGTCGGCATAATGCGCCTGCACCTCGCTGGTGTTGAGATAAAACACGGTTGTCCACTCGGTATCCAGTTCTATATTATGAAGGTTATTGCCCTCCTGATAGATGTTCTCGTCGAATTCCCGAACAGTTACCCCATAATAAAGCACTTGTTGCCCGGTTCCGTTCTCGGAGGCATCGACAACGACCGGCATCAGATAGATGCCCGGTTCCAATCCATTGGATTCGATCGTAAGTTCGATTTTATCGGACATACGAGCCCCGGCCGGAACAGCAATTTTACCATTGTTAGACAGCCGAATATTGGCAACGGGAAGCGGGGTCAGATTGGTCCCGTTAGCAATATTGTAGGCTTCGACTAACGTAAGGTCGGGTGCTGCCGTCAGCGTCATGGCCTGCGGTGCCGCCTGAGTGAGTTTGTAATAGATTTTGTCAGACACGACATCTTCATCGCCTTCCGTCAGGTGAACGGGGACCCGGTCTCGGAGCGATTTCGAACTGCGCAATACGCCTGTCACGGTCGTCATCGCTTCTTCATCCGGTAACTGTCCGACTTTATAGGTAACCTCTTCATCCGTGCAGGCAATCAGCGACAGAGCCGCTGCAAGCCCGAACAGCCCGCTGCGAAGAGATCGGATAATCAATTTTTTATTTTTCATAATCGATCAAGATTAAGTTACTCCTTGTTAAGTTGCGGAACCTCGATACCCTCGGGCCATTCAAGGTCTTTTTCGGCTACGGCGTCGTTGCCATTACCGGTCCAGTCCTTAATGACATTACCCGCTCCTTCGTCGAATTTCCAGTAACCGATAAGGCCAGGTGTTTGGGGATCAACATCGTACATATTATCCCAAATCTCCTGTTCATTGCGGGCCACATTCCAGACGCGAACTTCGGTGATATCACCGTTGAGTTGGCGACTGTCGTCATAAGACTTGCCGAGGAAAAACTGACGGAAATTACCCCAGTCTTTGTAATCCTTATAAGTTTCCGGGTCTTGCAGATAGAGATCATAGAAAGCACGGCCTGCAAGGTTGAACGGTGTCGAGGCCGCGTTCCCGAGATCGGATCCTTTGCTTTGCAGTTTTCCGTTAACATAGAGGCATACCTCGCGTGTCGCATAGCTGTAGGTTGCAGCGATATGATACCACTCCCCAGCATTGAGTAGTTTTGCTTCATCTTTTTTGGGGAATTTTCCGAATCCCGGGGTCTGGGCCGAATCACCCGAACCGTCGAACTGGAGCTGCTGACGAGGGAACGAAGCATCGCCGATGCGCAGCAGCAGGTAGTTCTCGACCCCCATAATGGTAGAAATTTCGGAGTGTTTGGAGAAGTCGTCGACTCGAATAATCGCCTCATAGGTCACGGCTGTCAGGTTATTGAACAGCATACTGCCTTCCGAGGCCTTGTCGAGTGTCGGAAAGTTGATCCAGTTGTCGCGCAACGATGCGGCCGAGGTTATGGCCGACGAACGTTTCACCAGATAGTAGGCTGTTGCCGAACTGCGAAGCGTTGACACGCCTCCTTCGACATGCGAAATAGTGATCGGCACAAGATACGTTTCGTCAATAGGTAGCTCCTCTCCGCCCGTGCTGCCGTCGAGATCCTCCAATTTCAAAGTCAACTGGTCAGAGATCGTCTTTCCAGCAGGAATTGTCATTTTATCGGCCGAAAGTGTGTAATATCGCGAGTCGAGCATCCTCCATGATGTATTATGCCGGGCATTATACACGTCAACCAACGACGGCTCGACCTCAACATTTACTCTAACATCCTGCGATGCTGGATAACTCAGTACGACAGAAAATTCCTTTTTCAGTTCGGTAAGGGTTTTCTTAAAAGTAGTGACTTGCGTATCGCTGTTTTCCGCGACATCGAGGTAGACCACGTTGTCGAACGGCGATTTGTTGTCGTACTCATCATCCTTGCAGCTAATGAAAGCTACAGCAAACGATAATATCGCCAATAAATATAATCTTGTATTCTTCATGGCTATCTTATTTGGAAGGGTTCAAGGTCTGAATGGTATGACGAGTCAGCGAATAGATGATTTCTGCACCAAAATAATCTTGATTTACTCCGTAAATGCAGATTCCGGCCAATGGCTGCGGCCCGATTTCGGGAATGCGCAGCGTTAAAGCTGAGATTGCGTCAGAAGTCCCTTTATCCTCATCCGTAAATTCGTATTCAGTCATGGCTCCAAGCAGTAGTTTGTCACAAGGAACAGCTCCTGCCCCCAATGCGCGGAGAATTTGCAATTTTAGATCGGTAGCATTGTCTGTTTCTTTCGTATCAAGAACAAAGTAATTGATTTTCGTACGGTCGGCAGCAGCTATGAACTGCGGATCACCTTCGAAAAGCAGTACCCAATCCTTGCCAGGACCAGCCACAGCAGTAAATTTTTCGATGAAAAGATCTGCTACGGCTTTTTGTGCGGCCTGATCCGCTTCCGCCCCATATATGGGAATTCCAGAAAATGAAAGGCCGTCGAGCCCCAGTTCACGAACCCGGGCGATCACTTTATCCAAATAAGTTCCAAGTGCCGTGAGATCGGTCCATTCTGCGCTACGCGAAGCATAGTCTACGAAATACACCACACGTGTCCCCTTCTCGTGAAGAACCGCCAGATCTTCTTCGTCATAAGCCGAGAAATCATCTGCATTTGTGAGTGATACGAGATCGAGCGAATCAGGCAGGCTGCGCAGGCAATCCTTCTCGCTCGTGGCGACGGGAGCGCCGTTCGCGAAGCTGGCGAAAACGAGTGTATGTTCGCTCTGTTTGTATTCCCGCAGCGCGGCTGTGTATTGCGCCCATAATTCAGAATCCTGCTCGTTGGGACGCTGCGTTTTCTGATTTACGCTTTCTATCTCCGTCCAGTCGTTGCACGAACCTGAGAAAAGGCTCATGAGAAATACCGTTCCCCAGAGTGATAATCTATTCATTCTTTTCATAACGACTTATTCTAAAGGTTTCACATCCCACCACACGCGTACTCCGCCGTTGTCCTTACCTCCGATTGCAGCGATAGCTGCTTGCAGGTGTACCGGATTTTCAGTGTATTCTTCTACCGGATAGGGAATTCGACGCATTCCGTATTTCGCATCGACTGTTCCGGCACTCTTGTTTTCAATAGCCGGAAGTAAACGCGGGTATCCGGTACGCCGATATTCCGACCATGCTTCGACACCCAGCGGGAAGATAGCGATCCATTTTTGCGTGATGATTCGCTCAAGGTTGCGCTCCCGAACCTCTTCCGTATTGCCGGCTTCCCAAGCAATCGTAATATCGCTCGCCGGATTGTCTGCGGTATATTCACCCATCGGATCGATGTATTTCGCCGGTCGCGCATTGCTGGTAACATACGTTTCAGCTCCCGAAACGCCCCGCTCTTCGAACGAGAGTTTAATAGCCTGCTCATAAAGCGATTGAGCATTACCCATGTCGCCCCAACGCAATTCCCATTCTGCCCGCAGAAATGCGGCTTCAGCTGCATTAAACCAAAGATAGGGGGTACTGCTCGATACAATTTGATTGGAATAGGTCGAAACGACTGTCGCCTTGTTGGTCGGATCGGTACCTACGCGCAGACCGTAATAATCGCTTTTTTTATTCCATGTCCCTTGGGTGAACATTGCAGCACGCCGGGGATCATTGTAACCGTTCATATAGCTGATAATGTCGGCAGCAACTCGATGATCTCCCCAGTCGTTATAGATCAATGCCATGCGGTTTTCAGGAGCGTGCATCATCGCATTGTCTGTATTGGTGGTGATCACGCCATCAGCAATAGCTTCCGCTCCTTTGGCTTTGGAGATGTCGGGCTTAACATATGACAAACGCATGGACATGCGCAGTTTGAGTGAATTGGTGTACTTGATCCATTTCCGAATATCGCCGTAATAGACATTGTCAAACTTACGGAACCCTTCAGCGGAAAGTTGTTCATTAGCATGAAGGGTGGTCAAGACCTCATCCAATTCTTCGAACATTTTCATGTAGACCTCTTCCTGGGTATCGTAGGCCACCGTCAACGATTCGGCGGAATCTTCTATGACTTTCGAATAGGGAATCGATCCGTAGGTATCTGTCATACGATGCATGATAGCCACACGAAATAATTTGGCCAATGCAATGGCGACTTCATCATCCGTATTGTTTATTACACCGCGGAAATAGGGGTAGACCTCCTGCATTGGGATGACAAATGGCCACTTGAGCCAATCTGCGGAAGGATTGAAGGTCGAAAATTTCTCTTTCCATCCGTCGGGAGTCTCTGCCATGTATCCAGCGAAGGGATTGCCTGTGAGAGACTCGTTAAATTGGTATCGGTGCTCTTGTATAGGAATGACCCAGTTTTGTAATCCCTTGATGTTCGTTCCGATTTTATAATTCTCGCGTTCGAGCTCTTCGTTGGTAGCTCCGCTGGGATCACGGTTGATTTCATCGAAATCGCCCGTACATCCCATAGCGCAGAACAGCACGAGAAAAAGTAACAGAAACTGATTTTTAATAGTCTGTTTCATACTGTCCATGATTTAGAAAGTGATTTTTACACTGAACCCGAGACTCCGGAGCGAAGGCATCATAAAATAGTCTATTCCCTGATAATTGTTTCCGGTTGAAGCTATGGCCTCGGGATCGAATGGGGCCTTGTTGTAAATCATCCACAGGTTGCGCCCCACGAATGACACGTCAATCGAACAAACGTCACGGAACCACTTGCGAGGCAGCGTGTATCCCAGCGTGAGCTCCTGCAGGCGCACGTTAGTGGCTGAATAGGTATAGAACTGAGGCAGTCCGCTTTGGGAACTGATGGCGGCATACCACCGTTGTGCATCGACCATTTCGCGCCCGTTGATGAGGATGCCTCCGGCATCGCGCGCAGCAGCGGAAGCCTCTGATACACCGAATAAATCCATGTTTGCTTGAGTCGCTGAATAGCAGATGCCTCCGATACGAGCCGATACAAGGAAGCCGAAATGTATTCCCTTCCATGAGAAATCATTACGCCAGGCCATGTTGTAATCCGGAAAAACGGAGCCCAAATAGATATCCTCACCCGTATCGGTTGTAACAAGATTACCGTTGCGGTCGACTTGGATATAGCCGTTTTCGTCGTATTTGAGATTCGAAGTGGTATAAAGGTCTCCCAACGTACCTCCTTTCTTGATGATATATTTGGCCTTACCTAATCCTTTGATCTCCAGCCTATCCTTCAATGGTTCTCCGGTCAGCGGATCGGTTAATCCGTCCATCAACTCCACGACTTTATTTTTATTCCATGAAAAAGTGACGCTCGTATCCCACGAGAAATCCCGCCATGAGTGTCCATAGCCAAGGCTCGCTTCGATACCAGTATTGCGGACACAACCCGTCTGGACATACATACTCGAATAACCAGACGATGTGGAAACTGTCGGTTGGAATGTCTGATTGTTCGTGTCGGCACGGTACCATGATATATTTAACCGCAGGTCGTTCCACAGGCGGGCGTCAAGACCAACTTCCCAAGTTTTCGTACGTTCGGGATAGAGTTGTTTGATTTCCCGATGCGTTGTCGGGAGCCACGTTTGCGAAGTTTCGTCGTAGTCATAAGTCGGTGTGGTAAGGAAACGAGGGAATGGAATACCGACCGAGGAATACGAAGCTCTGATTTTCAGGTAGGTAAATGCATCGGGCAAATCGAAAGTGACGCTCGGTAACCATGACAGACCTACCGACGGATAGAAGAACGACTTTTGAGGTGATCCAGCCAGCTGCGAGGCCCAGTCATTACGGCCTGTGACGGTCAGATAGAGCATCGACTTCCAGCCCAATTCGACCGAAGCGAAAATAGACTGCGTCTGTTCCTGCCAGCCGGTTTTGGTCGGGCGCGACTTTTCCTTGTCCAGATCGTAAACAGTGAACATGTTGGGAATACCAACGTCACGGATCGGTCCGCGGTAACTTAGCTCCTTGCTCTTCACGTCGTTAATTGACGCTCCAAGATTGGCTACGAGCGAAAACTTATTGTCGGCAAAGGTTTTGTTGATATTCAGTATTACATCAGCGTACAGCTGTTCATCAGTATTGCGAATCTCCGTATAATGCCCCTGCGTACTACCCTCGGTAATTGTCGTATTCGATGAGGCATAGAGTTTTTGCGTATAGATGGAGTTTGTATTGTCGACTTTTGCTCGTCCCGCGATATTCATCCACGGCAAAATGTCGAATGCAACAGACACATTAGCCATATAACGCTTCTTATCCGTATTACGGGGATTGCGATATGCGATCCAATACGGGTTCTGCATACGCAAGTCGCCGCCCTCACCCTGCGGCCAGTACTGCACGGCGATCTTGCGGGCTGCATCCCAACGCTCGAAAACCTTTACAGCATCGAAGTTGTCTCCGCGCGGGAAGAGATAGGCTGAAACCAGCGGATTACTATACACACCTTGATTGGTCATATTCTGGTCCTTCTGCACGATGTAATTTGCTCCGACATCTACGCGCAAGCGATCTTTCAGAAAGTGCGAAGTATTACGGAATGTAAAATTGTAACGGTCATAGGTATTGTTCGGGATGATTCCGTCCGAATTAACAGCTGCTGCTGAGAAAAACATCTGATTCTTGTCCGTTCCTCCTGACATGGTGATGGCATTAGTCGTAACATAACCCGTTTCAAAAAACTCTTCAGGTGTATACCCTGTACGGGCAGCATCAGTAAGTTTTTCACCCCAACTATAAATCGGAGAACCGGAAAGTTTACCATAACTACCAGTACCATAACGGTTTTGAAACTCGGGAAGTACAAACGGCTGCAAAAATTCAGTATGGTTCGAATAACTGGCATTGAATTTTCCTGCCTGTCCCTTTTTTGTCGTGATCATAATAGCTCCATTCGCAGCTTCCGAACCGTAAAGTGCTGCGGCTGAGGCTCCAGTTAGTACCGACATTGATTCGATATCTTCGGGATTTAAGTCAGCGATAGCTTCCGTTGCTCCTCGCGAATCGAACTCCGTGCCACCGCCGCCACCGGTATTGTACATCGGAATGCCGTCAATGACATAAAGTGCATTTGATGACTGGAGAATGGACTTGTTACCGCGCATAACGACCTTCGAAGCGCCGCCGACGCCCGATGATGACGTATTGATCGTCAAGCCTGCGACTTTACCGGCAAGCGAGTTCATAAAATTAGCATCTTTTACATCAGTAATGGCGTCTGCTTTCACTTGCTGGACATTATAGCTCAATGCTTTTTCCTGACGCTTAATACCAAGAGCTGTAACCACAACTTCGTCGATCTCGGCCGCAGACTCCCGAAGCGTGATGGCAAAAAATGTACGACTGCCAACCGCAACAACCATAGGCTCATAGCCCAAATAGTTAATTTCCAATTGTGCTGTTGTGGCGGGAGATGGTATCTGGAGTGAGAATGTTCCGTCGGCATTCGTACTGGTTCCAAGCGTAGTTCCTTTAACGATAATAGTTGCTCCGGGAATCGAAGAACCATCCGTGGCTGTTATTTTACCTGTAACAGTACGAGGTTTATCTGGAACACTCGATTTATTATAAACATAAATATTAATCTGTTCAATTCTATACCCGACGTTTATCGGTGTAAAGAGTTGATTTAGAACTTCGGAAATGATTTGGTTTTCGACATTGATGCTTACTTTCCGATCGGTATCCACATCTTGATTGATGAACAGATATTTGGTCTGTTTTTTGATCTCATCCATTACTTGCTGGAGTGGAACCTGCTGCATGTTCAGAGATAAACGTGCAACTTGAGCACTTGCTGAGAAGTAATATAGACTCAAATAGACAGTGAAAGTAAGCCTAAACAGTCTCCAAATTTTGTAGAATACTGTTTTTTCCATACTTTTGTTGAATTAGGTAATAGGTTACAGGGTTTTTAGCTTATTATCTTCCGCCTGCGAATCTTGCTCATTCGCAGGCATTTTTTTAAGCTGGTGTATATCATTGATTTTTTAACATTATTCTCTCATAGGCAGTCGTATTTTCTGTTCTACTAATTAGACTAAAACATTATTTTATTACAATTACGTTCGATGTCAGGTCTCTTTCATAAGTGAAATCGGAAATCTGTTGCAGAACATGAAGTGCGTACTCCACACCGTCCGATATTCGGATTTCACCGTCTTTAACATTGATCTCAGGCAGTTCCTCGCGTTCGATTATGATTTTGACATCAAATACCCGTTCAAATGTCGCCATCAATTCATCAAAAGGCATCTTCTTAATATGGATAAGACCTTCAACCCATCCTAAATCGCGCAGGTTGTCCGTATGTTTTTTATAAAGTTGCCCATCAGCAAGGACTACAACATCATAGGGCTTCATAAAGAGAGTTTCCTGCGGATTTGAATTATTGGTCACCTGAATAGTTCCTTCCACAAGGGTCGTTGAAAAATAATTCCGGGATTTGTCGGCCAATACATTGAATTTAGTGCCATGGACCTGTATCTTCGTTGCAAAAGTCTCTACAATGAAAGGACGTTTTGCATCATGTACGACATCGAACATCGCTTCACCCGATAATTTTACAATTCGAGATTTATTAGAAAAAACAACGGGATATTCTATTTTCGCTCCGGAGTTAAGTTGCACTTGCGATCCATCGGCAAGCGACATCCGCATCTGCTGTCCGGCAGGGATAAATATCGTCGTATACTGCTCAGACAAAGAATTGATAAACTGCATTTTACTTACGTAATAACCTCCGGCAATTAACATGGTTGCAGCTGCGATACCAACGGTATAACGTATGATCTTTTGCATTATCACCCTGGGTTTCGGCCGTTGCGCAATCATCGGGGACTTATCTCCATATAAAGCAATTCCATCGAACATCAAGTGGTACATCTTAAAGTCTTCCTTGTGTGAAGGAGATTCAGCGATCCATTCATGGATACGCTCCTGCTCATCGGGAGTAGCCTCCCCTTTGAAATACTTAAATAAAAGTTCTTTATTCACTATTTTAGCATCCATATATAATTCGTGTTTTTATTATATAGCGAATGAGCAGGGGGTAGTTTACCCCCTATTTTGCCATTTTTCCGCAAATAAATATTTTTATTAAATATCGCAAAAAATTAATTATATTATATCGAATTGATGAGTACTATGTTACATACAAAATAACAGGCGAATTTTGATTTTACAGAATATTAGATTAACTTTATACTGATGAAGCGAACCTCTTACTGCATGTAATTTTGGGATGATCGGAACAAACGATTTTGAGTATATATACGTTGAATACAAACAACGGTTTATAGTAATTGCGAACGCCTATATCCAAAATAAAGCGCTTGCGGAGGATCTCGTAACCGATAGTTTCATGTATTTTTGGGAAAATAGAGAAACTATACGAATCGAGCCATCCGAGGCTCCAGCCTATATCCTTACTACCGTCCGCCACAAGTGTATAGATGCTCTTCGAGAACGACAATTAAAATTGCGTACCCAACAAAATATTTATCAACGTGCATGCAGGGACATACAGGTTAACTTAGAAACTCTTGAAGAATGTGATCTTGCGAAGGTCCTTTTTTCGAATGAAATCGAAATGATATTCCGCAAATCTTTGGCCGATATGCCGGAACTGTCTGCACAAGTTTTTATTGCACATCGCTTTGAAGGACAAACCTATGAGGAAATTGCACGACACTATAATTTGACAGTACGCCAAGTTACACGCAGAATGCAATATTGCCTAAAAATATTACGTGATGATTTAGGTGATTATCTTCCTACATCTACGATATTTTTATTGCTACCTTACATATGGCATAAATGAAAATGAGAGCAGCCCCTTCCGTAATTGTAATTGTGTTAAAATAACGATTGTCCGTTAATTTGTCAGGCTGCTCTCTATTTTTTCATGGTTGCATTATGCTGTTCCAATTCCACTTATTTACATAACAGAACCACTGATCAATCCATGATGCCACATAAAAAAGAGGCGCGGTATCAGCTCCTTACAGCAGGTCACAGGAAACCCGACACGGAAAACTGTCCTGCGCCCAAGTTAGCCCTGCTCAAATTTTGAGCAGGACATAACAAGGACTGACAACTATTATACCCATGTCAAACCCTCTCGAAAGAGGTTCCTATGTTTGCTGCAAGGTATAAAGAGTTGTTTACTCCTTATTTTTATAGTGTTATGTCAATCGGCTATGCCGAATTATTTAATCGCAAAGTTAGCATAATTTCTGTATTTGGTTCGGAAAATTTTCATTGGCAAATATATAAAAAAAACCCGTTGGTTGAATTAAAAAGTTAGTAAAATGACAAATGAAAGGTTGTGCATATTTCTGGTTTTTAGTAACTTAATAGCATCCAAACTATTGAGTTCAAACCGTCGTATGCACAACTTCATCGAAAAATTCACAAAAATCAACGACATCTGCAAGAAATTTGCAGGAAATCGTGTAAATGAACATGGCAATGTATCTCGCCGTGGAGTTATTCCCACCTTTTCTGATTTGGAAGTTATAGCTCTTTCTCTTACAGCCGAAGCATTCGGTTATGACAGCGAGAACAACCTCTTTAAGAGATTGGCTGAATCTCCCGAACATATCCCTAACCTTATATCCAGAAGACAGTTCAACGTCCGTCGCAAACTCACGGCTTGTCTTGCAGAAGACATCCGCAGGGATATTGCCAAGAGCATAGACGGTGGGGAAAATGTCTTTGTGATAGACTCCAAGCCTGTCAAAGTATGCCAGCTGGCACGAGCCAAGCGTTGCGTTATGGGAAATGATAATCCGCAAAGCGCACCTTCCAAAGGCTTTTGCGCCTCCCAACAAATGTATTACTATGGGTATAAGCTCCACGCTATCTGTGGAATAAGTGGTGTTATTCACTCTTATGATATAACGGCTGCAAATGTTCATGATATACATTATCTGGATGATGCAAAGTGGGATTATCACGACTGTCTTATGCTTGGAGATAAGGGGTATTTAAGTGCTGAGGTGCAACAAGACCTTTTCGAAACGGCTCATATCAAGCTTGAAGTCCCGTATCGCTTGAACCAAAAGAATTGGAGAAATCCTTCGTGGGCTTACAGGCGTTTCAGGAAGCGAATCGAAACCGTTTTCTCTCAACTTAACGACCAATTCATGATGGTACGCAATTATGCAAAGCAGACAGGCGGACTGTTTACACGTACTGCCGCAAAAATCGCTGCTATGACCGTGCTGCAATACATCAACTTCTGTAACCATCGTAAAATTGGTCTTGTTAAAGATGCTTTATTTTAATTCAACCAACGGGTATAAATAATGAGTTTTTATCCGACTTTATATCAATTGTTCTTAAATTGGCCTCAATTGATCATTTCCTAATTGCCGATAATGATAACCGAGAAATTCTCGTCATACTTCGTGACGAATTAGAAGACCGTAAAAAAGTAGAAAACAAAGACCTAAAAGATATTTATTCAGCACTTTTAGATAAGTGTAATTTTTTACTTGTTAAAATGTTCTATGATCCGATTATCGGAAGGAACTATAGTTTGAATTTTAAAAAGCATTCTGTTGATGAAATTGAGTTTTCAGAAAGTTCTCTCAAGGAAACCTTCAACAGATATAATTTCATGTTTAATTCAAGTTTCAATAAAGGATTATACAAAGAACAGATTACGAAATATCAAGAAAAATGTATTAGCAGGCACTCCAAAGCATCTGAATTGATATTGCTTATGAAGCACTATCAGAAAGATAACAGTTCTTCTAGACAGGTTAAGAACTTGCTACAATCATTTGATGCCCTTTACAAATCAATATATGCAACTAAGATCAAGAGAAAATTTGATATAGTCGCGCTTAATTCTATTAAGAATTATTTATATAATTG
>ERZ780226.1184-NODE-1184-length-20993-cov-3.311921_pt1 | contig 20993 bp, 11 predicted proteins | sample MGYA00511165_ERZ780226 | MGnify/ENA primary metagenome ERZ780226 (study PRJEB29588, sample SAMEA2152373) | human gut metagenome | biome: human gut; feature: human-associated habitat; material: faeces | place: Denmark | collected 2008/2010 ...
TTATCCAAAATATATGTAGTCAGCGTTGTCTGTCTCGGCGACGGCTTTACCCCCATCGCAGTATAATCAACATCAATATCTATCACTTTGTTTATCATATTTTATACATTCCCCTTACCTGTTTTTAATGAATGCTCAATACAACTCAAACATATAAAAACCCGCGGTACCTTTTGAAACATTTTTAATTTTAACCCTTATATATCTGACATTGCTGTGTTTAAACGGAATAATACCACTATCCTGTCCCGTTGCGCTTCTGCTTAATATTGTGTCATAATAATCTCCATTCCGTTTTTACCAAAGCTATAGCATCTACTTTCGTTTATACATGCGTAATACGCCCGACTGCGGCACATTAAATACCGAAATGCCGTTCATCTTAATCGGGGCACATTCAATCCGTCTCCCCATACAATCAAGAATCTCATATTCAAAATTCCCGGCTGCTCGAACAGCGATATAACCCTCTCCCGTTCCGTTGACCGTGACAAATTCATTTTCCGAAAGTTCAACAACATTCCGACTGTAGCAAACGCAAATTTTCTTTTTGTTAAGCTTGGCCTCGGCCATCGAATAGTTTGCTTCGGGATTATATATTCTAAGTTCACCGTCAAGCAGGATTTCCTTATTTTCCGTCCAAAAGCTCAGCCAGAATTTAAGTACCTCATAATGCTCGAGCGTTATTTCGCTCAGCCGTACGGAAATCTGCGGAACGCCGAAAAGCACCGCTATCATTTGTTTTGCAACGCTTTCATTTGTATCATTATCATTCCACGTTATCATATCCGAGTGTACCGCCGCTCTGCCTGAGGTCAGGCGGAGGTCGAGAACACCGACGCGGTTTATAAACGCGTCCAGAGCACAGTCTCCCACTCGTATCATATTACCGTACTTTGTGACAACAGGTCCGACATAGGGCTGTCTGAATTCAAGCAATATATCAGGCTTTATCTTTTTCAGCCTTGATGTTATTTCCTTAAGCAGACATTCTATCGCGTCTTCAAGTGATTCAAAATCTCTTTCACCGCTTGTTTTATCCGAATACTCCGTTAATGCAAAAGCGTCTATAAAGTCAAGCTTAAATCCGTCAAGGTTCCATTCCCTCGCCGCTTTTTCATAAATGCTTATTAAATATTTGCGCACCTCGGGGAATCTTGGGTCAAGACAGCTCCATTCTTTTTCCTCGCCGTTTAAGAATCTTCCTCTGAATCTTACCCATGCGTCGGAATGTTTTCCTACATAGGGAACGGAATACCACAGCATAACCTTCATGCCTATATCGTGAACAGCGGCGACAAATGCGTGCATATCCTCGATTTTGCTTTTGCACACACGCCAGTCGCCGCAATAGGCATAACCTCCGCCGTTGTTTTCGGTCTGCCAGCCGTCGTCTATTATTATTGTCCTCATTCCAAGCTCATACGCCCTTTTACATTCTTCGATTAGCTCGGCATCGTTTATGTTCTGATGAAAGTTATACCATGTCGAATACATCGGCATTCGCGCATGACTCGGAACAAATTGTTCCGAGCCGCGCATACGCTCAGCCGCGTCAGATATGGCCTTGTAAAAGGGTATTTTCCGCCTGTCGATTATAATTTGGCTTTTGTATTCATTAATTTCCCCTATTGGAATGGTAAAGAACGATATTTTACACAAACAGCTCTTGTCAGCTTCCTCAGTTCCGCAGCTGATTTCAATCGGAGTTTTAGCGTCGTTAATCGAAAGAGTGAACACATTATTTCCGCTCTGTGAAATAACCGACTGAATCGGTACGCCCGAGGCAAGCCGCGATTTTGAAATCTGGTGCTGCGGCCGCCAATCGGGAAGCACATTTCTCACAAGACCGCACTGTGAATTCCAAAGTGAAAACGCATCGATGTATGGGATATTAAACTCGACCGTTATTTTTGAAGGCGAACACGCCTGTTCGGGGCGAAACAACACCTCATAAATAAAGATACCGTCCTCGCTGTCAGATAGGCTAATATTGAATATACTGTTTTTATTATTGTTGTCTATATTAAATTCCACTTTAGTCTCCTCCGGTCTGTATTTATATGCCCCTTATTTGTATACTACAACAATTTGAATGCCTCCGCCCGCTGACTGTATAGCGATAAAAGAGCATTTGTCTCCCGATGTCTTATAGGTATCTATATCAGCCACCGAGCCAACTCTAACCTTGCTTCCTCTTGAATCCTCATCATATACTAATATAGGCTTATCTGTAAAATCAAATATCTCGGAATATTCGCCCTTCGCCTCACCAAATTTCACAAAGCCTCCGTTGGTCTCTGTTACATAACCCGTTACAAATCTGTTATCTCCTCCGACATCGTTATTTGTTATTATTGTACCGATATCCGCTTTTTTAAATATAGAATCTACACCTTTTAAATATCCGTTGTTATCCGTATAGGGCTTAACAATGTCGCCAGGTGACGCAAAAGAGCTTACCTTATAGTCTGACTGACAGTAAAACTGCACCGGTGCCTCACCCTTATATCCCCGCAGGCTCTCAACAATGTCACCATTTTCATTGATACTCTCAATAATATCCTCAACAAAAATATTCGTATCCCAGTAAATCGGCTTGCCGAAATCATAACCGTATATAACTGCGACCTGAGTTGGTCCGAAATCGTCGTTAAACTTATATGTTTCAACAGTATAACTATTTGCTCCCTGGTCGCCTCTTAATTCCGAATTTTTAACCATTTTGTATTCGGAATCATCCGCACCTGCCGCATTTTCGGGTACAGCCATAATCATAGTGCTGCTGTCAATCAAGGCCTTTTTCCCGAACTTTCTTCCTGAGTATTTTTCCGTCATTCTCGAACAATCCACCTGAAGTGTCGAATCATCTTCATCCTTACCTTTTTCGGTGGTGTCTATGTAATTAATCTCATCGTTTTTGTTTAATTTACACAGAGCAAGGCGGCTTTCCGAGAAGATTCCGAGGGCGTTCTTTATTGCCGCGGAGTCTTTATAGGTAACGCCGTCAATCTTAACGCTGTCGGCCAAATCATAAACCTTCATCTCCCCATACTGAGTATATGCCTTAAGCTTATAACCCCACGGACCCGATTCAGAGGCCTTGATAATGTATGCAAGGAACCCGTCCGCCTTATTCACCTCGGCATATGCAACATATCCGAAGCTGTCTATATATGCTACAATCGAATTTCCGGCCTTAAATTTATTGTCAAGGTTCTTATCAAGCACGCGATATCCATTATCGTTTACCACTATCTTTGTTAAATTTTTCTCAGTGCCGGAATACGAAATTTTCCCGTTTACCTTTTCGCTGCTTACATATACGGCTGCGTGCTTGCCATACACAGAAACGCTCAGTATAGTACCCTTTTGTATGCTCGAAAAGTCAACCTTTTCTCCTGATACGCTGCATATTTTCAGATAATCATAATCATTTTCGTCAAGACTGACCGTTTCGCCGTTCTTTCCAACTACGCTTTTGTCCGTCTGATTAACCGATTCAACATAAACATCATAAAAACCGGTAACGATAATAACGTTATAAGCGCCCGAATTGTTTGACTTTATAAGTTTCACGCTGTATATGAAATTTTTACCGTTAAACAAATCCGAAACCGAATCCGTATACACAGCGCCGTTGTATATAACGCTTACATTCTGCGCAAGAGCCGCGCTCCTGTTTTTAGAACCGTCCTTTTCGACATATTCGACCGAAAAGGTTCCGGTATTAAAGCTGAATTCATTATCGGGCTCGGTCAGATAAAGTACGTTGTCCTTGTTCTTTTGTTTAAGCCAGAGCAGCGTTTTCTCATTATCACTATTTCTGTAAATAAATTCAACATTTTCACCGAGAAGGTCGCCCGCATCAATGTTCGGTACGGAATACACAACATCGTCTATGCGTACTTCATCGTCATCGATATTTGAAGCGCCGTAAATATAAGTCTTATCGGCCGCCGTAACCATACCGTCTTCAAAATATGCGTCATAGTATTCTTTAATAAAAGTATTTTCGCCGTTTCCGCTTCCTCTTGTGAGCGGATATTTTGTATTATTAAAATCTGTGCTCGGCAGGTCAGCCTCAAGAATATTTCTAAACATAATAAGCATATTTCCCATATTGAGATTTTTATCCGAGCTTATACCCGAGGTAAGCTTCAGTCTGCCCGCGGCGTTTACATAGCCGGAGGGGAAGCCGCCCTTTTCGTTTGCATAGCCGCCATAACCTAAGGCCCTTATCAGAACGACAATCGCTTCGTCTTGGGTTATTGTATCATCGGGAAGGAACATTTTGTCTCCCGTTCCGTCAAAAACGCCCATATCGGTAAGTGCATTGACCGCCCCGAAAGCAGAGTTACTCTTCGGCACATCATAATAATACACCTTATTTTCGTCATTATTCTCCGAAACCTTGAACAGTTGGCTTACGAATTTCGCAAGTTCGCCTCTTTTGATTTCTTTGTTCGCATTCAGGTTCATTTCGTTATACTCGTCATAAAGCCCGAGTGCGTGCAGTATATCAAGTGCGTCGTTTACATCCTCAAAGTACTTTGAATCGGCTGTGCTTTGTTCCTCTGCATATATCGGAACTGACACCGTCACCGCAACAACGGCGGCTATTATAAAAGATATAAGTTTTTTCATCGTCTCTCCTCCGTTAATTCATATACTTATACAATTCATATACTATCTTCGCCGCCTCTGCGCGGGTAGAATTATTATTCGGGTTAAAAGCATAGTTTTCGTCGCCGTTAATCATTCCCGCTGCCGCAAGAGCATTGACCGCGTCAAGCGCGTAATCCGATATCTCGCTTTCATCGATAAAGCTCTTTTCGGGCTTGCCCTTAAGACCTGAAACGTTTGCCGCTATAACCGCCATATCCTGACGGGTTATATTGCTTCCCGTGCCGAACTTTCCGTCACCGATACCCTTGATTATGTTCTTCTCATATGCAGTTTTTACAAAAGGAGCATACCACGCATTATCATCAACATCGCTGAATACGTTTTCCTTTCCGTCTGTAGGAATACCCATAACGCCGATTATCATTTTTGTGAATTCCTCACGCGTTACGAAATCATCGGGGCAGAATTCTGTCTCTGACTTTCCGTTTATGATGCCCTTGTCCGCAAGCGCGCAAATAGCCTCGTTTGCCCATGCGACCGAATCGATATCCAAAAATATTCGCTTTACGTTTTCGGGCTTTTGGGTGTTCGAACCGTATCCCGGTGCAACCGAAATTCCGCCCGAGCTGCCCTTACTTCCGCCTCTGCCGCCGCCTGAGCCGCTTCCGCCGCCATTACCGCCACCGTTACCCGAGCCGCTTTCGCTTCCGTTAAACGCGGATGCAAGGGCGGAGACGCTGTTATAATGCTTGCCCGAAACCGTTGTATATCTGTCATCCGGCTTACCCGAATCCAAACCGATAAATTCGGCATATTCCTGCATAATTTTCTTTGCCGTCGACGCGCCGCCCGGGAATTCAACAACAGCCAGTATTACTGACTCCTTTATTCCTTTCTGGAATTCCTCGACCGAATCAAACGTCCTTGAAGTCATTTGCGAGTTAAAGGCACCCGACTGTTTTGAGTCATTCTTTACCTTACTCAACCATTCTTCTATATCCTGCGGTACTAAAACGGAACCCATATACTGTATTGCATTTCCGACCTTCTTCTCGTTTATTCCCTCTATGACCGTAAACGTGTCAAAAATCTTCTGAGTCCTGCTTGAATTTTTTACATCCAGCTTTTCTTTTCTGGTATAGTCATACATCTTTCCCATAGCGGAATCGAGATTTATATTATCGATGTTCAATCCATCATTAAAAACAATCAAATTATCCTTGACCGTCTTAATGAAATCATCTTTGCTCGCCGCATTGTTAAGGCTATCTATAACTTTCTCATATTCTTGGCTGTTTACAAAGTTTACCTCTACTATCTGCGGCTCATTCCACTGCTTTGACGCAATATACGCATTATACGTACCGCTTTTTCCGTCATAGGTGAAATCAAATGAAAACTTACCGTTTTCATCGGCCTTTGTCTGGTTTGTGTAAATAACCAGCGAACCGGGGTCGCTTGAAGCCGCAAGTTCTTCAAGCGACTTGCCTTCCTGTAAAATCTGTATAGATACAAGCTGTTTTGCCTCCGCATCACCCGATATGGTGACGGTACTGCTGCTGTAATCCTCTGAAACCGATGTTGCGAACGCGCTTCCCGAGAGCAATATCAAGCTGCTCAGGAAAAGTCCGCCGCATATGCCAAGCTTTCTTTTCTTTCTCATATCTGCCTTTCCCTTCTTAATTAAGTTTTAATTAAACTGTTTTACCCCCAAACACGGCTTTAAATCGCCGTTCCATACAAAGCATACCAGCTTCTCAGCGCCGATTCCAGCGAATGCGGGAATCGTCAGCTTATTTGTGTTAACTTCGCTGCTGTTAGGTTTTACCTCTTCTCTTTGTGCCCACACAACCCTGTCATCCTTATAGAGCGCGGCGATGGCATAAAGCGGTTCGCCGACATTTTCGAGATAAAACTCCGCCTCTAACTTATCGGTCGGCTGTACGTCGCCGAGGCTGTTAGCCGTCATGCCGTTTTTTTTTAGCAAAATACCGTTTTTTATCTCGAAATCGGTATTTTCCGTATTGCCGTTATTCACAAACGCCGTATACTCTCCTTTTTCAAGCTCCGCCGTAAAGCTAAAGCTTCTGTCATCACCCGACACGTACTGATTAACATATACAAACGACGGTTCATCGCTCCCCTTCCGTGAAATTCTCACCGTCACGTTTTGGTTAGGCTTTACGCTTTTTCCGCTGATTTCCGCCGTGTTTCCGCTGACCGAAATGTTCATTTCTCCCGTCCCGGCGGGTGTCTGACCCTTTATAGTTATTTCTCTTTCTCTCACATTTCCGTTGTTCACACGCACAAGGTACGTGCCGCTTTCAAGATCTGTGGTAAAGCTGAAATTTCTTTGGCTGTCGGACTTGCATTGATTAACATACCCGCCGGGCAGGTCAATCTCGCCCGGGTCGGAAATTTTAACCGTTACGTTTTGGTTCGCCTTTACGCTTTTTCCGCTAATACTTACGGTGTTTCCGACAGTACTTACATAAAGGCTGTCGGGGCCTTCCTCCGCCTCGCCGCAAATTATGTACTTCGGCCAAAAATCAAGCTTTAGGTTATACGTATCCGTTATCGTATTGCCAAAGGCGTCGCGTACCGTGATGTCTTCGTCCTCACCGACCGGAAGATTTATATTGAGCGTGTCATCGCTTACCGATGAAGAATACTCCGCCGAACCCTTTGAAAGACTTAGGGTATATTCGTTTCCGCCATTCGACCAGAGAACATATAGCTTCTTTCCCGTACTTGCATAGCTGTAAACGCTATAGCCTTTTTTTGAGCTGTCCATATTTACGTCTTTTCCACTAAATTTCATATTATAGGTAAGCTTATTCTTCGCCGTTACAGTACGATAGTTCGGCTTCGGCGTACCGTTGTTAAAAGTCAGTCCGAAGTGTGCCTGATCCCAGTCTTTTTCCGGATTTTCCTGCAGGTCTCTCAACTGATACTTCATCATCATATCAGCGCGACCGTCCTCATCAAACAGAACCGCTAATCTGGCCTCGTACGCTGCCTGTTCATCATCACTTATTGAACCATATTCGTTAGCCACACTTGAATACCCCGTTTCGGTTATCCATATAGGAAGCTTCGCACCACACATAGCGTCAATGATACAATCCATAACCGCCTTATAACTGACGGGGTGCTCATCCACGGCTTTTTTTGACATATCCGGATAAGGGTGAACGCTGACGGCATCCATATAATCGGCGCCGCCGGCCTCAAACACCTGTTTCATAAATGTTGCTTCGCACGTTGTAGGCCACCATATTCCCGCTTGTGAAACACCGAGGACATAAGCCTCAGGATCAGCGGCCTTAATTGCCGGATATGCGGCTTTAATCAGCTTAACATAATTTTCTCCCCAAATGTTATGGAGAGCATTGGGCTCGTTAAACATTTCATAATATTTGACCCTTCCTTTAAGCTCACCTGCAACATAGCTGCAGAAGTTTGCGAACCCCTCTACTTCATCATTGGTTTTAGGAAATTCATTTTTCCCGTAGAGGCTGTTGTTTCCGCTGAGAACTATCAAAGCTTCTATACCGTTTTCCTTTATTTTGTCAATCCGGTCTATATAAAACTCCGGTAATGTATAAACGCCTTTTTCCTTTTCCACCGAACTCCAGGGAATTGTACTTCTGAAAATGGAATATCCGCCGTTTTTCATGTTGCTTATATCCCTGTCTGTGTAAGAAATACTTCCTATAAAGTGTTCGTTGATACCCTGATTTTTTAAAACCAGGGTATCGCCGGAACAATAAAATTTTATTTCTTCAGTATAATCAACACCTCTCACGCTAACAACATAAGACAATACATAATCGCCCAAGGAAAACTCAATCATATGAATGGGAGTTTCTTCATTTGTATTTGGGGCGAGCTTTCTTTCCTTATCGCTGCTCCACAAAACGTTATTGTATGCGTCTTTCAAAGTGATTTTTTCGTTAAACGTTCTGACTAATGAGGAACTGTTACAAACATCAAAGGTTATTGTGTCAAGCTCGTCGGAGGAATACACACCGTTATTCTCTATCGAAATATTCGCTTTTATCGGCGAATATTCCCAACCGTCTGCTGATACTGAGGGAACAAAAATCATACTGAACGCCATTATCATTATGATTATGCCCGACATAATTCTGACTTTTTTCATAACAAACTCCTTTTTATACGCTTTTACTCAATAACATACGCGTCTGTAATAGGAATCATTTTATCAAGTCCGTTCCAGAACATAATCTTTGCGCTTGTCGGTGTTTCCGTACCAAAGTCGGGAACCGTTCTTGTACACGATATTGTATCACTATTCACCGATGCTGCACGCTCTATTTTCTCGCCGTAATCAGCTTTTATAAGCTTGTTTCCGTTAAAGTATGCCACTATAACATATCCGTTTAATGCTGTGTTTTCTAATGCGTTTCTATAATCGATTGTTATATTCATCTTAGCGCCGCTTGTGAGCTGTGAAGGCTGTGTTACGGGAGTTGTATCTATCTTAACCCCGGTAATCTTACCGGTCATTTCGCCCGCGGTGGTTTTAAATTTCTCGGTTAAGGCTTTCTCTATCGTTTCACCGGTGTAAGCCTTAACGCCGCCGCCAATCTCTATAGTATAATTCGTGTTCGGCTTTAAAGGTTCGCTAAGCTTAATAGTAAACACATTATCATCAAGCCCAGCTATGTATGAAACCTCTTTATTATCGGTTTTTATCTTCACGTTTTCTTTAAGTGAACCCAAATTCATAACGGTGTTAAACGTAAGCGTTATTTTATCCGTCGCCGTTGATATTGCGTTCGGATCTTTCTGTTTCTCATCTCCTATGTAAAACGCAAGTCCGTCAGCTGTCAGGCTCGGCGTTCCGCATTTCTGTGTGACCTTAATCTCGTCAAAGAGAATATCCGGATATTCTCCGTCATACTTATATTCCTGCAGCATAAATCCGCAAAAATCCTTTGCGGTTATACTTCCGTTAGAAACCTCTTGGTTATTGAGATCCATAACCTTCCAATTACATTTTCCTGTCTTTCTGTTTATTTCCGCATTAAGCTTATACCAGGTATTAGGTGAAATATCAACACCTCCTACTTTACAACCTTGAATATTCACAATATTCGGGTCACTTGAGCCATCCCACACTTTTATATCGAAATTTGTATCCGCAGGGGTATTGAACATAATTGAGAAATCAACGACATCCAATTCCGGAGTTATGCCTGTGTAGCTCCAATTAATCATTTGGGATGGATGGGTACCGTCTCCATACAATTTCATTTGCAGAGCATTTCCATATCCGTCGGCTCCGGCTGTAATCACAGAGGCATCCGAATAGTGCATTCCCCAGTTGTTATCATCTTTCACATTCATAAAGAGATCCCCTGCTGTATAACCGTTAAAGTTCTGTTCAAACAGAGTTGTTTTCAGCGGAGCCTTCGGAAGCGTCGGCTTAACATCGGTCTGGGTTACAGAAATTTCATCCACATAAACCGGAACGGCATTTGAAAAGTTTGCAATTCTGATTTCGTTAAAGTCTTTCAACTGTTCCGTGGCTTCGCTTCCTAACACAACGCCCGTACCGTCCATATCCGTAATCGCCCAGTCTATCTTTCCGTTTACCTTATCAACAACCGCAATGAGTTTATACCACGAATCGGTTAATTTTGTTCCGTTTATGTTTAAATTGTTAATATTAATTTCATATATCTTATCAATATTTCCGGTCTTGTAGAAGTATATTGTGAGATTGCCGTTTTCTACGCTCTTAAACATCATCTCCGTCACGCCGTAGGTCTTTTCGATATTCATATTTTGATAATCAAAATGTATATAGTTGTTATCCGGATTTATTATTTCAAGCGCGTTGCCGTGGCCGTCCGCTCCCTTGACTATTTTCGATGTATCTTCCGAGAACCAAGGATGCCAGCCTTTTGGTTGTATTGTCTCTTTCGCTGTCTGACCTACTGTATAGCTGTCAAAGTTTTCGCTCAGTAAAACATCTCCTGACGGAGTATCAGGCTTATCGGGAGTTTCGGGAGTTTCGCCGCCGCTTTTACTGTCAACGGTAATCTTTACGTTGTCGATTCTAACGTTTATATTGTTACTGTTATCTATTCCATCTGTCGTGAAACGAACCTTATTTACGCCCGCCTGATTGAAGGTCTGTCCCGCCGGAGGCGTAATGTCCTTACAAAGCTCTGTTCCGTCTACTTTTATGCTTGTTTTACTGTCCTTTACGGTAATATCGACCTTTACCCAGTCGTCTCTCTTAATGTTCTCACCGCCGGCTGTCGCTTGATTGTTATCAACCCATTGTGTTGTACCTACGTGATAAATGCCGCCCTGACTGGTTTCGCCCAGCTGTATATACTCAACATTATTAGTTCCGCCGTCAAGCACAACGATTGATTTTGTAGTCGCTCCATTTCCAAGTTTTAAGTCATAGCTTATATTAAGAGTATCGGTGGCTTTTAATGCGTCCATATCCACAAAAATTTGCTCCCATGATCCTAATGGATCATGTATATTATAGCCTTTTGACCATTTCCAGCAAACATCACCGTCCGCACGTTTTTCAGAGTCCATGCTCGACCAGCCGCCAGCCCCCACATTTTTCCACGCGCCATTCATTCCGCTCTTATTTCCATCTAACGATACGCTGTTAAAGTTATCATCGATGATGACTTTTTGCGTTGTGTCTGCAGCAAAGGCTACGGTCGATATGCTTGTAACTACCATTGCAGCAGAAATGACTGCTGACATCCATTTTCTTATTTTTACGTTCATAATAATAACCCTTTCCAAATATTTTAAATACTTTTATTTCTTTATTATTTTATAAGATGTATAGGTTTAAACAGCTTATAATTCTTACCGCTTCCGATACCGTCATTATAATCCAAATATCCTCTCGGGCTGTCATTATCTGTGTCGTTTACAATAAGTCCGAAATTGATAAGACTGTTTTGGTCTACTTTATATCCGTCACCGAAGATTTCGGTCCACGGGATTTTCATTTCATATATTGTATGTGTTCCTTTTTGGCTAATCGCCGTTTTTACATTATCGGGAAGATCGCCCAAGGCCTTTCCGCAGACCGACCGAAGTCTCTGTGCCGTTAAGATTCCATTGTCAGACAATGCCGCCTGGAATTCTTCAAACTTTTCTGTATCTGCCGGATACGGCGGTGCAACATTACTGAAGCCGAACTGAAAACCGTCCGACCGCCAGATATCTCCGCCTGTGTACGGCTGGGTATGAGTATCATCAGTTACATCTATAGCCATATATAAGGCTTCTTCATCCCACATTAAGTTTCCTATGAAGCTAAGGTCATCCTTGCCGCCCCATTCCTTATTTAAGTGCCAGCGGTCCGATGAATCCGAACATAACCATATGCCGTTCCATTCATTCGGAGAGATACTTCCGTCAATTACCGGCTTTTTGTCCGTATACTTTGCATAGGTCAGCGTTTTTCCGCTGTCGGTTTGTGTAAAGGAATATCCGTTGTCAAGCGTCATCTTTATGTCGGCTTTCATTATGCGTACTACATTCATATCCGGAAGCCGTATCGCATACTCTTTTTGCTCGCCGGGCTTTAGCTTAACAACATTATTGTTGTTTGAGCTGTCATAATTATAATCCGGGAACGAAACATTGGTGGCCGCAGAAATATATCTGTCCGATATATTTTTTATGTTAAGGCTCGCCTTGATGCCTTTATCCTCTGAGTATTCATACATCATATCCGCCTTTAAGGGATCAACAATCGTCAATGTACCTGAGCCGTCATAATACAGCTTTCCGCCTACATAAACGCGGAGTTTAAAGTCGTTATCACCGAGTCTTTCCGCCGGACATTTGAAGCTAACCTTGTTGTCGTCGACTTTATTTTCAAGTTCGCTCTCGACCTCAATTTTAATATCGGCCGAATTATTACCTAAATCTATCACCGCGTCATCACCGACAGCGGCTGTGATTCTGTTGTTTATTTTTATCGTCGGCTCGGTTTCTTCAAATTTTGTAAAATTACCCTTAATATATTGCGGCGCGTCTGTGAGCGGAAGCTCAAAAATTCCGTCCCCCGAATAAAGAGTACTTGTTTCGTTTCCATACAAATCATAAACCTTAATTGTATTCGTTCCGAGGTTTAAGCATACGCTTCTGTTACCCTCGTCCGACCATGCGGCAATAACCTGAGAACCGTCCTCATATTTGAATCTGTACAAAGCTGCCATATCATTATCGGCGATAATCTGATCCATCGCCTCGGTTTTGTTAAGCATTCTGTTCATAGCATTCAGACTGACGCATACCGGAAGAGGTGAAACCGGACTCACCATATCATCTTCCTCACGGAATATTCCAAACATCTGTTCTCTGTCGCTAAGGCCGGAGCCTTTACGAACACAGTTATAAATCATAAAATGATCTGTCCAACCCTCGTTCATTAGAAAAATCCAGTACTTTGGGTTTGAAATTGTTCTCGTCCATTCTGTGGTGGGACCGCCTTCATAAGTCGACCATCCTTGTTCACTAAACCATAACGGTTTGTTATCCATCCCGTATTTTTTGAGAATCTCTTTTAATTCGGGAAGCTTTTCATACCACCAATGACGTTCAAATGAACCGGAGTCGTCATAAAGGTGTATGGATATTCCATCCATATACTCTCCGCCTCCTTTTTCAAGGAACTCCTTAAGCCAGCCGTAATTACTTCCCGCATACGCAAGGCCCAAAACCGTTACATCGGGACGCGCTTTTTTAATCGCCGGATACACCGCCTTCATAAGCCTTATCACCTGGTCAGTCGTATAATGTGCGTTTACCTCGTTATCTAACTCAAAGACAGGAACATTTTTATGCTTTAAAACCGTGTCCACACAAAAATCCACAAATGTCTGAAGAGCCAGGTCGTTAGTTCTGACATCTCCCACGACCTCAGTACTGTTTATAAGAATAGGATATGTCTTAATATTGTATTCATCCAAAAGGTCAATCGCCCCGTCATAAGGCGGATACGTTATTTCCCCGCTGCTTTTCTGAAATTGAAACTGATGCCAGTCGGTTCTGACATATCCGAAGCCGATATCCGACAACATTTTTGTCATATATTCGGGATACGAATAGCCTTTTAAGTCAAGTGACGGCGAAGGAGTACCATAAAAACGCTGAAAATGTGCCGACGGACCGTTTCCCTCATTTTTTTCTTCGTCCTTTGAGTATTTGTTCATTACGCTGAAATAATTTTCTATTGTCTGAACCCTGTTATAACCGGTATCATCGGTGCAGTCAAGCGTTATCTTTATCGAATAGCTTCCGTATTTTGACAGGTCGAGCGTGATTGAAGTATCCAGCTCATCTTCTACCGTTACTTCCTTTTCCGCCGATGCCACCAAATTTTTATTCATTTTCTCAGGTTCTATGACGGGAGTACCCTCCATATAATCAAATGCCTCGGCCTTTATCTTGGTGTGAACCGCTGTTGACCTGCGATTTTTCAAATGAAGCTTAAATTCCTTTGCCTCATCTCCGCCGAATATGTTTCCCGGATAGTCCGTTGACATCTTTGCCGTAAGCTCTTTTTCCGGCAGAGGTTTTATTCTGACTTCGCCGAAAATTATATCCGCATTAGAAGTGCCGGCATATCTGTTCCACTCCGACAGAGATAAATCATATGTTCCGTTCATACCATTCATACTATTGTTAAAAAGGGCGTCCCTTAGAATAAACGTATGTGTCTGCCACTTTTTCGTATTATTCAGATAGCATAAGCCCGCGGCATCGCTTATTTCGTAATCTGTTGAAGCGTATCTCACATTGAAGCTGTTGCCATCGACGGAACTTTCATCAAAGTAGTCAACCTCAACCTGAACGTCCGTTCCCTCCGGTGACGGTGGTATAAACTTATCGCTTACATCTATCATAAAATGCAGAGTTTGCTTGTCTTTATTAAACTTTACTCCCTCTCGTCCGTCTCTGACCACCCTTTCGCCATTGTCCCACAGGTTAAACTCCCACGCGTTTACATTCTTTGTCGTAATATACTTTCCGAATGTCACCACAGCGATGCCGTCCGACGGTTGTTCTTCCATAGCCTTTATCGGCGCAGATGATGTAATAAATATTGCGGCAAGCGATATAGCCGCCGTTATTTTTTTCAACGCCTTATTTCTCATTATCCCTTTACACCTCCCTCATTCATGTTTCCTACAAGATGCTTTTGTATTATAATAAAGAATATTATAGGCGGAATCATGACAAGCGTTAGCATAACCATCTGCTCATCAACCGCCAACGAGCCTTGCATAGCAAGGACACGCGCCATAATTGTCTGAATATCTTTTTCCTTCAGCAAAATCATAGGCCAAAAATAATCCTGCCATGCCGAATTAAATGTCATTATTGCCTGTGTCAATATAATGGGCTTCGCTATAGGCATAATGATTTTCATAAAAATCGTTATATTTGATGCGCCGTCCAGCTTGGCCGATTCTACTATTGAAGACGGGATTGTATCAAAATAGCCCTTAAACCATATAACAGTAAACGGACCTCCCGCCGCCATAATCCATAACGGCCATGGCGTATTGATAAGATTTATATGAAGTATGGGAAAGTTAACAATGTTTTTCATCTGTGCCGCTAAGCTTCCCGGAACCATCATCGTCCACATAAATATTGTCAGTATCAGCTTATATCCCTTAGGCTTAAGCCGCGACAGCGAATATGCCATCAGTCCGTTACAGATTATCGAAAACACTACATATCCAAGCGCTATAACAACCGTGTTCAAATAGTATTTTGTGAAGTTGAATTTCTTCCATGCCTCCAAAAACTTTTCAGGGTGAAACGACTGAGGAATAATTGTCGGAGGTATTCTGTAAAATTCATCTATGTCCTTTGTCGCCGATACAACCGTCCAAAGAATCGGAACCGCCGCACAAATGCAGAGGATTACTATAAAAGAATATATTAAAGCATACAATGCCTTTATTTTCGGATTTTTCATTTCCATTACGGAAATTATCCTGTTATTTGTCTGCTCCTTCAGCGCCTCTTTTTTACTCATCAATCTCACCCCTATCCGTAATTTTATACAATACAGTTGTCATAATAATCAGTATAATTGATTGTATTACGCTGAGTGCCGAGGCACGGCCCGTCTGCATAAATTGAAAAGCATACTGATAATTAAGCATTCCGAGCGTAGTGGAAGCGTTATTGGGTCCGCCGCCCGTCATTATAAATATCTGTTGGAAAATCGCGAATGTAGCTATAATCTGATTGATCAGAGCCAATCTCAGTATAGGCGATAAATACGGAAGGGTTATGTATCTTACTTTCGCAAGAAATCCGGCGCCGTCGAGCGTAGCCGATTCATACAGGCTTCCGTTTACCGACTGAAGGTTTGCAAGGTACATAATAACCGTTCCGCCGTAACCGCCCCAAGTCATAGTAAGCGCAATCGTCGGTATGACAAGGTTCTTATCCTGAAGCCATCCGAGGGGTTCAACACCGAAGTGGGCAAGAATAGTGTTAAACAAGCCCGTCTGTCCGGGGTTGAGCATAACAAGCCATAAAATCGACGATACCACACCGGGAATCATTCCCGGTACATAAAGCATAGAACGAAACAGCTTGTGACCCGGCTTTATTTCATTTAATAAAATAGCCGTAATAACCGGAAGCGGAAATCCTATCACCAAACACCAGAAAACATACTTAAAACCGTTAGTAAACGCTTTTAAAAAGACTGTGTCCGTTAATACTTCCTTATAGTTTTTCCATCCGGCCCAGCCTATCGCGTCATATGCCCTTGTCTTACAGAACGAAAGATATATGCCGTTCACCATAGGCTGATATGTAAATATCAAAAGTGCAATAACGCAAGGGAGCATTAATATCCATGCTCCGCAATCATGTTTCACTATGCGTTTCACCGTTTGTATCACTCTGCCGGGTATTCCGGCAGAGTCTTTTTTATTGTTTCTGTTCATTGATGCAGCTCCTAATTGTCAGTTTTATCCAAGCCATCTTTCTGGAATTGCTCCGAAGCATTCGCTATCAAAGTCTTAATATCCGCATTTTCATTTGTAAGCACTTCCTGCATTACGGATGAAAGTATTCCATAAAGCTGCTGTGCCGCCATAGGCTCTTCCTGTTTAAGCGTTACCTTGCTCTGATCAACCGTCCACAGCTTCGGGTCTACATTTGTATACTTATCATAAAGATCATTAACCTTTTTGGTATACTCTTCATTCCTCCATAAAGAAAGCATAGGTCTTGTCACAACATTTCCCTCATCGGCCGAAATCTTTATTGCTTTTTCTTTCTGTGCAAGAACCTCATCGGAAAGCTCTGCTCCGTATCCCATAATCTCAAGCCAATCAAGAGCCGCATCTATTTGTTCATCCGACACGCCTTTAGACATCAGATATGCAGCACCGCCGATTTGCGCGCATCTGTCCTTGTCTCCCGCCGGAAGGATTGTATAAGACAGCTTATTTCTATCCATTTTATATGTTTTTGTAAATGTATCAAAAACAACATCAGAGCTGACAACCATTGCACTCTGGCCTGTTCCGAACTGTTTACTCACCTCTGACTGACCGTTCATTACATTGTCCGGCAGGCAGTTATACTTCCATTTTAAATCCTTGATATACTGTATTGTTTCATACATCTCGGGTGAATCAAACGTTGACTTCCACTTTCCGTCTGACTGCTGTTCCATAAATTTAACGCCGTTCGACCATGCGATGTTCATAAGTATCCAGCCGCCCTCCGTTCCGGTACTCGGTATAGCAAAGCCCGCCTGGCCTGTCTTTTCCTTTATTGTTTTTGCCGTTTCGGCAAGCTCTTTATATGTCTGAGGGTATTTCGGAACGCCGTTTTCATCAACCAGTCCCGCCTGTTTAAACATATCTACATTACACATAAGACCCATCATATATGCATTATAAGGAATACCGTAAATCTTTCCGTCCTTGGATACAATATTTAAAAACTGTTCATCTATAGCCTTATCATATCCTCTTTCGGATACCTGCCTGCTGATATCCTGAATATATCCCGTTGATATAAGCTTCTTCGGCTCCGTCAATGGCACAAAGAATAAATCGGGATTAAGACCGCTTGCCGTTCTGGGCAAAAATTGTTCTATGTCATAGCTGTATTCATCGGTTTCAACGGTCACATTCGGATGCTTTTCTTTTAATTTTTCAAGTGTGTTCTGATAATAATCATATTGTTCCCGATTATTCTCAGGTGCGGGCCAGCCGCCTATGGTAAGCTTAACCTGTTCACCTGACGTTTGTTTCTTTCCACAGCCGGTGAACATTCCCGCAAGCATCAGTGCCGCGAGCGCACCGCATATTATTCTTCTCTTTCTCGTTCTTGTCATAACTACCTTTCCTCTCTTATTTAGTCTTAAATTTCAACGCGAGTTTTTCCCGCGCTGTTTGATAGTTAAATCATAGCATATACTCACTCGATTTGTATACACGTATTTTGGTCTTTCGACCGTCAATTTGGTCTTAATTCACGATTTTTCGTGCTTTTTTTCAGTAAAATTGCCACTCGGTCTAAACCCCGCTATTCTTTTTTCCGTATTCGTCACGGTACTGACCCGGGGTCATCCCCTCGAGTTTTTTAAAGGCTCTGTTTAAAACATCGTCCGATGAATACCCCACCATCATCGCTATCTGTGATATGGGATAGTTTGTTTCAGCTAAAAATTCCTTCGCCTTTTCATGTCTGACCTCGCTTATATAATCGCGCATTGTTTTACCCGTGTTCTGTTTTATGATTGTATTCAGGTTCTGTCTTCTTATCCCCAGCTTCTCAGACACAAGATTTACGTTCAGGTTATAATCGGCGAAGTTCTCGTCTATGTATTTTTAAATTTCATCGGCAAGCCCCGTATCCGACTGCTTGCTTCTTTGCCTTGCGCGTACCTCACAAAGCTCAGTATAGTATTTATCCAAAATGCCTATATACTCTTCAATCAACCCATCGTTTCTCACAATCGGATTATTGAAAATTTTGTCGACGTCAACGCTGATTCCGTATTCGTTTGCCATGTGAATATAGGTCTGGATAAATTCAAAATACAGATGGGTTTTTACCTTATCGTTACATCTGATAAATGCAATGTTTTCTTCAAAGGTTGTCCTTATCAGCTGTTTAACCTTTTCGCAGTCTCCGCTGACCACGGCCGCAATCAGATGGTTTTCTATATTGTTCTTATACCGATACAGTCCGTCCTCCGACAGGTTTTCGTTTACTATCTCGTTATAGAACACAATATGCCTGTCCGATCGAATATAATGGAAGTCAAGCGCCGTTTGTGCTTCTTGATATGCTTCCGAAAGCCTTTCTGTGCCGTGCTTTACCGTGCTGACCGCCGCGGTCAGGTCAACGTCAAGGTTCTCTTCTATTGTCTTGACTATATTTTCACATTCCTTTGATATGTCATACTCAGGTGACTTCGACACATTGATTATTGCGGCTATCTTCTTCCTCTCTGTGTTTAAGACATACCCGGTTGATTTTTCGCCTATCAGCTCTTCTGAGATATTTTTAATCGCATAGCTCAAGAGGTTACTTTCTTCTATCGATTCAGTATCAAAAATTCTCGTGTTTTTGATATAGATTAATAAGATATAATACTCCCCGGGGAAAACCGCTTCTATTTCCGTCCTGTCGGCCGAATCCGTGCCGCTTCCGCTGAGCAGCTTATATATCGTCTGCATTTTAATAAGATTTTTCGACGTTTGAAGAATATTATAGTTTTTAACAATAAATTTATTGTTCGCGATTATCTGATTTTTGATATAGTCAAATTCGTTTCCTTTTTCATATTGAACGGAGTTTTCACTTTTCTCAAGCTCGCTTATTATCGTCTTTATCGGTCTGTAGTTCTTTCTGATATAAAATGCAATCATCGCTATTCCGCACATACTGTAAATAATTAAGCATATAATCAGAAATGTACGAAGCCTCGGAACCTCCCTCAACACCGACAGCTCATATGTAACGATTCCGACTCGCCAATTCGGTTTTATTGACTTTAATCTGATAAGCGCGCTTTCATCGTTAAAGGTTTCAATTTTTTCCTGTTCCCGCGATTTATCCTTCAAGTCCTTCAATACCTCGGGATCCGTGACCTCGCCGCAAAGCTCACCCTTGTATATGTCATATATAATAAACTTATCGTCCTTTGAAAATCCCGACTTAACCATTATTTTTTTAAACGTCTCTTTTGGTAATACAGCGAAAAAATATTTATTAATATTGCTGTCGGAGGAAAACGGAAGGGACTGTGTGTACAATATGTTTTCTCCGTCCTCCCCCGGGAAGCTCCACTTATCAAAGGCAACACCGCTTATGTATTCTGTCTTCCATTGTTCATATGTCAATTCCGTTTCGCCGAGTATTTTATAAAAGTCCTCGGAGCTGAAAAATCCCTGATTTGTCACAAAAACATCTCTGTTCTTAAAATATACTCCCATATATTTTACTCCCTCGATTCTGTTTCTGTTTAAATCAATGTTTGCTATAAACTTCTTCGCGGAGCTGTACTCCGGCTCCAGCTTTCCCTCTGAGAATTCCGTCAAATAATCATCTGCGCTTATCTGAGATACAGCCGTATTCATAGCATTCATACATTGAGTCATTTCGTTATTCAGAAGCTCAACCTTTGTCTCTAAAAAATTATTAATATTCTTTTCCAGTATACTTTCCATTCGGACATATCCCATTATTCCCAAAAGTATAGGCGACAAAAATAAGATGATGTACGAAATAATCATCGCAGCCAATATTGTTTTACTCTTTGCTCTATTAAAAATCTGCACTGTAATTTCTCTCCTTAACGAATAATATTTTAAGTCTTTAATATTAAAAAGTCCGCCGCTCGTGTTTTCTCACTTGCAGCAGTCTCGTTAACCTGCTTTTATCAAACTCTCTAACACCTTTTTCTTTCAACATTTTTCTCGCTCATTATAATAATCTCCATTCCGCCCCCTACACCGGCATAATATTTAACTTTTACTTAATTTAAGGTCGTTATTTCTACATATTTCATTATAAGGCAAATATAATTTTTTGTAAAGTATAGTCTTTTCCATACCCTATCGGCTGATTGGCACAGGCAAAATGAATTCAATAATAATTCGGTCTTTCCGCAAAACGAAACCATTATACGTTATCGAAATATATAAAGCTCTGCGGACTATAATAAAAGTCCGCAGAGCTTATGTGTGTCTTCATTGCTGCTGTTTTTTTCGACAAATTCTAAAATGCCCTGTGCCGCTTAAACTCTGTATTATTCCGCAGTTTTTTAATAATTTCCG
>ERZ780226.1188-NODE-1188-length-20949-cov-3.419020_pt1 | contig 20949 bp, 17 predicted proteins | sample MGYA00511165_ERZ780226 | MGnify/ENA primary metagenome ERZ780226 (study PRJEB29588, sample SAMEA2152373) | human gut metagenome | biome: human gut; feature: human-associated habitat; material: faeces | place: Denmark | collected 2008/2010 ...
GTAGACGAAGTTGCCTATCGGTTGGCGACATTGGTCAGAAACAGTGCGGAGCACTGGTGCTATATCGGCTCAGCCGAGTATGGCTATATTGCCGTCGGCGTGACCTATGAAAGCGGCATGTGGTATTGCGACATTGCAGTTACTGCCGAAAACACGGACAATCTTTAAGAACCATCAAGGAATTGCAGCCTCACCCGAAACGGTGGGGCTCTTTTCATATCCAAATCAAGAAAGGAAGATACCAAGATGAACAAGAAATTCACCGCACGCATTCTGTCAATGCTTATGGCAATGCTGATGCTCGTCTCAATGCTGCCGACGAGCGTTTTTGCGGCGCCGGCATCTGATATTCCTGCCAATATGCTGGATAACGTCTATCTGGATGCTCTGGAATACACCGGCTACAAGGTGCAGGCGCAGAAGAATGACGGAACGATTTTCAAAAAGTACAGCGGCGGCGCAACGGCCTATCTCTCGAAAATCTCCTACGGGCTGAATAAGTACGGCACGGAGACCGTCACAAAAAGCGGTACGGCAACCGGGCTCGCACCGGATATCGCCGGATTCGAGAGCAGCGGCCTTTGCTGTGCCTCCTATGTTTCGTATGTGTACTACAACTATCTGCCCAACATTGCGGGCATTGACACCAGCAGCGCAACCCGTCCATACAATCTGCGCACCGCAACGGCATACAATGCCGCTGCGAATGCGTGGGTCAGTGCCGGAACGGCACGCCGCATCAGTTTCAGCCAGAATGCGAACGGCAACAATTTCATTCCAAGTGAGGATATCCCAATTGGCTCTCTCATTATTTTCAAACACATCCCGACCGGGGACATCGCTCATGTGGCACTCTATGCAGGATATTATAATGGGATCCATTTCGTGACTCATGTTGGTAACGACCGCGGGCCGGAACACAGTTCCATTGTCGGCATGTCTAAGGGTGACTACCCGGAAGCCGTCGTACAGGTCGTTACTCCGGAATTCGTAGAGGCAGCCGGCAAAATCGAAATCTATAAAAAGGATCCGAAGGGCGCAGCACTGAGCGGCGCCTATTTTATTGCCACCAACACCTCGACCGGAACAGAATATGCCATCGGTCCTACCGACAGCCGCGGCTACGCCTGCACCAAAGAGCGGCTGCCGTTTGGCACCTACAGGATCGCGGAAACGGTTTTCCCGACGGACTACACCTATTCGGGAACCAAGGAGTGGACTCGCACGGTCAGCGCTTCCAATAACGGCGTGGTAACGATCCAGGCCGTCAATGAGCTGAAAAAGGGCAATATTGAGGTCTATAAAAAATCGTTCGGTACCAATGAGGCGCTCAAGGGAGCCATCTTTACGGTCTACGATATGTCTGGCGCAAAGGTAACGACCATCGGGCCGACCAATGATCGTGGATATGCCAAATCCGCAGATATTCCTTACGGCTCCTACCGAGTGGTCGAGACGACCTTCCCGTTTAACTATGAGCCGGACGGTCAGACGGAATGGAAGGTCACCATTGATACCGCACATGGCAGCCTGGCAACGGTCAATGCCTATAACCGGCTCAAAAAGGGGCATATTGAAGTTCTGAAATCCGACGCCGAATCCGGAAAGGACCTCAGCGGAGCGGAATTCACTGTCTATGATCTGGACGGTGAAGAAATCGCCGTGATCGGACCTACAGACAAAAACGGCTATGCCAAGTCCGGTGAGATCATCTATGGCGATTATATTGTGAAAGAGACCAAGGTCCCGGTCAATTACCAGCCGGACGGCGATGCACAGTGGAAAGTGACGATCGACGATAACAGTCCGCTTATCACTTTGGACATTGCCAACCTGCGCCAGTACGGTATGGTCAAAGTCCGCAAGACCGCCGAAGACGGCTTGGTGGAGGGCCTGATTTTCCGCCTGACCGGCATCTCCGAATACGGTGAGCGTGTGGATATGACCGTTGCAACCAATGCGGCCGGCACAGCTGTGTTTGAGCGTGTCCCGATTGGTACGGATTACACGCTTTCCGAAGAGAACACCCCAGAGCGATATGTGATCCCGGAGGTGCAGAACATTTCGGTCGAGTGGAATAGAGTGACCGAGCGCCGATTTGATAATATCCTTAAGAAATGGCGTGCCGATGTCCTCAAGGTCGATGCCTCTCTTCGCGGCAATAGTGAGCATGGAACCACAAAGATGCTCTCGCTCGACTCAGACAGCATTGTGGAGAAACTCGGCTATCCTTACGGTGAAACCCAAGGCAATGCCACACTCGCCGGAGCCGTTTACGGTGTTTATCGTTACGATGAGCTCGCGGACACCTATGTGACGGATAATAACGGATATTTCCTGACCGACTACTACCCTTGCGGCGAGGGTTGGAACATCCGTGAGATCACACCTTCGGAAGGATATCTTTTAGATGAGACCATCTATTGGCTCGGTGTGACGCCCGGACAGTATACGCTGGAGAAGAACACGGAAGAACTGGATGTCTATGAGGACATCATCTACGGCAGCCTGTATCTCATCAAACACATGGATGACGGCAGCACCGGTCTGGAGACGGTTGAGGCCGGAGCGGAATTTGAGGTATTTTTGAAAACTGCCGGTTCTTATGAGAATGCCCGGGATACGGAACGGGACTACTTGACCACCGACGAGCACGGCTATGCCGGAACGAAGCAGCTTCCTTACGGCGTCTATACAGTCAGACAAACAAAAGGCACGGAGGGCTTTTACCTGGTCGCACCTTTCGATGTCTTCATTGATAAAGACGGATGCTGCTATCAATATCTGCTCAACAACGCCCCCTTTACCGGATATCTCAAGATTCAAAAGACGGATGCGGAATCGGGTCTGAGTATCCCGTATGCAGGTGCGGCGTTCCAGATCTATAACCCAGACGGTACCAGAGTTACCATGCAGTATACCTATCCGGAGCTGACAGTGATCGACACCTTTTACACCAATGAGGAGGGCTATCTGATCACTCCGGAGGTGCTTCCGTTCGGGAAGGACTACTCCATTGTGGAAGTCAAGGCCCCGTATGGCTATGTATTGAACTCTGATCCGGTCTATTTTGATGTGACCGCAGACTCGGCAACCGAGGCCGGCGGCATCACATTGATCGAAGTCACCCGTTCCAACATGCCGCAGAAAGGTATCATCCGTATCACTAAGACCGGCGAAGTATTCTGGACGGTCACGGAAGCAGACGGGATCTATAAACCGGTCTATGCAGTTAAGAGCCTGCCCGGCGCAGTGTTTGAGATCCGTGCAGCAGAAGATATCTATACACTTGACGGCGTCATGCATTACGCAAAGGGTGAGGTCGTGGATACGATCACGACCGGGTCTGACGGCGTGGCGTCAAGCAAGGAACTGTATCTCGGAAAATATGAGATCCAGGAGATCACCGCGCCGCACGGGATGGTTTTGAACGGCACAATTCAGACAGTGGAGCTGACTTACGCCGGTCAGGAAGTCGTCATTACGGAAACCGCCGGTAATCTCTATAACGAGCGTCAAAAGCTCAAAGTATCCCTGAGCAAGGTGTTGGAGCAGAACGAGCTGTTCGGCATCGGTATGAACGGCGAGCTGAAAAACATCACCTTCGGTCTGCATGCCAAGACTGACCTGGTTGCCGGTGACGCGACCGTCATTCCGGCAGGTGGGCTCATTGAGATCGTGACCTTTGATGACAACGGCATGGCGACGGTCAGTACCGACCTGCCTCTGGGCAGCTATTACCTGCAGGAACGCAGTACGGACGAGCACTACATCCTGGATGACACCCATTATGAATTCGAGTTCTCCTACGGCTCGCAGGAAACTCAGGTGATCGAGATCTCTGTCAACGGCGGTGACCCGATTAAAAACGACCTCAAGTACGGTATGGTTTCCGGCCGCAAGGTCGATGAGGATGGTCATGTGATCGCCGGTGCGATTTTCGGCTTGTTCCGCAATGATGAAAATGAGTATACGGCTGAAAATGCGTATTTAACAGCGGAAAGCGCACAGGACGGTACCTTCAAATTTGAAAAGGTGCCCTTCGGGGCCTGGATCGTTCGTGAGATCCAACCGGCCAAGGGCTTTGTCCTCAACGAGAAGGCGTATCCGGTCACGGTATCCGAAGACGGCGATGTGGTGAATATCCAACTGGAGAATCGGTATATCCGCGGCAATATTGAAGGCACCAAGCTCGACGAGGACGGCAATGTGATCGCCGGCGCAGTATTCGGTTTGTTCCGTGAAGGTGAAACTGAGTTTGCCGAGGAAACTGCCGTGCGTGTAACCGAGTCTGACAGCACCGGTAAGTTCCGCTTTGAAGACATCCGGTACGGGAAATGGATCATCCGTGAGCTGAAGCCAGCGACCGGCTATGTGCTCAATGAAACGCCGATCGAGGTAGAAATCACCGAGGACGGCAAAACCGTTTTCATTACCGTCGAGAACAAATTCATTCGCGGCGACATCAAAGGCTACAAAGTCGACGAAGACGGAAAGTCGATTGCGGGTGCGCTGTTTGGCCTCTTTACGGAAGATGATGCGGAATTCACAGAGGAAAACGCCGTGCTGACAGCGGCATCCGATGCAGACGGCATCTTCACCTTTAAGAATGTGCGATTTGGGAAATGGATCGTGCGCGAGTTGAAACCCGCCGAGGGCTTCGTCCTCAACGAGGCAGAGTTCCCGGTCGACATTACTACGGATGGTGCCGTAATCGAGCTCAAGGCCGAGAACCGCCATATCTATGGCGCAGTCCATACGACCAAGGTCGATAAGGATTATCCCGACCATCTGCTCACCGGCGCTGTGTTTGAGGTCTACCGTGATGTAAACGGAAATCAGCAGTTCGATCCGGATGTGGATGAACTGGTTGGTACCCTTTCGGAATGTGAGCCCGGTCTGTATGAACTCGCTGAGCTGCGTTACGGCGGATACTTCCTCTACGAAAAGCAGGCGCCTGTTAATTTCATCAAGGACAACGGATACCACTATTTTGAGATCGTAACTGACGGCGAGATGGTGGAAGTAGAGAATCAGGCCGGCGTCGGTTTCATCAACGACCATATGGTCGGCAATCTGAAGATCGTGAAGACTTCCTCGGACGGCCGTGTGGAAGGCTTCAGCTTCCGTATCACGGGTGAGAATTACGACGAAGTATTCACGACCGACGCAAACGGTGAGATCTTCATTGAAAACCTACGCATCGGCAAATACACCGTGACGGAGGTTGAGGACAGCGTCAGCGCCGGTTATAAACGCCCGGATCCTTTTGAGATCGAGCTGACCGCTGATGAAACGCTGACGGTCAATGTCCACAACGATAAGGTCACGACCGATCATCCGGACAGCCCGAAGACCGGTGACGATTCTCACATGGCTCTGTGGTTATGCCTAATGCTCGCAAGCCTTTGTGTTCTGATCGGCACCATTCTTTATTCCCGCAAGAAGAAGCATCTTGCAGACTGACCAAGGAGGTAAGGCAATGAAAACAAAACTGACAAAAGGCATTCTGCTAATCCTGTCGCTGCTTTGCATTCTCTGCGTTCCGGTCACCCCGGTTTATGCGGCGCAGCAAGGCACGGACGGCAGCGAGCTGCAGGTGGTAAAAGCAGAACAACTGGAGATCCAGCTTGGCACATCATGGTCGGGCGTAGAGTTCCAGCTCAAGACGGACGCCGGGGTTTACCCCGGCACCGTCAAGGTCGGGACGGATGGCGTACTCCGCCTGGAGATCGGCGGCAGCTCCCAGTACATTCTGACCTGTATGAATTCCTCAACTTCGCTTCCGGAACCGGAGGATACGGCGGACTCAACAGACCGGACGCAGGCTCCCCTGCCACAACAGAGCAAAGCCCTGAGTCAAATGAGAAAGCCGAATCCGGCATTCCGACGCTGCATATCATCCTCTTTGCAGGCGGTATGGTTATTGCAATCGGCACGCTGATCGTCATGCAGATCCTCAAGAAAAAGCGTGAAAATGAGGCGCCGGATGATGAGGAAGACGAGGAATAACGATTCCATTTCAGTTTGGAGAAAATGCAAAACTTATAGGAATATTAGCTGAGCGATATGAAATAAATATTCCGCAAAGGCTTGACTTTTGTATTCCGTTCTGATATACTATAGGCGTGGCAGGAGCTTGCGTTCAGGCTCTCGATACGTCTATGGTACGGCGTCAGACTTCGTCTCGGGAAGAGGCAAGGAATCGTTACGGATTTGCGCACTGAGCAAATCCACAACAACGCAGGCAATTGAATATGATAGCCGGAAGGCTGCTTGGATGCTTACAGGTTGAGTGTTGGGGAGATATGTTTTCCAACAGACTTTGTATGCGCTTAGCAACCTTCCGGCTTTTTCTTTAAGAACTCGGAGGTTAATTTATGAATAAAAAGAAAAAACGAAAGGGGTTTAACCGAAGCAGTATGCGATGCCCGTATTGCGGCAGTCCGGTTATTTATCGGAGCGCAGACGGAATCTATCGCGATAATTCGAGAGGAACGATGCTATATGTGTGTTCGCACTATCCAGAGTGCGATGCCTATGTTCGTGTTCACACCGGTACTAATATTCCGGTAGGAAGTATGGCCAATCACGAGTTGCGTACATTGCGCCGTACAGCGCACCATTACTTTGACCAGCTTTATGAATCCGGTTATATGAGTAAGCAGGATGCATACCAGTGGCTGGCCGACCTGATTATGGCGCCGCTTTCCGAAGCTCACATTGGGTATCTTGGCGAGTATTACTGTAAACAGGTGATCGAAGAAAGCAGAAAGCTCTTAGAACGGCAGAAAGCCAAAACGCGGGGGCGATATTATACACAGAAAGGAGGCGCACTGGCGTCATGATCCTGACAGCAGAACAGCGGGAGAAAGTGGAGCAGAATATTCGGCTGGTCCAGAAAGTGATCAACGATAAGGTCCACGGTCCATATCAGTTGGGCATCTATACATATGATGATATTTTTCAAATCGGTTGCATCGGCCTTTGCAAAGCTGCGGCAACAGATAAAGGCGGGACCTTCTCTACCTATGCCTATCGCTTGATATGGAATGAAATTTGCGATGCGCTGATCTACTCGACCAGGCGGCAGGCAACGGAGCTTTCAAGCGATATGATTCCCCTGGTTGCAGAAAATCCGACCGTATCGATTGCAGATGTTGCAACGCAGCTGGATGTGCAGGCTGCGCTCAAAGCAGCAAAGCAGAAAGCATCTCCGTGTGTGATAAAAGGAATAGATGCAATGATTCAGATGGCCGAGGGGCGCTCCAGCAAGGAAATCGGAAATGAGTTTGGGGTGTCCGCCAATCTTGTTTGCGCCTGGGTATCCAAGGCGAGGAAGTATCTGAAAAGCCGGCCGGAAATACTGGCTCTGAAAGGAGTATAAGTAATATAGTAAGGGACATCGAGATAGCATCTCGATGTCCCTATTTTTGATGGTGCTTATGAAAAAAATAAAAAATGCAGTGAGATTGTCGTTGCTTCCGATGACAATCTCACTTTTGATTTTAATTCTGTTTCGGTTCGTTTTCTTGCTTGGATATGTCCCGACAGCATCTATGGAGCCTGCTCTGAAAACTGGAAGTTTGCTCCTCGGAGTGCGTGTTTGGGGAGACATTCAAAAAGGGGACATTATTGTGTTCCAACATAACAAGGAATATCTCGTCAAGCGGGTCGAAGCAGTAGAAGGAGATTTGATCGAAAGTAACGGAGAAAATCTGGTGGTTCCGGAAGGCGGTTTTTATGTGCTTGGGGACAATGGTCAATGTTCATACGATTCTCGTTACTGGGAATATCCTTTTGTAATGAACGATGATATTGTCGCAAAGGTAATTTTACCAACAAGATAAATATAACAATCCGGAAAAAAGCAAGCAACTGTAGATGAACATCATCGCAGCTACTTGCTTTATATTTCGTAGAGTATGTCACTCCACGGGGGCACGAAGAACGCAGATGTTCTGCACCCCAAAAGCATTCACCTCCTTAAAGAAAAAATGCCTTGAATCACTGCACTTCATAGAGTATGTCACTCCATGGAAGCACGGATCGAAAGGCATTAAATCCACCGCATTTAATTGTTTTTTGGGGGGATGACACACAACTTTGACTGCTGATATTAGAGCCCAACCACATTTAATTTGTTCATATTGGATCGTTTCAGTTCCATAGAAGAATGGACATACCGCTCCAGTGTAATCGTAGTGGTAGAATGTCCTAACACTTCGGAAAGAGATTTTATTTCAAAACCGACTTCCACTGCACGGGTTGCGAATGTGTGCCGAAGCGTATGTGCGTGAATACCCTCCAGCCCACATGCATGAGTGTACTTCTCAATGCGATATTGTAGTGTCCGTGGCTCCATATAGTCAGTCGTACCCGTTAGTACATATGCCCCCATATTACCTGGATCCATCTTTTTGCAGAGATCTGCCAAATAACTTATCATTGGGATTGTTCTCGCTGAGGTGTCGCTTTTTGGCTCACCGATCACAATCCTTGTACGGGTTTCTCCCTGCATATCCGTATCGTGAAGCCTTTGCAAGGTAGCGGCGATCTTGATGGTCTGTTCGCGGATGTTGATGTTGCACCATTGCAAGGCGCAGAGCTCTCCTATGCGCACGCCGGTGGACAACGCTAATAGAAGTCCGAATTTGCAGCTGTCCATATCTGTCAATAGATAACTCATAAATCGGTTCTGCTCATCCCGTGACAACACGCGCATTTCCTTTCGGCTCTCTTTGGGGTAATTGATTTCGATTACCGGGAAGACCCCCGGAAACAGAGTCGCCGTGTATTTCAAAACGCTGTGCAGCACCACCAGAATGTCGTGGACAGTTTTTACAGCCAATCCATCATCAAAAAGTAACTCGTGAGTAAAATCATCGATAACACCTGTGCTGATGCCAAGCGGAAAGCATCCGCCAAGCTTTGGCTTGATATGCTTTTCAAGCACTGTGCTATATTTGATGTATGTGGATTCGCGGATTTTTCCTTTTTTCAGGCGAAGCCATTCGTTGCAGTAATAAGCAAATCGATGCTTTGCCGTATTGGTTGGAACGGCCTTTCCATTCACAAGTGCGGCTTTATACTTCGTAACCTTTTCCTTCGCTTCACGGTATGTTTTTCCGTAGCAAAAGCCATATTTGATTTTTCCGGAAAGCTCGTACCCTTTGATATAGCGTGCCTCCCATCGACCATCTTTCCTATGGAAAATGTTTTCTCCTTTTGCCATTTTAATTACCTCCGGCAATATTTTTTTCGCCCGCAAATGGGTGTACCTATATTGTAACTGATATCTGTAACAGATTCCTGACTGCTTATTTGACTGCGCTGACCTCGCCCAAAGGGCCAAAATTGACACGAATTGGAACGCGATGGTTCCTTCTAAGTTGGTTTATTCTCTAAAAACATCTCCAAATTTCACGTTTCCTATTGATTTTCCGACAGATGCGTGTTATAATACTTACGTTTATAGAGTTTGAATTGCGCTCGTGGAGTGACATACTCTACGAAGCGTTTTGAAAAAACAAGTGCGGCTTGTCGATTCACCCTTGTTGTGGGCCGCTTCTTTTTTTGAAACTCGTATAGTGATCACTTACTTTATGAAAGGACCTGTTGTATGAGAAGTTTAAATGAAGTGCGTGAGGCTCTGCTCAACAGCACCGTCCGAATTGTTTCACAGTATGGTCTGGAGCGGACGACAACAAAGCTGATCGCGGCAGATGCACAAATCAATGAGGCGTATATCTATCGCTGTTATGACAGCAAGGATTCGCTTCTTCAAGCAACATTTCATATGGAAGATGTGTGCTTGGCTGAGCATGTGCGAAAATCGCTTCCGGTTATGCGGATACGCGGACTGAATTGGAAAGAGCGTTGTTTCCTTTTGTGGAAGTCTTGCTGGGAATTCATTCTCCATAAACCAGACGATTGCCGGTTTTACCTGCAATACTACTATTCTGCCAGTTGCCGACGACATGCATATGATGAGCATCTGAAGTATTTCCATTCATTGTTTAATGAAATCCGACCGGTATTTCGTCCTGACACAAATGTGGACATGCTGCTGCATCAGATTTTTGATACGATGCTTTCTTTTGCAGCCCGAGTACTGTCTGGTGAGATCAAGGACAGCGAAGATACAACGAAATGGACTTTTGAGCAGGTGTACAGTTTCGTCCGTCCCAATACAAGAGAAGATTGGGTGGAGACAGCTGACAGCGAAAATGAATTAGAATGATACGATGGAGATGAATTATGGTGGAGGTTACGGCCTCCTATCAAATCACCGAAAGAACCAAAGAACGAGATACCGTTTATATTGCGCTTCCCCGCATTCAAGAACGATGGACATACCTTCTTGTGAAGAGGCTCTTTGATTCTTTCTCCGCTTTGATAGGACTTATAGTATTAGCAATCCCAATGGCGATTATTGCATTGCTCATCGTGCTTGATTCACCTGGCGGTGCAATTTTCAAGCAAGAGCGCCTTGGAAAGAATGGAAAACCATTTTTAATTTACAAATTTCGAACAATGCATCATGATGCGGAGGTGAACGGCCCCAAGTGGGCGGATAAAGAGGACAAGCGCTGTACCCGGTTTGGCGCCTTTTTGCGCAAGACGCGGCTAGACGAGCTGCCGCAGTTCTGGAATATTCTAAAGGGAGACATGAGCTTTGTCGGGCCTAGACCGGAGCGGCAGTATTTCTACGAGCAGTTTGAAAAGTACATCATTGGATTTTCAAATCGGCTGGTCGTAACACCGGGATTAACGGGATATGCACAGGTCAATGGGGGCTATGAGCTGGAGCCGGAAGAAAAAATCGTCTATGACATGGAGTACATAGAAAAACGGTCAGTGCTTATGGATATCAAATGCCTTGTAAAAACGGTGTCGTTAATTTTTACACACGAAGGAGCGCGCTAATGGAAACATTACAGAAAACCTCTACCTGTCACGGGCAGGCAGTGATACAGCATCCATTGGTCTCCGTTGTGATGCCGGCGTATAACGCAGAAAAATACATAGGGGAAGCAATCCGTTCGGTACAATTGCAGACATATGCCAATTGGATCCTGTTGGTTATTGATGATTGCTCCACAGACCATACCGTTGATGTTGTTCAAGCCTTTGTAAACACCGATGATAGAATTCGGCTTTTTCGGAACACTCGCAATTTGGGGGCAGCTAAAACCAGAAATCGAGGTTTGGAATTATCCGAAGGCGAATGGGTCGCACTGTTAGACAGTGATGACATATGGCATAGCGACAAGCTTGAAAAACAGCTCGCGGTCGCGTTGAATTCCGGCTCGGAAATCATTTATTGCTCGTACTCGTTAATCAGCAGTGATGGGCAAAAAATATCCGACTATATTGTGCCGACGCAGACTTCCTATGACGATATGTTGAAAGAAAGCGTATTTAGCTGCTCTACGACTCTTTTGGCTAAAAGCGTAGTCGATAATAACCGCTTTTCCGCTGACTATTATCACGAAGACCTGGTGTATTGGCTTCAATTACTCAAAAATGGCTATTCTGCATCGGCATGTTGCGAGCCGTTGGCAGACTATCGGATAGTGGAAGGCTCAAGGTCACATAGCAAGCTCCAATCGGCAAAAAACAGATGGGAGGTCTACCGCAAGGTTGAAAAACTCTCACTGCTAAAGTCACTCTCCGTATTTCTATCCTATACGGCGCGGGGTCTCAGAAAGTATAAGAGGGTTTGACATGGATGTACTGTTCCTTTGCGGTGTTTTTGCAAAAGAGAATGAAGCCGAAGTGATTGCTCAGGCAAAGAAAAGTGTAGAATTCTCAGCAAACCAAATGCAGTTAAAGCTGATCAGCGGCTTGAAAGAGGTCGCTGACACCCAAGTGATCTCCGCCCCTTTTATCGGGCATTATCCAAATCAAAGCCACAGCCTGCAATTTTCCGGTTTCACAAACCCACAGCATATATGCCGGTATGTTTCGTTTAACAATATCTGGGGCTTCCGGAATTTGTCCAGGGCACATGCCTTGAAAAAGGCAGTTCGCACTTTCGCGTTGGATGACAATGAAGAAAAACTGATCATTGTATACAGTGCACACGATCCGTTTCTAGCGGCAGCAGCCTATGCCAAAAAGTTGAACCCAAAAATCAGAATCTGCTTTATTGTTCCCGATCTTCCGCAATATATGAACCTCGAAGCAAAAAAAGGTTTACTCTATAACTTCTTTAAAGGGTTCGATATCAAATCAATTAAGGAACATATCAAATGCGTCGATACATCTGTGGTTCTGACAGAAGCTATGGCAAAAGCGCTGCAGTTAACGGATCGACCATATGTTATTGCCGAGGGAATCGTAGATTCGATTTCTGAGAATCCCAATAGCGCCGCTCGTGCAGAAACCGTCAATATCGTATATGCCGGCAAGTTGTATTTCAGGTTTGGAATCCGCTCTTTGGTAGAAGCGTTTTCCCTGCTGCAAGACAGCAATTATCGCTTGATTTTATGCGGGAACGGTGACGCAGTGGAGTATCTGCAGAAATGTGCCATGGGGGATTCGAGAATCATTCTCCCGGGGCAAGTATCGCCTGAAAAGGTGCAGGAATACATTTCATCCGCCGCAGTGCTTGTAAATCCTCGGCCGAACAATGAGGAGTATACGAAATACTCTTTCCCCTCCAAGGACATAGAGTATCTGTCAAGCGGAAAGCCAACGGTTGCCTTTCTTCTGGATGGTATGCCGAAGTGTTATCAAGATTTTTTGTATGTTGTTGACCCGGACCGGGATATCTCTTGCGCCATTTCTGATGCCTTAAAAGCAGCTATATCGGCACCCAAGAAAGAAATAGAAAAAAGGTATACGCAATTTCTGCAATATGCCGCAAAAAATCTTTTGGCATCTTCCATTGCAGAAAAAATAATCAAAATGAACTGTAACGAGGAGGCTCGACATGCCAAGGACCCGAGTTGTTCAGCAGTATGTAACGACCGCCAGCAATGGCGGATTGAAAACAGAATATAAAGCGCTGATCAGTCGGGAAACGCTGTCGGACCACTATGAGTTTATCCCGGTGGTGCTGAACAACTGCCACTGCGGAATCAGCCTTTCGGATATCCGCTTTTACCGCAGAGCTATTCGTAAAGCGGATCCGGATATCGTTCACATACGTGGAGCAGGAATGGAAAGCCTAAATGCAGTTCTCGGCGCAAAGCTTTCCGGCCGTGGAAAGATCCTTGTGACCGTTCATGGTATGTTCAGTGATCTGGTGTACTACTCGCCGATAAAACGCTGGGTATGCAGATATCTGGTGGAACCCATGATCTTTGGCTTATCGGATGGAATTTCCTGCGTCTATGAGCAGGCATCACAGCGCGATGTGTTTCGACGTTATAAGAAGAAAATGCTTCCGTTTGTGTATAACCGAATGCCGAAACATCCCGATTGCAGTGCAGAAGAAAGGCATGCTTTGCGCAAGGAACTGAACCTTCCGGAGAATGCAAGAATCGGCATCTATGTCGGCAGGGTCACGAAGGAAAAGGGATTGTCTTACTTAGTCGATGCGTTAAAGCAGCTGGATGCGAGTTGGCCGCCGGAGCTTTACCTATTGGTCGTGGGGGATGGCGATTATCTGCGGGAGATGCAGGCTGAATGTTCCGCGCTGCGGCACGCGCAGCAAGTGATTTTCACCGGTCAACAAGAACAGGTTCAAAAATACCTGAAAGCTTCCGATTTCTTTCTTTCTCCCTCCTTGCATGAAAATCTTTCCATTTCCATTCTGGAGGCATGTGCGGCAAAGCTCCCGTGTCTTGTGACGGATGTCGGCGGAAACGGGGAAATCATCGAAAACGGAAAGAATGGGCTGGTGATTGAGCCGTACTCGGCTAAAGCAATCGCTGATGGCATCAGAAAAATGTGTTGTATATCAACATACGATATATTAGAAAAAAACATACGCAAAACAGACTATCGAAAATTCAGTGACGAACAAGTAGACAAGCAGCTTGAGTCTGTATATGCGTATTTGTTGAAATTGTGAGGGCGAGCGATGGCGGATAGAAAGGCAAACATAGATTTATTGCGGGTGATTTCCGCAGCTGCCATTGTCACACTTCATTCTGTGACCGCTCCAATGGGTAACGCATCCTCTCCGATTCCGCTCTTAACAGAACAGATATTGACGGTTATTCATTCTCTGACCCTGTGGGCCGTTCCCGCGTTTTTCATTATCACAGGCTACTGCCTATTTTTAAAACCGGAGTGTAGTTACAAATACTGTTTTTTACATATACGGAAATTTGTAATTGTGCTCTTTACAATCGGACTTTTCTATGCACTACTGGAGGAGGTTTACTCTACCGGTATGATTAACGGTCTTGTTGTTTTGGTGGCAGTCAAAAATGTTATTGCAGGGAACATCTGGGAGCATATGTGGTTTGTATACGCCATTATAGGTATTTATCTCGTGATGCCGGTTGTTCACGGTTTTATCAAGCGAGAGAGAAAGGATTCTTTTATATTAACTGCGATACTGTTCGCATTTAACATTCTGTTCCCTGTATTTCAAAAATGGATTCCAATTGGTGTAGAGCTTCCTTTCGGTGGATATTTGTTCTATGTATGCTTTGGAGGGCTGATTGCTAAGTACGGGATTCGGAAACGGGAAATGATAGTTATTGTTATTGCTGGCCTGATATCCGCAGCGTATCTCGGTGTTCATTATAACGGAAAAATTGCTGAGTCAATTGATTTGCTTGCGGTGTGTATTATGTCTTTAGCTGTCTTTTTAATATTTGAACACATGAAAATTAAGCCAAGCAGACTATTGCTTGCACTTGCTAAATGTTCATGGGGTATATATTTACTCCACCCTTTGATTATAAATGTCGCTCTGAAAGTTCTGAAGATGGATTTTGTTTCCTATATGCCATATGTAAAGATTCCTCTGCTGGCAATTTGTACATTTATACTTTCCTTTGCTATTACATATTTGCTTAGAAAAACTCCGTTTGTCTCGGAATTGTTTTAACTGCTGCTGCCATCGGCAATGAAAGGAGGCTACCGTGATTAGTATTGTTGTACCGGCTTATAATGCCGCAGGTGTGATTGGAAGATGCATAGACACAGTTTTGCGGCAGACCTACCCGGATTTTGAATTGCTGATTATTGATGATGGTTCCACAGACGAAACAGCAGAAATTGCGGCAGCAAAAGCTGCTCAAGATGCTCGTATCCATCTAATTCGTCAGGAAAATGCCGGGGTCAGTTCTGCACGGAATACAGGAATAGCAGCCGCTTCAGGGGAACTGCTTTGCTTTATTGATAGTGATGATACGGTATCGGCAAATTATCTGGAGATATTGCACACGCTGTACAGTCCCGGAGTGCTCCCTGTGATCGATGTCGTTTGCAGTGACCGCAACGGTTCCGCGCTAAATCCTATGCCTGAAACCTTTACATTGGATGGTAACTGGGTCGATTCATATTTTTGCGGGCAACTTAGATATGGAATTGCTTTTTCCGTCTGTAACAAGCTGTATTCTCTGCAGACACTTCGCAGAGAGTGTATCGCATTCCTGCCGGAGCTGTCTATCGGTGAAGATATGCTGTTTGTTTTTCAGTATCTGCAACATTGCCAGTCAATTCGCTTTAGCAAGGATGCCAGTTACCATTATACCATTGTACCGGGATCAGCCATGTTCTCCTCAATGGATTACACGCAGCCATACGAAAAGACATTCGCGATCATGTCTGAAAAGGAACGTTTTTCTTCACTGATCGCCGACAGAACATTATCCCGATGGGCGTTTGACGCGAGTATTATCATTATTGCCAATCCGTTTATTATCGACAGAAACTATGCAGAATTCAAAAAATGGTGGCGCGAATTTCGTCAGACGGCGTTATACCGCTCCGCCGTTGCTTCGGAAAAGCCATCCGGTTATAAACGAAGACTTTTGCATTTTGCCGTGCGCGCTGAGAACACGATTGCAATATATGTGCTTTTCAGATTGCTGAGATTCGGAAAGAAGAAGTAGAAACGAGGTGAACCCATTGACTGAACTGCAAGAAATCGAGTTTGGATTGCTGCAACAGTTCTTGCCTATATGTGAACAGTTGAATCTAACCTACTATCTCGTCTGCGGCAGCGCACTCGGCGCAGCGAAGTATAGCGGCTTCATCCCGTGGGATGATGACATTGATGTTGCGCTTCCGAGAAAGGACTACGAAATATTCTGCAGGGAAGCTCCCAAAATATTGCCGGAATGGTGCTTCCTACAGAACTATCATTCTGAACCGCAATACTATCTTCTTGGAAGTAAATTGCGCGACAGCAGAACGACCTACATAGAGATGATGACGGATTGCCTGAAGATTAACCAAGGTGTGTTCATTGATATATTCCCATTGGATGGACAGTGGTGCACCGAACGCGAGCACCAAATGTTCCGAAAAAAGCGGGCAATCTTTGAGGCAGCGCGACGTGTCAGACTGAACTATAACCGCTTATCACCGCAAAACCTCGGTATGGTACGGACCAATTGGTATTGGCTGCTCTTCCGCCTTTTTGGGTATAAACATGACACCGCTGCGGAAATAGCCGTATTTGACCGTTTTATTTCCTCTTTTTCTACTGACGACAGTGCTGTCTGGTGCAATCATGCGAACTCAACTTCTCCGTTGGAATATGCGCCCAAAGAGCAATATGGCGATGGAATCTGGATGAAGTTTGAAGGGATTCCGGTTCGTGTTCCGGCTCAGTATGACGCCTATCTCACCCAGAAATACGGAGACTGGCGAGGCGGAATACCGCCGGATCAGCAGTATGGGCATCATCACTATGTGAAATGTGATTTGCACCGACCATTCACGGAATACATCGATACCGGAGAGAAAGGGGTGAAGAAATCATGATATACCGAGCCATTCGTAAATTGAAAGCGGTTTTATACCACGCAATCGTTGAGCCGGATATCAAACGCTCCTTTGCCGAGTGTGGCAAAGATTCGCACATTGATTCGGGCGGTGACTTCTTCCCCCTGTCGAACATTCATGTTGGAAACCATGCCTCTATCGGCGTAAATGCACGCTTCTGGACAACACGGGCGAAAATCTACATAGAGGATTATGCCTTGTTTGGTCCCGGCGTCACGATCATTACAGGAGATCACCGCAAGGACATCATCGGTAAGCACATCATAGAACTGACGGATGCGGATAAAACCTCAGAAGATGATCAGGATGTGGTGATCGGAAAAGGGGCATGGATCGGAGCAGGAGCGATTATTTTAAAAGGTGTGCACATCGGTGCAGATGCGATTGTGGCGGCAGGCAGTGTTGTAACAAAGGATGTTGCGCCATACACCATTGTAGGCGGCGCACCAGCACATTTTATAAAGAATCGTTTCTCCGAAGATCAGCTCGAACGGCATATTCAAACCACCGAAGGCGATGACTCTCCGCTTTTGGTTTCGGCGAAAGGCGGTGATTCTATTGCAAGATAAAATTCCGCTGTTGATTCTGTTGTCGGTCGGCGCAGCCTTTACTGCAGTATGGCTCGCACTGCTGCGGAAACGGCTGAATATGGCATGGTATGTAGCAATCATGATAGCGATTGCACATACGGTCTACGGCGTTCTGACAGTGAAGGCGTTTGCTTTCCTCGAAACCGGCTTTGACAAAGCCAGCCTTGGAAACATGAGCCTGTTCGGCGGCATGTTCCTGATGCCGCTGGCGTATTGGCTCGGTGCAAAAATTTCAAAGAGACCGCCCAAGGAAGTCTTTGATGTTTTTACTCCCTGCATGGTCTTTACGGTCATGTGCGCTCGGGTCAACTGTATTTTGTCCGGTTGCTGCCGCGGGCTTCCGATTCCGGGGACAAACGGGATACGCTTCCCAACGCGTGAGGCGGAGATCGTGTTTTACCTGATCCTGCTTGCCGTCTTGTGTCCGCGAATTTGGAAAGAACGGCTGCAAGGACGCGCTTACCCGGTCTACATGATGTGCTATGGTGCATTTCGGTTTATCATCGAATTCTTCCGCGAGTCGGATATTTCCGGACTGTTCCATCGGGCACATCTGTGGGCACTCATTACATTATTACTCGGCGTAAGCATTTACGCTGAAATGAAAACCTCAAAATCTAAACCGAGAAGGAGAAAACAATCATGATCCAACGAATATCCAAACGGTTCCTATCTCTGCTGCTTGTGGCAGTTATGGTGCTGGCATTAGCGCCTGCCATTACGCTGCCTGCATTTGCAGCCACCAGTGGTACTGTGACAGGTCTGAGTGATACCAACATCGGTCTGAGCTTTTCTGGTGATGCAGACGATGCGTGGAGTGCAACAGGCACAACAATCACTGGTTCAGTTGTCTCTGTCGGAGGAACCTGTAGCGACACGGAATATAATTCCACTCTAACCATCAAAAACAACAAAGCTACGAAAGCCACATTGTCATTCAATTATGCCATTGAGCAGAACAGCGGTACGATCAAAGTAAATGGGACGGCTGTCACAGCAAACGGCAGCTTCAGCAAAGAGCTTGCCGCCGGTAAAACCATCACGGTTTATATCAAATCCGGCAGCACCACAGCTACAAAAATCGCCATGACTAATGTTGCACTGGTCTCAGATGCAACTGCAACCACGACCTTTGTGCCTGCGGAAAACGGCACCTACACCGTAGATGGTAAAGCAATCACAGAGGAATACAGCAGCACGCAAAGCTCCATGACTGCATATCAGGTGGTGGCTACTCCGGCAGAGGGATATCAGTTCCTTGGCTGGTACAACCTGACCACCGGCAAGTGCATAGCAACTGCCACAAGCACAGCGCTGAATATTGAAAGCGACTGCACCATTACGGCAAGATTTGCAAGCAAATCCGTTGCGCTTTTTGAGACCGGCGGTCAGCGGTTTGCAGACCTGAACGAAGCGGTTGCTTATGCGCAGGCAAATAAACAGTCCAAGATTACCTTGGCTACCGATGGCTCAATCAGCGGTAATTATACCATCCCGACGGGTATTACATTGCTGATTCCCTTTGATGCAGCTGGGACTTTGTATACAAATGCTCCCGCAGCAATTCGGACAACTCTGGCATCTAAGGCATTCCGGACGCTGACGATGAGTGAGGGCACTTCTATCACCGTCAACGGTGCCATCAGCCTGGGCGGCAGATATTTTGCAGCTGGCGGCAGTCAGCAGGGTTGTCCTGTGGGCGATTATGGCTATATTAAAATGGCGGATAACAGCTCTATCACGGTGAAGAACGGCGGAAATCTCTATGCATGGGGCTTTATCTCCGGCAGCGGTTCTGTGCTGGCTGAATCCGGCGCAACCGTATATGAGTTCTATCAAATCGCAGACTTCCGCGGTGGTAGAGTCTCCTCTAACATGGGTAACAAGGTTTTCCCCTTCTCCCAGTATTTCGTTCAGAATATCGAAGTTCCCCTGACGCTGAATGCGGGCGCCAACGAGAAGGTTTTCAGCGGCGTTTATGCAATGAGTACCACATATACCACCTCCATCAATTTTATTGGTAACGACGGTATGTTCAAAGTAGTCTCCGGAAGCTTTACCAAAGACTACGATGAAAAAACGGACCGCCTGGTTCTTTCAGTAAACGGTGAGGCGGAACTGAACACCCTTCCTCTGAAGTTGGCGGGCATGAATGTCAACTCCGCAAGCTATGTACTCCCCATCACCAACAACATCTCTATTAACATTCAGTCTGGAAGGGTCACCATCAACCAGGATACCGCACTGTTGGCAGGTGTCGAAGTGAGCATTACCGATGGCGCTGATTTGACGGTCTCCAGTGGAAAAAATGTCTATATTTATGACGGCGATGAATGGAACTCCGATAACTTTGTCTGGGGTCCTTGCAAGTTCAAGTCTGTTGCCTATGCGCCCGGTAAAGCCTATAACCGCACCAATGCAGATCTGAAGGATGCCAAGGTGGATGTAAACGGCAGCCTGACGGCTATCGGTGCTATCTACACTACTAAGGGCGGCGCAGACATCTGCTCCAGCAACGGAACCGGCAAATATGTTCAGCACGGTACACCTGGCAAAGAAACCGCGACCTATCAGTATAATGCGAACGGGAATAAAGAGGTGACCATCCCCATTACCGCCGCCAAGCTGCACAACGCCGACGGCACCTACTATGAGACGAAGGACGCCAAGGCTGGCGACACCATCAACTATGTCAACGGCGTCTGGGGCGGCACGCCTTGCGCACATGAGAACACAGAACTTCGTAATGCCAAGGAAGCAACCTGCACCGAGCCCGGCTACACCGGCGACACCTACTGCAAGGATTGCGGCGAGAAAATAGGCACCGGCACGGCTATTCCCGCCAAGGGACATACCGAGGTCATCGACGAAGCTGTTGCAGCTACCTGCACCACACCCGGCAAGACTGAGGGTAAACACTGCTCCGTCTGCAATGAGATTCTTGTTGCACAGGAAGTTATCCCTGCGAAGGGTCACAGCTGGGACAAGGGCGTAATTACGACTTCCCCGACCTGCAGCGATGCCGGTGTCAAGATTTACACTTGTACTGTTTGCAGCGAAACCAAAACCGAAGTGCTTAATGCAACCGGTCATACGCCTGTTGATGTTGCTGAACAGCCTGCCACCTGCACGGAAGCCGGTCATACGGCGGGCGTCAAATGCTCGGTTTGCGGCGCAACGATCTCCGGAATTGAAGAGATTCCGGCTACGGGTCATACCGAGGTGATCGACGAAGCTGTTGCAGCTACTTGCACCACGCCCGGCAAGACCGAAGGCAAACATTGCTCGGTTTGCAATGAAGTGCTTGTAGCGCAGGAAGAGATTCCTGCTAAGGGGCATACGGAAGTAATCGACGAAGCTGTTGCAGCTACCTGCACCACACCCGGCAAGACCGAAGGCAAACATTGCTCGGTTTGCAATGAAGTGCTTGTAGCGC
>ERZ780226.1192-NODE-1192-length-20919-cov-6.376486_pt1 | contig 20919 bp, 17 predicted proteins | sample MGYA00511165_ERZ780226 | MGnify/ENA primary metagenome ERZ780226 (study PRJEB29588, sample SAMEA2152373) | human gut metagenome | biome: human gut; feature: human-associated habitat; material: faeces | place: Denmark | collected 2008/2010 ...
CCGCCGATACGGTTGCCGACGCGTCCAATGCACGCGCCGAGATAGCCGTCGTTTTCCTCGTATTCCCGAAGCGTATCATAGCCAAGGACTGCGTCCGTCCACGCGCCGCCATGATGCACCCGAAGCGAGCGGATCGCCGCGCCGTACTCCATGATCTCCACGGCCAGCGCTTCATTTTTGATGCAATAGGCGCTGACAGCTTCCCCGTCCTTCGTTACACCAAAAGGCTTCTTTTCCACCGAGACCGACATGGTATTCTCTCCTTTCACGCCGCAGCGCCGCTTCCATTTCTTCTTCTGTCCGCCCAGCTGCGCTCGCATCAAATCAGCTTTAAAAGCCGTTTCTCCGGAACTTCCGGCAGGACACCGCGCAGATGGGCGAGAATGCGCTCTCTCGATCCCTCCGGCTTTCTTTGGTACGCCGAGGTGACGAAGTCCGGGCCGAGCTGCATCTCCGGCGTCGTATACTCCGCTATGCCCCAGCCGTAGGGCTGCCCGAATTTATCCTGCGAATAGACAAAGTCCCCGATGGTGATATAGGTCTGCATCCGGAGACGGGTGATCACCGTATCAAAGCCCGTATTGCCGCGCTTGCGGTAATTTGCGTGTATATACCTTTCCGGATTCAGAATACCACGCCGGAGAGCTTGGCACAAGAGACGAGTCTCTTGATTTGTCCGCTGTCCGGATGCTACAATGGATATATTCCGCAAAGGATCAAAAAAAGGGGAGCAGACATGGAGAAGATCGAAAAGAACTTCGGCTTTGGCTTTATGCGTCTGCCGATGAAGGACGGCGAGATCGACACCGAGGAGACCAAGCGCATGGTGGATGCGTTTCTGGACGCCGGATTCAATTATTTTGACACCGCCCACGGCTATCACAAGGAGAAGAGCGAGATCGCGCTGCGCGAGTGTCTTACGAGCCGCTATCCGCGCGAGAGCTACGTTCTTGCAGACAAGCTGACCGAAAATTATTTTAAGACCGAGGCAGACATTCGTCCCGTATTGGAAGAGCAGCTCGCCGCCTGCGGCGTGGAGTATTTCGATTTCTATCTGATGCACTCGCAGTGCACGCTCAATTATCCGCACTTCAAGGCGTGCCGCGCGTATGAGACCGCATTCGCGCTCAAGGCCGAGGGTAAGGTGCGTCACGTCGGCATTTCGTTCCACGACCGCGCCGAGGTGCTCGAGCAGATCCTGACCGAGTATCCGGAGATCGAGGTCGTGCAGATCCAGTTCAACTACTTGGACTACGACGACCCCGCGGTGCAGAGCCGCAAGTGCTATGAGGTCTGTGTGAAGCACGGCAAACCCGTCATCGTCATGGAGCCGGTCAAGGGCGGCAATCTCGTCAATCTCCCGGAGGAAGCAAAGGCCGTTCTCGATGAACTGCACGGCGGCAGTCCGGCCAGCTACGCGCTTCGGTTTGCCGCAGGGTTCCCCGGCATGATGATGGTGCTCTCCGGCATGAGCAGCATGGAGCAGATGCGCGACAATCTCTCGTTCATGGCAGACTTCCGGCCGCTCAACGATACCGAGCTCGCCGCCATCACGCGCGTGCAGGCCATTTTCCGCGGCAAGCATCTCATCCCCTGCACCTCCTGCCGCTACTGCACGGACGGCTGCCCGAAGCACATCGCCATTCCCGACCTGTTCGCCACGATGAACACCCGGCAGCTCTACCGCGACTGGAACGCCGGTTACTACTATGATATCCACACCATGGACGGGCGCAAGGCGTCCGACTGCGTCAAGTGCGGCAAATGCGAGCACGTCTGCCCGCAGCATCTGCCCATCCGCAAGCTGCTGGAGGATGTAGCGAAGGAGTTTGAAACGAAAGAATGATCGAAGCATATCTCCCCCGTCCCGATGAGCTGTGGTTCCGGCGGAAAATGCTTGCCGACGAAGCGACGATGGCCTATAACCGCGCTTACGGCGGCACGGTGGATTTTTCGGAGGAACGCTGGCCGGACTGGTACGGCCGCTGGGTCGCGCACCCGGAGGGACGGTATTACCGCTATCTCCGCGAGAGCGCTTCCGGCGAGTTCGTCGGGGAGATCGCCTATCACTTTGACGGGGAAAAATATCTTGCCGACGTGATCGTGTACGCCCCTTACCACCGCCGGGGCTACGGCGCGGCGGGGCTTGCGCTTTTGTGCGCGGCGGCAAAGGAAAACGGCGTCGGCGTTTTATACGATGACATTGCCGCGGACAATCCGTCCGTCGCACTTTTCCTCCGCTGCGGTTTCTCGGTCAAATACCGGACGGACCAAATCGTCATGGTGAAAAAGGTTCTGGCGGAATGACCGCCGCATACGACAAAATACGCCCGCGGAGAGTTTCTCCGCGGGCGTATGACGTTAATATAGCTTCAATTGCTGCCGCGCGAGCATTTTTCGGCGTCAATGGCGAGGACCACCATGAGTGCGCACAGCGCGTCTCTCGCGTCCGGTACGTCGATGGTGTAAGTATCCGTCCAGCGGAGGAGCTCCTTGGCTATGCGCGCGACGGTGCGGCCCGCCGCGTCCTCGATCGTATAGTCCCACTCCAGAAAGCTGCCCTGCACGCGCCAGCCGTTGAAGTCCAGCACGAACGCGGGGCGGAAGAGCGTGAACTCCTTGCGGATCGTGCCGATGCTCCGCTCGCCGATGTAGAGATCGAACTTCGGCAGGAACGTCAGCACGCGCTCTTTTACTGTGGCGATGTGCCTCCCCTGCGCGTCGAGAATGTGCAGGCAGTGTCCCCAGGCAAGCTTTCCTTCCACAGTGAAAGCCGTTGCGCCGGTAGAGGCGTCGTAAATGTCGTAGCTGTCAAACCACGAGAAAAACCGCTGCTTGAAACAGAGCTTCATTTTGTTTCTCTCCTTTGCATGACGGCGCACACGAGCGCACACACGCTGAGCGCCATACAGAGATACTTGAACTCGCGTCCGGCGGCGAGATACATGGCGCTGTTGAAAAAGAGATCGATCACGAGGATCACGATCACGGCGAGCGCAAGCGCCGCCGTCAGGTGCGAGAGCAGATTTCGGAATTTCACCGGCGGTCACTCCTTTGCAATGTACAGGATATCCGTCACGTTCCGGCCGCCGCCGGCCGGCGTGTTCACGGTCGTATCGCCGTCCCAGACCATAACGGCGGATTTGCCGCCGTCGAAGTTGTAGGCGAGCGTGCAGCCGAGACTTTCAAAGAGGCGGGAGAGCTCCTCGAGCTTATACCCGCGCGAGCCGTTCTCCCCGCGGCCGTCCACGACCACAAAGCAGTAATGTCCCGGCTCATAGTACCCGAGCGCCGCGCGCGGATTCAGTCCGGCGATGTTCGTGTTGAATTTGTCGATGCTCTTCCCCTCGGCGTCCAGCAGTGCGGGGCCGAACGACCACACCTGCACCGCGCCCTTTTCCATCTCCGCATCCATGTCAAAGGCATTGCCGCGGAAGATCCGCATGGAGCCGTCCGTATAGTATACAAGTATGTCGTCAAATCCCGTGTCGCGGAGGAACGCTCCGTTGCGCACGATCGGCCCGTATTCCCGCGAGAAGGCATAGTCTCCGTCGATGGCGAGAATGGCGTTGGATTCTGCGGCCATATCGTGTACGCTCCGGTAGCCGTTCGTCACATACGCCGTGCGCAGATACTCGCTCGAGCGCAGCCAGATATCCGCGACATAGTATACGACGAGCCCGTCGTTCGAGCGGTCCTCGTGCCGCGTCCAGCTCACGCTGACATTGGCGCTGCGGTAGGAGTTTTCCGTCTGTTCTATCGTCCCGTCGGTAAACGGGCCGTTGGCGACCAGCGTTTCGTCCGGCGCTTCCGTTTCGGGCGTCGGCTGCGCCGCTGCGGCGGCCGTGGGCTGCGCTGTCGCGGCGGGCGCTTCCACGAAGCCCCGTCCCAGAAGATACATCCTCCCGTGGTGGAAATAAGCAAACACAAGCAGAATCACCGCGGCCAGGACGATATCCGTTATGGCTCCCGTCAGAGCGCGGAGCCTTTTTTTCGTTTTCATAGTTCATCCTCCTGCGGAGCGTATTTTAGCGCAAAAGCTCTTTTTTGTCCACACCGCCGGAAAATAATTCGCGCTTTTTTTTGCGTCCCGCGTGCCGTGGACGAGCGCGTCGAGCAAGGCGCGAGCCGGTCACGGAAGCCAAGCAGAACGCGGCCGTTCCGCCGGGCAAACCGGAGACACTGTCCGCGAGAGCCATGGCAAAGCCGCCGAGTATAAACAAGAGGATTCCTGCTATCATCTCCTGACAGAAAACAGCATCGTCCGATATTCTTTCGGACGATGCTGTTTTCGTATATCGGATAAAAAGCGTTAAAGCGTTTTTACACGGCGTCGCGGTAATCCGCCGCGCAGATCTGCTGCACCGTGACGGCCCGGGTATGGTCGATGTGCGTCCACTCGGGCGTTACGAAGAGCGACTGCACCACGATCGGCACATACGTGAGCATGAACACCGGGAACGTGAACACATAGGCGATCTTCTTCCACGCCGCGCAGTGGATGCTGCGCCACTCCGTCGCGGTCGTGACCGCGCCGAGGACGAAGAGCGTGAGATAAAGATTCATCACCGTCTGCAGCGCCGATATGGCAAGCACGTCCCACTCATGGTAATGGAACACGTTGACCGCCGCCGCGCCGAGATTTACCACGATGCTCAGCCCCGTGAGCACCGCCGCGGGCATGATGCTCATCGCCATATCGTAGCAGGAGAAGCTGCCGCGGAACATGCCGGAGAGGAGCTTTCCGCCGTATTTGCGGAACACCTGCAGATACCCGCGCGACCAGCGCAGACGCTGCGCCCAGGACTGCTTGAAACGGACGGGCTGCTCATCGTAGAGCACGGCCTCCGGGCAGTAGCCGACGCGCCGTCCCGCCGTCACGTTTTCGATGGTAAACTCGATATCCTCGGTCAGCAGGTGGAACGGCCAGCCGCCGCCCTGCCCTTCGAGCACGGCGCGCGAAAAGAGAAAGCCCGTGCCGGAAACGCCGCAGCTCGCCCCGATGCGGGATCTCGCGCCGTTCAGATAGCGCGATTCGCGGAGAAACCAGAGACCGTAGCCCGCGGAGATCCAGTTGTCGCCGTAGTTTTTCGAGTCACGGTAGCAGGTGACGATGTCCTTGCCCTCGGAAAACGTCTCGTTCATGCGGGAGACGAAATCGCGCTCGAGCACGTTGTCGGCGTCGAGGACGATGTAGCCGTCAAACTCGTTGTACGCATGGCGCTCCATTTCGCGCAGGAGGAAGTCGAGCGCATAGCCCTTGCCGCGGAGCGAAGCGTTGTGCCGCTCATACACCTCCGCGCCGTGGGCGCGCGCCGTTTCCGCCGTTTTATCGCGGCAGTTGTCGGCCACGACGAAAACCTTGAGAAAACGTTCGGGGTAGCTCTGCGCCTTGATGCTGTCAAGAAGATTGCCGATGACGGTCTCCTCGTTGCACGCGGCGATGAGGACCGCGAAGCGGTGCAGCGGCGCTTCCCGCGCCCGCCGCTTCCGCGGCAGCCACGAAACAGGTATGTACAGAAACTGATACATATAGCAGGCAAAAAACAGGCACATCAGGATGAAGTTTATCATTTTCACGGTTTGCATGGCGCTTTCTCCTTTCCCTGTGATGCCAAGGATATCACGCACCGCAGAGCAAAATCCATTAAAGGGTCTTTAAGATTTGTTTAAAAAGGAGAAGGCGGAGTCGCCCCCGCCTTCTTTGGAAAAAATCATGCGCTCACGATGTTGTAGTACGCCTTCGCCGTCAGGCGGTAGACGATCGTATAGAGCAGCGCAAAAGCGCCGAAGCTCACGAGCGTCGTGGTGACGAAGAGGCCGACATTGTAAAGCGAGAACAGCTCGAGCAGCCGCCGGATCATCGGGAAGGCGAAAGCAAGGTGCACGCCCGCCAGCAGCAGCGGCAGGAAGAACACGGTCAGCAGCTGGGAATCGATGCTGCGGCGGATCTCCTTTTTCGTCATGCCTACCTTCTGCATGATCTCAAAGCGTTTCTGATCCTCGTAGCCCTCGGAGATCTGCTTATAGTAGAGGATCAGCACCGCCGCGAGCATGAATACCAGTGTGAGCATGATGCCGATGAAGAAGAGCGCGCCGTTGCTGCCGTAGAAATCGGCGCTTCCGTCCGCACGGCACTCAGCCAGGAGGTACATATAACCCTGCTCCGGCTCCACCTCGCCGAGGGTGCGCATGACGCCCTGTGTGAGCGCCACGCACTCCTCATCGCCGAGGTCGGTATTGAAATTGTAGACCCATTTATACTGCATCGTAACCACATGCCCGTTATATGTGCGGAAATCCTGAACGGCGGAGGCCGTGTCGTTCACGATGAGGGTCATTTGCGCGATAAATCCACCGACCGCCGGCGGGAGAAAATACCCGTTTCGCACATCGGCAACGCGCCACGTGTGGGAGACGTCGTCCATAGCAAGCGTCAGCGTAGGACGCTCATAGGAGCATTTGTAGGTCAGCAGCAGCACCTCGTCCGGCGCAAGCGAAACATTCTCTCCGGTTCGGGCGGCATAATCCGCAGAGGAAACGATATAGATGTCACGAAGCTCCGAATATGAGGCCGAGACGCCCTCCCGCGAATACCAGCACTGCACCGTGTTGCCGGAGAAAAGACCGCTGGTATTGATATAGCGGTAGTTCTGCACGTCCTTCGGCGGAACGCCCCGCTCTGACGTATAATCGGCGATGGCACGGCGGTAGCGCTCGATATTGCCGTCCGTGATCTGCTCCGGCGTCTCCCCGGCGAGAGTGATGTTTATATCTCTCGGGTAGCGCATATTCGCGGAGTCCTCCGCGCCGAAATAAAGGCACGAGGAAGAGGAGATCATCACGAGGATCATCGTGGCAATAATGCACACGCTCGCAAGACCCGCGCCGTTGCGCTTCATGCGGTAGGCCATGGAGGAAACGGACACGAAGTGCTCCGGCCGGTAATAGTACTTTTTATTCTTCTGCAGCACGCGGCAGAGCAGCACGCTGCCTGCGACAAGCAGAAGATATGTGCCGATGATGACGAGGATCACGGCCACGAAGAACCATACGATCGCGTCAAGCGGGTTGGTGATGCTCACGGCAAGGTAATACGCCGCGGCGAGGATCACGACGCCCGCAAGGCCGAGCAGCCAGTTTGCCTTCGGCGGCTTTTCGCCGACGGACTCGCTGCGCAGCAGCGCCACGGCGCTGCTGCGCCCGACGCGGACGACCGTGGAGAGCCAGATGACCGCGAAGATGATCGCGTACAGTCCCAGCGCGCGCGTCAGGGAATCAACGTCGATGCGGATGCGGTAATTGATATCGCCGCCGAGCATATTGACCAGTCCAAGCTCCGCGAGCTTCGAGAGGACGATGCCGAGCGCGAGACCGAGCACGAGCGAGAGCACGGCGGTAATGAGGCTCTCCCAGGTAACGATGCGCGCAAGATTGCGCTTATTCATGCCAAGGACGTTATAGAGGCCGAATTCCCGCTCGCGGCGGCGGACAAGGAACGAGTTGGTATAGTAGAGAAAGATCGCGGAGAACACAAAGATCACAAAGCTGCCGAGATTGAGGATCTTTCCGGTGGTGTTGGAGCCGCGCGGCAGCAGCGCGCACGTCTCCGGCGAGCCGAGGAACGAGAGGATATAGAACATCATCACCATGCACACGCAGGTAAGCAGATACGGGGTAAAAAGCCGCTTGTTCTTGCGCAGGCCGTCCCACGCGAGACGCGGGTAGAGAGCGGTTTTCATCGCGCCTCACCGCCTCCCGCGAGCATCGTGAGCGTTTCGGAGATGCGCTGGTAGAAGAGCTCGTTCGTGGCGTCGCCGCGGTAGAGCTGGTGGAACACCTCGCCGTCGCGGATGAAGAGTACGCGCCCGGCGCAGCTCGCGGCCTTCACGGAGTGCGTGACCATGAGGATCGTCTGCCCGCCGCGGTTCACCTCGCCGAAGAGACGGAGCAGCTCGTCCGTGGATTTGCTGTCGAGCGCGCCGGTCGGCTCGTCGGCAAGCAGGATGCGCGGCTTTGTGATGAGCGCGCGGGCAACGGCGGCGCGCTGCTTCTGGCCGCCGGAGACCTCGTAGGGGTATTTTTTCAAAAGCTCGCGGATGCCGAGCGTTTCCGCAATATCGATGAGGCGGGTGCGCATCTCATCGTAGCTCTTGCCCGCGAGGACGAGCGGGAGATAGATGTTATCCTCGAGCGTGAACGTGTCGAGCAGGTTGAACTCCTGAAACACGAACCCGAGATGGTCGCGGCGGAACGTGGCGGCCTCGCTCTCGCGGATCCTGGTGAAGTCCCGCCCGTCGAGCAGCACCGTGCCGGCGGTGGGCTTGTCAAGCGCGGCGAGAATGTTCAGAAGCGTCGTTTTGCCGCTGCCGCTCTCGCCCATGATGGCGACATACTCGCCCTCGTTCACGGAGAAATTGACGTTGCGGAGCGCCTCGACCGCATTGCCGCCGAAGCGGGTCTTATATACTTTTTTCAGCCCGGAAACTTCCAGTAAACTCATGAGAAATGGACTCCTTTCGTTTTCTGGCATCAGTATAAGCGAAAAAGCCGACCCGTTCCATCGGATCGGCTTACACTCGCACGGCAAATCCAACATTTCTGTCACATTTACTCTACCGTGATCTTCTTTTCTTCCAATTTGATCCGGACTGTCGTCCCCTCGCCGGGGCGCGACTCCGCCGTGATCGTGTAGCCGAGATTTCGGCAGATGCGGCGGCAGAGATACAGTCCGATGCCGCTCGCGCGTTTGTCCGCGCGCCCCTGCAAGCCGGTGTAGCCGCGCTCAAAGACGCGCGGCAGATCCTCCGGCGCAATGCCGATGCCGGTATCGCGGATGCAGAGCGTTTTCGGCTCTTCAACGTACACGGAAACGCCGCCCTGCGGCGTATACTTCAAAGCGTTCGAGAGCACCTGCTCAATGACAAACGAGAGCCACTTTTCGTCCGTGGGTGTATAGTCGAGCGTCAGGCGGCGCGCGATGAACTCCCCGGCGAAACGCCGGAGCGCCGGACGGACGATATCATCGAGCCTCGCTTCGCGGAATACATAGTCCGTCCCCTCGCCCTCCAGCCGGAGGTACGTGAGCACCATTTCCACATACTGCTCGATGCGTCCGAGATCGGCGAGAAGGCGGCGGGAGGAGTCGCTGTCCTCGCTCTGGAGCCGGAGACGCATGGCGGCGATGGGCGTTTTGATCTGGTGCGCCCAGAGCGTATAGTATTCAAGCATATCGGCGCGGTCGGCGGCGGCCTTTGCCGCGGCGTCCGCGCTCTGGCGGCAGAGACTCTGCACGATCGCCTGATAGTCTGCCTCCGGCACGCTTGCCGCCGCCGGCAGCACACCGATGAGCTCCGCCGCCGTGGTCTCCAGCTGGGAAAGCTCCCGATGGAGCTTATATACGCGCCGGAAATCGAGCGCGAGCGCCGCGAGACCGAGCAGCAGCGCGAGCGCGCACGGATACGCCACGGCGCGCAGCGGCAGATGGAAGAGGGCGAAGGATACGCCGAGCAGCGCCGCCGCCAGCGCAAAGAACAGCAGCACCCCGCGGCGGCTTTTGATATAGTCTCCGAGCAGCTTCATTTTTCCCCCACGGCGTAGCCCACGCCGAACTTCGTCGTGATGAAATCGTGCAGCCCCGCGTTTTCGAGCTTTTTGCGCAGGCGGCCGACGTTCACGGTGAGCGTGTTCTCGTCCACGAAGGAGTCCGTCTGCCAGAGCGCTTCCATGAGCTTTTCGCGGCTGACGATCTTCCCCTTGTTCTGCATCAGCGTGAGAAGGATGCGGTATTCATTTTTGGTGAGAGCGATGTGCTCGTCGGCATAGGTGAGCGTATTGTCACCGGTATTGAGGATCGCCCCGGCGTGCTCGAGCACGGGCGCCGCCGCGCCGAACTCATACGTCCGGCGGAGAAGAGCCTGCACCTTGGCAATGAGCACGTTCGTATCAAAGGGCTTGGCGACAAAATCGTCGCCGCCCATGTTCATCGCCATGATAATGTTCATATTATCGCTCGCCGAGGAGATGAATATGACCGGCACGGAGCTTACTTTTCGTATCTCCGCGCACCAGTGATACCCGCTCATATACGGAAGCGACACGTCCATCAGCACGAGATGCGGCTGCACGCGCGCGAACTCCGCCATGACCGCGCGGAAATCGGCAGCGCAGGTGCACTCCAGCGCCCAGAGCTTCATCTGCGCGCAGATGGCGTCGGCGAGGCTGCGGTCATCCTCTACGAGCAAAATGCGGTGTTCCATATCTCGCCCTCCCTTTCCTTTTCGGCTCCACTATACCAGTGCCGTCCGGCGCGTGTCAACCGGCCGGGCCGATATAAGAAGACCGCAGCGCGTGGCAGCGCTGCGGTTTTTGGTGTCATCCCACAAGGAAGCGCGAGAGAAATTCGCGTGTCTTCGGATCCTGCGGGTTTTCAAAAATGTCCTTCGGGCGGCCCTCTTCGCAGATGACGCCGTCGGCCATAAAGACGACGTTCGTGGAAACGTCGCGCGCGAACGCCATTTCGTGCGTTACAACGATCATCGTGAGACCGTCTCCGGCGAGAGAGCGCATAACATCGAGCACCTCACCGACCATCTGCGGATCGAGCGCGCTCGTCGGCTCGTCGAAGAGCAGCACTTCCGGCTCCATCGCAAGCGCGCGGGCGATCGCCACGCGCTGCTTCTGTCCGCCGGAGAGCTGCGCCGGGCGCGCGTGGATGTACGGCGTCATGCCGACGCGCCCGAGATACTCCATAGCGGTCTTCTCCGCTTCGGCCCGGCTGCGCCGGAGCACCGACATCTGACCGGTGACGCAGTTTTGCAGCGCCGTCATGTTGTTGAAGAGATTGAAGCTCTGGAACACCATGCCAACCTTTGCGCGGTACTGCGAGAGATTCATTTCCCGCGCGGTGATGTCCTGTCCGTGGTAGAGCACCTGGCCGGACGTCGGCGTTTCAAGAAGGTTGATGCACCGGAGCATCGTGCTCTTGCCCGAGCCGGACGCGCCGATGATGCTGAGCACTTCACCCTTTTCCACGCTGAGATGGATATCGCGCAGAACGGTATGATCGCCGAACTGCTTTTGCAGATGTACAAGCTCTATGACCTTTTCACCCATGGCTCAGTCCTCCCTCGCGGTTTTGATGCGGATCTCGGCGGCGCTGTCGCTCTGCGAGCCGAAGATCACATAGCTGTCGTTCCCGTCGAGTTTACGCTCCACGAAGCGCAGCAGCCGCGTGACCGTGAATGTCAGAATGAAGTACAGCACACACACGACAAGATACGTCTGGAACGTTTCAAAGCTCTGGCGCTTGATGATCCCGGCAAAGTAGTAAAGCTCCGTTACGCCGATGACGTTCAGCACCGAGGTGTCCTTGATATTGATGACAAACTCGTTGCTTACCGAGGGCAGGATGTTGCGCATGACCTGCGGGATGATGACCTTGAACATCGTCTGCGAATGGGTCATGCCGATGCTCATAGCGCCCTCAAACTGGCCCTTATCGATGGAGATGATGCCGCCGCGGACGATCTCGGCCATGTAAGCGCCGGTGTTGACCGAAACGATCAGGATACCGGACGGAATGAGCGGCAGCGTGCTGCCGCCGGAGGCAAAGGCATAACCCCAGTAGATGACCATCGCCTGCACCATCATGGGCGTGCCGCGGAAGATCTCCACATAAACGGCGATGACGGCGTTCAGGATCTTATGGAGCACGCGCACAAAGCCGTTGCGGGAGAATGGCGCCGTGCGGACGATGCCGGTCAGAAGGCCGATGGCGAGACCGGCCACGGTGCCGGTAAGCGCAATGAGCATCGTGTTTCCCACGCCGCTGAGCAGCTGGGGATAATATTTGGCGACTATGTTGATTACGTCCTGAAAAAAGCTCATGGCTGTTTACCGGCCCTTTCGGTCAGATTACTTGCGGATGATGACGACGAGGTTGGATTCGTAATAAGTATCGGTGAAGTCGATCTGCGCAGCGCGCTCGGCCGTGGGGCTCATGCCGGCGGCAATGGCGTCGATCGCGCCGGATTCCAGCGCGGGCAGCAGCGAATCCCATTCGATGGAGTAAATTTCCAGATTCATGCCGAGACGCGCCGCGACATACTTTGCGATCTGCACGTCGTAGCCGTTGGCGTAAAGGCCGTCCTTGCCCTCGCCGAAGATGGGCACCGCGCCGAAGGAGGCGCCGGAGATGTCGGTCCAGTTATACGGCTCATACGCGCACTCCATGCCGACGCGGAGCGTGCCCGTCGGGTTTTCCGGCTCTTCGGCGCTCACGGCAAACTCGGTCACTTCCCCGCCGGAGCTGAGTGTCACGATCTGCTCCATGAGCGCGCTGCGCTGCTCGGGTGTGATCTCCGCGAGAACGGCGTTGATCTGCTCGCGCAGCTCCGAGCCCTTCTTCAGACCGATGGCGATGCCGACGTCGGACGCCGTGGCGGTAAAGCCGGTCTCATTGTTCTTAAACGGGAGGAACGTAAGAGTATCGTCGCTCTGGCAGACGGAGAAGGCCGTCGGTTCCTCGGCGATGTAGCCGTCGATCGCGCCGCTCTTGAGTGCGGTCAGAAGATCGGCAAACTCGGGATACGTCGAGCCCTGCACGTTTTCGATCTGGTTGAGTGCGTCGGCGTGGAACGTTCCGGCCTGCGCCGCGATCTTCATGCCCTTGAGATCGGCGATCGTCGCGGCTTCCGCGATGCTCGTTCCGGTGCTGTCGGTCGTTTCTGCACTGCCGCACCCGGCGAGCAGGCAAAGGCAGAGGGCGGCTGCCATCAGCAGCGCAAGGATGTTTCTTCTTCTCATTTTTTTGTCTCCTTTTCGGAAAAATTAAATAAGCCTGCGACCCGATGTGGTATCGCAGGCTTTCCGAAAAATGAGATTCAAAAAGAAAATCAAAAACCGGTTTCCTTTGATAGCTCTCCACAGTAACTGTGACAGTCCGGCGCTTATTGGGCGTCGGCCCAGCAGCAGCACGGCGGCAGCCATGCGGTGCTTCGGCGGAATTGCCTTTCTTCTGCAGCCGCCTGCCGGCGTGTGCTGCAAGATACTCTTCGTTTCCGCGACCTCTATCAGGTGCTTTCTTATTTTATGCACGGATTATACGGCGGGTGGCCCCTTCTGTCAATACCCTCGCGCCATTTTCCGCATTTTATCTCTTTACATCGATAAAATCATCGGCATAATTATGCATTTATAACAGACGCAGGAAGCGCCGCCGGGGTTCCGGCGGCGCTTTGCTGCTTTCTTCACTTTTCCCATTGGGAGAGCATGGTGCGCATCCAGTCGGCGACGTCCATGCGGTAAACGGCGTTGAGCGTTTCGGGCGCAAAAATGTCCGCTGCTTCCCCCGCGGCGGCGACCTTGCCATGGTCGAGCAGCACGCCGCGGCTTCCGTACATCCGCGCGAGCGAGAGATCGTGCACGACCGACACCACGGCGCGGCCGCCCTTGGAGAGCCACTCGCGCACAAGGGAAAAGATCTGCTTTTGATATACAAGATCGAGATGATTCGTCGGCTCGTCAAGCAGGAGCAGCCGCGGGTTCTGCGCAAAGAGCTGCGCGAGAAAGACGCGCTGCAGCTCGCCGCCCGAGAGCGTGAGCACGGACTGGCGCGCGATATGCGCCACGCCTGTCAGCTCCATCGCCTCGGCAACGCTCCGCTCGTCCTCGTCGCTCCGGCGGGAGAAAATGCCGGGAGCATAGGCATAGCGTCCGAGCCGCACGACCTCCTCCACGGAGAAGGCATAGCCGACCGTGTGGTGCTGCGCGAGCACGCCCATGCCGCGCGCAAGGAGATGGGCGGGCGTTTTCTGCACGTCCTTCCCTTCAAAAAACACCGTTCCCGTATACGGCACGCCGCGGGACACGGCATTCACGATCGTGGATTTGCCCGCGCCGTTCGGCCCGATGAGCATGAGCCAGTCGCCGTCTTGCACGGAAAAGCTCACATCGTTCACGATCACGGCGCTGCCGAAGCGCACCGAGAGGTTTTGTACTTCCAGCATGCTCATTTCTCGCCCCTCCTTGTGCGGATGAAGATGACGACGAAGAGGATCGAGCCGATGAACGACGTGACAACGCCCACGGGCAGCTCGCGCGGGTCAAAGAGCGTGCGCGCGAGAAGATCGCACAGCATGAGGAAGATCGCCCCGCCGAACGCGCTCGCCGGGAGCAGCCGCCGGTGGTTCGGCCCGGTGATGAGACGCACCATGTGCGGCGTCACAAGACCCACAAAGCCGATCGTGCCGCCGACGGACACGCACACGCCGATGAGCGCCGACACCGCGATCATCACCGTGAGCTTAACGCGCCGGACGTTCACGCCGATGTGCCGGGCGTTGTCCTCGCCGACGGCAAAGGCGTTGAGCTCGCGCGCGCAGCCGAAGAGCACGCCGCCGAAAACGACGAGCGCGCCGAGCAGCACAAGGACGTGGACATACCCCCGCCCCGCGAGAGAGCCCATCGTCCAGAACGTGATGGACTGTACCTTATCCGGCGCGAACGTGATGACGAGCGAGAGAACGCTTGAAACGAACATCGAGTAAATGACGCCGATGAGGATGATCGTGCCGGTGGAGAGCGAGCCGTCCAGCCGGTACGCAAGACCCAGGATAACGACGAGCGAGAGGAACGCAAAAAGCATTGCCATGCTCATCGTCCCGGCGAGCGGGATGCCGGGGAGCGTTATGCCGAACGCGATGGAGATCACCGCGCCGAGCGACGCGCCGGACGATACGCCGAGCGTAGAGCCGTCTGCCAGCGGGTTTTTCAAAAGGCCCTGCATCGCCGCGCCGCACACCGAGAGCGACGCGCCCGTGAGCGCAACGCACAGCACGCGCGGCAGGCGCACGGAGAATACGATCGTCGCGCTCATGCCCGTTCCCGTGCCGCGGCCCGCCAGGGCGTTCCACAAAAGGCCGAACGTCTCGCGCAGCGGCAGCTTCACGCTGCCGAGCGACACGCACACGAGAAGCGTGAATACCGTCGCCGCGGCAAATGCCAGATACGCCGGAAGGCCAAACCCCTCCCGGCGTACCATGGTTTTATTCTCTTTTGGCTCAGGCCGCCTTGTCATTGGCCTCAACGCCGGCAATGAAGTCGGCGAGCATCTGCGCGCCTTCCGCCAGACGCGGTGCGGGGCGGGAAAGCTCGTTGTTCTGCAGATTGAGGATGGCGCCGTTCTTCACAGCCGTCACATTTTCCCAACCGGCGCGGGAGGCGATCTCCTCTTCGGGCGTGGGGCCCTCGCCGGAGTACATGGAAATGGTCATGATATAGTCGGGGTTGCGCTCGAGCACCTGCTCTTCGCTGATCTCCGCCCAGCCTTCCACGTCGGCAAAGCAGTTCTTGAGACCGAGCAGCTCGGCGATCTCGTTCATGAAGGTGTTGGCGCCGGCCGTCCACAGACCGTACTCCAGCGGGGAGACCTCAAAGTAAATGGTCTTTTCGCCGTCGCCGCAGACGCCCTTGAGCGACTCAAACGTCGTCTTCATGCCGTCGATGACCGTTTCGGCTTCCTCGTTCTTGCCGAGCAGCGCGCCGATCATGCGGATGGCGGCATAGGTGCCCTCGATATCCTGCGCGTCGGAAACGACAACGTGGACACCGGCGTCCTCAAGCGCCTTGATCTGCTCTTCGGTCTGGGCCATCGTGCTCATAAGGAGCACCTGCGGCTCAAGAGCGATGATCTGCTCGATGTTGGTCTCATAGCCGGACTGCACGGAGGGGATCTCCTGCACTTCGGCGGGGTAGTCGCAGTAGGTGCCGCGGCCGACGAGCAGGTCCATGCCGCCGAGCGCGCAGATGATCTCGCAGTCGGACGCCGTGAGCGCAACGATGCGCGTGGCGGGCTCTTCGAGCGTGATCTCGCGGCCGGTCATGTCGGTCACGGTGACGGAGGTATCCTCCGCGGGGGCTTCGGTGGCTTCCACGGGGGCTTCGGTCGGCTCGGCAGGAGCTTCCGTCGCGATGGGCTCAGCGCTCTGTCCGCAGGCGGCGAGCGAGAGCAGCATCAGGGCTGCCAATGCAAGAGCAAGGATCTTTTTGGCGTTCATGTCTTGAACTCCTTCTCAAAAAAGTATTCAAACAACCAGCCTTCCGGCGCAAAAACGCCGCCCCTCTCTCGGAAAGGGCGGCGGAATCGGCAATGGATCGCACAGCTATACCCCGTCCCAGAAGCTCTCATGCGAAAACAGGTTTCCCGACTTGGCATCATCCTATTCAAGCCCCTTCCCGCCCTTCGGCAGTGGTACCGGCTTTTTTGTCCGCTTTACGGTTACTGGGATAGTCCGGAATTTGCATCCGTGTTCCCTCGGCGGGGCCTCCCCCGACGACGTCTTTCGACGCGGATCCGCGCGCTGTTTGTTTGTGGCCATACTATATCGGTTTCTTTGCCGGATGTCAAGGCGGCAAAACCGGCGCTTTCGGTATTTTACCAAAAAGCGCCGGTTTTCTTCTAAATTTTAATATACGCTGGTAAGGATCTCACCATAAGACGGATACGGCCACGCGGTGCGGTCCATGATGAGCTCCGCGCCGTCGGAAATTTCGCGCAGCGTCTCCATTTCCGGCAATATCTCACCGCGGCAGATCTCCACGGCGGATTCGGTGGAGAGGCGTCCGTCGTCAATGCGGCGCACCGCCTTTTCCAGTTTTTCCGCGCCGTCCCAGAGCTTCGCCGCGCGCGCGGAGAGCTCCGCCGCCGCCGTTTTTTCATACCGGCAGGCACTCTCGCCGCAGAGCTTTTTCTTTTCGTGCGCCGTGGCGGAAAGAGCGCCGGTAAAGCGGCTCACCGCGGGGAGCACATCCTTGCGCAGCATATCGAGCAGCGTGAGCGCCTCGATGCGCACCTCCTTGGCGTAGTGGTCGAGCACGATCTCGCACCGGGCGCGAAGCTCCGTTTCGCTGAACACGCGGTTGCGGCGGAAAAGCTCCGCGTTTTTCGCGTCGAGCAGATGCGGTACGCAGTCCGGCGTGGAGCGGTAGTTGCACAGACCGCGGCGCGCGGCCTCGCGCACCCATGCTTCTTCGTAGCCGTTGCCGTTGAAGATGATGCGGCGGTGCTCACGGATGGAGCGCTTTATGAGCTCGTGCAGCGCGCTCTCAAAGTCCGCCGTGCCCTCCAGCTCGTCGGCATAGCGGCGCAGCACGTCCGCCACGGCGGTGTTGAGAATGATGTTCGCCTCGGAGATCGACTGCGACGAGCCGACCATGCGGAATTCAAACTTATTGCCCGTGAAGGCAAAGGGCGAGGTGCGGTTGCGGTCGCTCGTATCCTTCGGGAAGCGCGGCAGGACATGCACACCGACCTTGAACTGCACCTTTTCGCCGGATTCATACGGCGTGCCGTTCTCAATGGAATCGAGAATGCCAGTGATCTCGTCGCCGAGGAACACGGAGAGGATCGCCGGGGGCGCTTCGCTGCCGCCGAGACGGTGGTCGTTGGAGGCTCCCGCGACAGAGATGCGCAGCAGGTCCTGGTATTCGTCCACGGCCTGCAGAACCGCCGTGAGGATGAGCAGGAACTGCGCGTTTTCCTCCGGCGTGTCGCCGGGGTTCAGAAGATTTTCGCCGCGGTCGGTGGAAAGAGACCAGTTGTTGTGCTTGCCCGAGCCGTTCACGCCCGCGAACGGCTTTTCGTGCAGCAGGCACACCATGCCGTGCCGGTCCGCCACGCGCTTCATGCACTCCATGACGAGCTGGTTGTGATCGGCGGCGATGTTCACCGTGGAATAGACGCACGCGAGCTCGTGCTGCGCGGGGGCGACCTCGTTGTGCTCGGTCTTGGCCGGGACGCCGAGCCTCCAGAGCTCCTCGTCCAGCTCGCGCATGAACGCCGCCACGCGCGGCTTGATCGCGCCGAAATAATGGTCGTCCAGCTCCTGTCCCTTGGGCGGGCGCGCGCCGAGAAGCGTACGCCCGGTGTAGATAAGATCGGGGCGCTGCTCGTAAACGCCGCGGTCAATGAGGAAATACTCCTGCTCCGCGCCGGCGTTCGCGCGCACGGCGGCGGTCTGCGTGTCACCGAAGAGCTTCAGAATGCGCAGCGCCTGGATATTCAGCGCGTCCATACTGCGGAGAAGCGGCGTTTTCTTATCGATGGCCTCACCGCCGTAGGAGGCGAATACCGTCGGGATGCAGAGCACGCCGTCCTTCACGAAAGCGTAGCTCGTCGGGTCCCAGGCGGTGTAGCCGCGCGCCTCGAATGTGGCGCGAAGACCGCCGGAGGGGAAGCTCGAGGCGTCCGGCTCGCTGTGGATGAGCTCTCGGCCCGAAAACTCCGGCAGCGCGCCGCCGTCCTTTGCCGGGGAGAGAAAGCTGTCGTGCTTTTCGGCGGTGATGCCGGTCATCGGCTGGAACCAGTGGGTATAATGCGTCGCGCCGCGCTCGATCGCCCAGTCGCGCATCGCCTCGGCGACGACGTCCGCCTCGGCGAGCGTCAGGCGCTTGCCATACTGCCGGGCCGAGCGCAGCGCGCTGTAGATCTCCGCCGGGAGACGCTGCTGCATGGCGGCATCCGAAAATACCATCGAGCCGAATTCTTCTGTCATACCGCTCATAAGCCCTGCCCCTTTTATATATAGTAGATATCCGGGTGAAGACCCCCTCGGTCACGGCCGCGCCGTGCAGTCTCCCCTATCGTGGGGAGCCAAGTGGGTTTGCAGAAAACGATCTTGCCTCCCCTGACAGGGGAGGTGGCTTTTGCCAAAGGCAAAAGACGGAGGGGTTGTCCCTGTCTTTATCACTTTAACTTGCTCACTCTACCCTGTGCCGATGATTTTGTCAATATTGCCCGCGATTTTTTATTGACAAAGACGGCTCCGTTCCGTATAATTCGTGTGCGTAAAGGTGAGCAATGGCGTTCGCCGACGCGGTTTACCTGACCGCGTCGGCGACGCTTTTTTCGTTTGGTCAGCGCCGCATAATATCGTCTTCGCCGCTCGGCGGCGCTCTTGCCGAATCATGCGTTGCTGACGGATATCCTTTATATTTTTAAAAATTTTTGCTGCGGAGGCTATTTATGACCGGAGAGACTGTATTGATTCTGGATTTCGGCGGGCAGTACAAGGAGCTGATCGCGCGCCGCGTGCGCGAGCACGGCGTCTATTCCGAGATCCGTTCGTGCAAAATGCCCGTGGAGGAGATCCGCGCGATGGCGCCGAAGGGCATCATCTTCACTGGCGGACCGGACAGCGTATACCGCGATGATTCCCCCACCTGCGACAAGGCCGTGCTGGAGCTCGGCATCCCGGTGCTCGGCATCTGCTACGGCATGCAGCTCATCTGCCATCTCTGCGGCGGAACGGTCGAGGCGGGCACGAAGCGCGAGTACGGCGTATTCCCCATCACGCTCGACACCTCTCTCCCGCTCTTTTCCGGCTGCACCGTGCCGACGGACGTGCTTATGAGCCACACCGATCTCGTCACGGCGCCGCCCAAGGGCTTCCGCGTTGCCGGTCACACCGATCTCACACCCGTAGCGGCGTACGTGAACGAAGATCGCCGGCTCTACGGCGTGCAGTTCCATCCGGAAGTGACCAACACCGTGCAGGGCAATCTCATTCTCAAAAACTTCCTCTTTGATATCTGCGGCTGTGCCGGAGATTACTCGATGGAGAGCTTCCTTGAAACGAAGATCCGCGAGATCCGCGAGCAGGTCGGCAGTGAAAAGGTACTGCTCGGTCTCTCCGGCGGCGTGGATTCCTCGGTGTGCGCGGCGCTGCTCGCGCGCGCGGTGCCCGGCCAACTCACGTGCATTTATGTCGATCACGGTCTCATGCGCCAGGGCGAAACGGAGGAGATCCGCTCCGTATTCGAGGATAAGGCGCTCGACTTCCGCTGCGTGGACGCTGCCGACCGCTTTCTTGCAAAGCTCGAGGGTGTGACCGATCCCGAGCAGAAGCGCAAGATCATCGGGCGCGAGTTTGCTCTCGTTTTTGAGGACGAGGCGAAAAAGCTCGGCAAGGTCGGCTTTCTCGCGCAGGGGACGATCTACCCGGACGTCGTCGAGTCCGGCACGGGCTCGGCGGTCATCAAGAGCCACCACAACGTCGGCGGGCTTCCGAAGGATCTCGGCTTTTCCGGCGTCGTGGAGCCGCTGCGCTATCTCTTCAAGGACGAGGTGCGAAAGCTCGGCCTTCTCCTCGGTCTGCCCGAAAGTCTCGTGAACCGTCAGCCGTTCCCCGGCCCCGGTCTCAGCGTGCGCGTGCTCGGCGAGATCACGCGCGAAAAGCTCGCCATTCTCCGCCCGGCGGACGCCATTGTCCGCGAGGAGATCGGCAAGTGCGGCTGCCGCGCCGATCAGTATTTTGCGGTGCTCACCGGCGTGAAGAGCGTCGGCGTCATGGGCGACGGACGCACGTATGACTACACCGTCGCGGTGCGCTGCGTGGAAACGAGCGACTTTATGACCTGCGTGTTCGCGCCCCTGCCGTGGGATGTGCTGCGGCGCATCTCCTCGCGCATTACGAACGAAGTGCGCGGCATCAACCGCGTTGTCTACGACATCACCTCCAAGCCGCCCGCGACCATCGAATGGGAGTGACCGTTTCGCCGTGAACGCATGGAAGCGGCTGGACGAGCGCCTTTCCGCAGGGAAAGGACGCACGCTCTGGCAGTTTGTGAAATTCAATCTTGTAAGTCTCACGGTGACGATCTTGCAGCTTCTGCTCGCCAATCTCCTGCCGCTCGCGTTCGACCGTGTTGTCTCGCCGCTGCCGCCGCTGCTGCGCGGTCTGTGTGCCATTGCCCCCGTGTATTATGTGACGGGCAATCACGAATGGCGCGTGCCAGGCCTGCGCGGCATTCTGGCGCAGATGCGCGCCTGCGGCGTGACGGTGCTGCAGGATGACTGGCGCGTGCTCCGGCGCGGAGAAGACGCGCTCATCGTCGCCGGAACGGACGACCCGTGCGGCC
>ERZ780226.1215-NODE-1215-length-20677-cov-5.429929_pt1 | contig 20677 bp, 19 predicted proteins | sample MGYA00511165_ERZ780226 | MGnify/ENA primary metagenome ERZ780226 (study PRJEB29588, sample SAMEA2152373) | human gut metagenome | biome: human gut; feature: human-associated habitat; material: faeces | place: Denmark | collected 2008/2010 ...
CCCGCCGCCTTCACCTGCTGCCCCTGTGGCAGAGCCACACCGGACAGTACCATGGCAAGCACAAGAATCCATGATAATACCGTTCTCTTCATTTTTTTCATTGAAACCTCCTTAACTTTTGCCGAAGCCTTGCGCTTTAGGCTTGTCGTTCGCCTTTCAGCCGCTTACTGCCTCAGCAATACACACGCCTTTTCATACGGAATACCCGCATATACCATATGCATTACACCAACATTCTCGAGCATCTGAAGTGCTTCTTCCCGGCTCACGGTGATCGTTCCATCGATAATAAATGTCACCAGTCCCTGTGTATAGATCACGACTGTATTCATGAACTCATGTGCTTTCTCCTCGCTGAAGCCTACCACGCGGCTAAGTGCCTCGCACAGGGTTTTATTCTTCGTTTCGTCAAATACAGCCCCGATTCCTCCCATCGCAACAAGCCCCTTGGAATCTGTCCGCAGATAACGGATCAGGTTCGGCTCATCAAATGCCATATTCACATATGTCTCTCCTACCGAAAACAACGCCGCTCCCGGATTGTTTCCATTCGACCGCATCTTGGAATTCATATAATTCAGTGCGTATCGGAACAGTTCCTCACGAAATGTTTCCATGTTGCCAAACGACCAGGAGATCGGCTGTGTCGAACATCCGATCTCCTGCGCCAGACGTTTAATATTGATAACCTCATATCCCTCACGGATCACAAGATCCAGTCCTGTACGAAGAATTTTTTCTTTTGGTATTTGTGTCTTTGGCGGCATACTTGTCATACCTCCTCTCCTGCATGTATTATGTAATCTAATTTACATATTATTCGCAAATGCGCCAATTGTCAAGAAATTTTGCAGATGAAGACCTGTATTACCACAGGTCTTCATCTGCATCGTCCGATGTAAAATCGCCGAAACCATTCATGTCTTCTTCGCCAAGAAGTGAAAACCCATCCCCCTCTGACATCTTTTTCTGTTCCTTCTCCTGTGCTTTTAAAACCATTTCTTCCTCTTCTCCAAAAGAAAATAAATCGTCCATAATCGTTCTGCCTTTCTTTCTGTCAATGCACAGTTTCTATGATGCTTCTCCCTTTTAACGCACGGCTTTCACGTTACTGAAGCCGCTGAAATATTTCTTTCCAAGGACAACCTTATAAACCTTGACCTTGTAGTAATATTTTCGGTTCTTTTTTAATTTCTTCGCCTTCTGGCTGAACTTGCAGACGGATGCCTTGCTGATCGTTTTAACCTTTTTGTAGCCGCCGTTCTTCTTCGTGGAACGGTACACCACATACCCCTTCGCATCTGCTGTCTTTTTCCAGCGGATCGTCAGCTTCTTTCCTTTCCGCTTCGCCTGATTCAACTTTGTCTTCCCTACCTTGACATTAAGTGCGATCGCTGTGGTGTCCACGCCGTCAAAGCTTGTGTTGGAAATATAGGTGACACCCTTCGGAATATTGATGGAATGGATATTCCGGCAGCCTGCAAATGCTCCGTCACCGATCGTTTTCAACGTGTCCGGCAGCACGACCGTGTTCAGATTCTGGCAGCCGTTGAAGGTATTGTTCTCGATGGCTGTCACCCCCTCCGGAATGTTGACGGTATGCAGATTGCCGCATTTTGCAAATGCACCCTCCCTGATCTGCGTCAGTGCTGCATCAAAGATTACCTCATTCAGATTGTTGCACTCCGAAAATGCATATGCACCCACGCTCGTCACTGTCTGCGGCAGCGTCAGGTTATGCAGGTTATCACAATTGTAAAACAGATAATCCGGAATCTCTGTAATGCTTGATTTCGAAATATCGATCTGAATATTGGAGCATTCGGCAAATGCATAAACACCAAGCTTCGTCACGGATGCCGGCAACGCACTCTGATCCAAAAGCTTTAGATTGGTGCATTTGTAAAAGGCAAAGGTTCCGATCGTCTGCGTTCCCTCTTCCCATTTGGTGACGCCGTTAAAATTACGGGTATTGGCAAATGCATAATCGCCGATCACGCGCACATTGGAGGGTATCTCAATTCCCGGCGTGTTATAGCCCTCAAATGCATAGCCTCCAACATTGACAACGCCTGCCGGGATGCGGTAGGTTCCTGAGCTTTGATGCTTTCCAACCGGGTAACGCAACAGAAGTGATCCGTCCTTACTGAAAAGCACACCATCCGCATCACTGGAAAGACCTGCGTTTGCAGGGTCTACCGTGAAGCCGGTAATCCCATAGCAGCCGGCGAAGGCAGTCTCATCCACAGAAACAACCCCTGCCGGAATCGTAACCTTCGTGATCCTGTCATGATTCTGATAGGTGCCGGACAGAGCCGCCACGCTGATGCCGTCCATTGTCGCCGGCACCGCCACCTCGGTGTCCTGTCCTAAGTATGCTGTCAAAACGGCATGTCCATTGGCATCCAGCTCGTACTGATATGCACCATCCGATGAGACTGCCGCCTGTGCTTCTTTCTGCCCTGTGCCGGACAGAACCGCACACAATAACAGTGCTGTCATGATTTCAAGAAATTTCACAGCAAAGCATTCTTTACGATTCATAGCAATCTTCCTTTCTTTGCCTAAAGTACTATTTGAAAACTACTTCTTTCAAGTATAACGAATTTTGTTTTAAAATGCGATAGTTTTTTCAAATTTTCTATTTTGTTTTCACAGAAGTCTTTATCTCTGTTTTAAAATAGGTTATACTATTTGTAGTTATAATTTGTGACAAAATTTAAGGTGGAGATCTACAGTGGTGAAACGATATTTCGTCAGAATCCGCGACCTGCAGACCGGGATGCGGATCGATCAGGACATCCAGAACAGCTGGGGACGTTCATTGATCGTGCGTGGCTCTTATCTGGACGAGTACCAGATCGAGGCACTAAAGAAACTGAATATCAACGGTATTTATATCAAGGAGGGAGAGGACGACGAGGATCTCTCTGCTTCTGCTGAACCGGTTTCTGCCATCGCGCGGAATAACATTGCCAAATACCGCGAAGCAGATCCTGCCAAGGTCAGTCTGTCTGTCAGCGTCAAGAAGAGGATTTCCGAGGGTGTCCAGCATCTGTACAGCGACACAAACAATCCTCATTTCACCCGGACGACCACGACGATCACCAGCGATCTGATGCGTGCCATTGATGACAGCGAGGCGATCGCAGTGGATATCAGCGCCCTGCGCACCAGCGATGAATACACCTTCAAGCACAGCGTGGATGTTGCCACGATGTCCATGATCATTGCCAAGAATATGAAAATGTCCTCACAGGATGTCTACAATATCGGCATCGCCGGACTGCTGCACGACATGGGCAAGTCCAAGATCCCGCTTGAGATTCTCAACAAGCCGGGCAAGCTGACCACCGAGGAGTTCTCTCTTATGAAGGAGCATTCTCTTATGGGTTACCGCATCATCAAAGAGAAAAATGAATTCAACGACAGCATCTGCTTCGCGGTTCTGCAGCATCACGAGAAGATGAACGGCTCCGGCTATCCGATGGGCGTTTCCAGTGATAAGATTGTTCCGTATGCCAAGATTCTTTCCGTGGTTGACGTCTATGACGCACTCGTAACCGAGCGCCCTTACAAGAAAGCGTACTCCCAGCGGACTGCCGTGGAGATGGTCATGTCCATGTCCGGCGAGCTGGATATTAACGCCATGCGAAGCTTTCTATCCAGCGTTATTCTTTATCCGGTCGACTCTACCGTAGAGCTCAGTAACGGCGAGAAAGCCCGCGTTGTCAAAAACAGCGAGCTTTCTGCACTTCGTCCGACAGTTGTCGGTCTGCAGAGCGGCAAGGTCTACAATCTGGCTGAGGATCTTTCCTGCGCCAGCATCGTAATCCTGTGATCGCTTTACAACACACGACAACATCGTATCTTTTATTCTTGTATTTTTATTGATCGGCATGCGCCGCACAGTCTTTCCTGTCAGACCGGACCATTGATATGCTCATCCAGCTTCCGGATCAGCTCATCCACATCACAAGAATGCACCCGGCACGCCTGCTCCAGCGTCTCTCTCGGAGACATATGACAGGATACACAGTGCATTCCCATCTCATTAAAGCATTTCTCTGCGGACGGATATGCCTGAAGCACCGCCCCGATCAATGAATATTTCGTCACTACCATTATCGTTTCTCCTTTTACAGATATGCCACAAAAATATATGCAACTGCCACCAGCACGATCTGATAAATACAGAATCGGAAAACAACCTGTGTATCTGACCATTCCTTATTCTTACGGACATGATCGTGAAGCGGTGTCAGCGTATTTTTTAAAATACTGATCTTGAAGAATCTCTTGAGAAAAATCTTTACCAGACCAATTCCACCATCTATGATAACCACAAGCGCAAGGATTATGTATGCGAACGGATGCCCCGTCTTCATTGCGATCACCGCAATATAAAAGCCCAGCGCGCGGGAACCGGCATCACCCATCAGCATAGAGCTTGGCTTGGAGTTGAAGTACAGATACGCAAGCAGCACGCCCATAAACATCAAACTCGCAATGCCATACTGTCCAAGATCCTTCGAGAAAAGCACCGTAAAGCCACCGAGCACAACCATGCAGAGACTCGCACACAAACCGTCAACGCCATCGGTACAATTCGTTACATTGACCGATACCCACAGAAGTACCACGCCAAGGATAAAATAAACCGGAACCGGAATCGCGATCGTATTGCCGAACAGCATAATATCGGTTGAGTTATTGGTCACGAAGGTCCACATTGCAACAAGGGACAGCACCAGATCAATGGCGCCCTTCTTGTAATCGTTCCATGGCTTGTCGGATGCATCGTCAAGATATCCGCTGAGCATCATCGCAAACAAAAGAATACAATAGATCACATACTCTCTCGTGATCGGCAGAAACAGCAGCGAGCAGACAATAAACGCACAAACGAAAGTCAGTCCCACGCCTCGCAGCTTGCCCTTGGACAATGCACCGTTTACCGCAAATGCACGTCCCTGATCCTTCGGCAGGAACGGAAACGGAAAGCGCAGCATCAGAAATGTCAGCAAAAATGATACCAGAACGCCCAGCATGGCAATCTGATTGGTTGTTAATAAATCCTTCAGTACATAATACATAGTTTATCCTTTCCTCCGCATGTCCATACATGCAGACAGGCATGAAAACGAGTGCTTCCATGCCTTAATGTATTCTTAATTATTAAATGAGCCGGAAAACCGCCCAGACGCCAATGACAGCTGCCACGACGATCACTGCTGCGATCACACGATGCTTCCACGCCTGCTTCGTCTCCTCACGTTCGACTGCTTTCTTACAAACATCAATCCGTTCCTTACAGTCCTTGTAATCCGGAAAACGATTCAGCTCCGAGATCGCTGTCCGGTAATCCATCTTCGTGACTGCTTCCTCACACAGCTTTACTGCCTCCCGGTACGCTTTCTCTATACCTTTCTTCTCATATGCCCCGGCGCGCTTTCTGCAGTCCGCTGCACGCTTTGCGCTGTCCCCGTAATCGTTGATCTCCTCAAACATTGCCGCCGCATCAAGAAGCGTTTTCACACCCTGTTCGTAACGCGTCACACACGCAAGCGAATCTAACAGCTCCTGGGCACTCCGGTATTTCTGCTCCTCTGTGGTAAGTTCCTCTTCCTCAATAAAATCTTCATCCGGAACCGGCACACTGTTCTTATCTTCCTCTGTCTCTTCAATGATTATCATATAACATACCGATCTTTCTATTCAGAATCCTGTCCTCATAGGGTTACCTACTTATAATAAGCAGGAACGACCGGCTTGTCAACACCGCTGCCGTATCACGGTATTAAAAAGGGCAAAACCCATTTGTGTGTCGCATCAAAATCCCGGCTAATATAAGTACCTGCATCTACAGAAGCATCCGGCACTTGTTTACGATGCGGCGAAGAATATTTTTCTTTCCTTCCAGTTCCTGCAGTCTCCGGCGCTGCAGATCCTGCTCTCTTTTCAGATCAAACAGTGCCTTTCCAAAGAAAAGAATCGTATCCTCGTACTGCAGGTCATTGTCCTTCTTCCATTCCGGCAGCTCCTTCTCCGGTCTGGCATCGAAAAGCGTCTCTTGTCCCATATATTCTCTGGCGATCCGCTGATTGATCTCACCGAAGCGCTCCATAAATTTCTGTCGCTCTTCCACGGAAAACATAGAGCTTTCATATTGCTTTTTCTCTGTGCGCGAACAATCCACGACAAGCTTCTCCAGCCAGCACTGTTCTCTGTTCCACCGGGAAGGTTCGTCGGAAAGAAGTCCGTTTAAGATTCTCTTGATCTCCGCATAATTATTATTCAAGCTTAAATTCACCTTACTCTCTAACGGTTCAAATGCGTCCGTGTCAGTGATTCCAAGCACACGCAGAAAGTCGCTGCACAGGTCAAAATTTCCTTCATAGTAAGGCTGCACAATGATATTTTCTTTCCCGGCAAACCCTGCCAGCACCTGCAGATGATGATAGTAATCTAACACAATGTAACGCGGCGTCTGCTTCACCATCCGACCCCATTTCCAGGTCACGCCCTTGCGCCTTATCTGCTGTTTCCAGTAAGATTCCAGATACTGATCCTGACGGCGCAGATAAACGATCAGCTTTAACGCAATGCCGTGCTGCTCACAAAATGCTCTGATCTTTTCCAGACATTCCGGATGATCCCCCTTATAGGTATTCCAGATTGCTTCATCACTGAGAATAACCCGGTCTGTCCGTTGAAACGCCTGTTCCAGAAGCTCGAAGGACTGTTTCTCGATTTCTTTCGTTTTCTCCATATCTGCACTGCCGTCCGCATTCATAATCTTTCCGACCAGAAAATGTGCATTGCGGTTCGGAGATACCATCGGATATCTTCCGGGCATCATCGGATAACTGCAGTTATTCTGTGCTAACGCTTCCGGATTCTGCATCAGAAATAATTGCAGAGAGCTCGTTCCTGTCTTTGGCATTCCGATATGAAGATATAATATTTTGTCCGTATTCATGCGCTTCTTTACTCCTCTTCCTGTCGTCATCGGTGATATTCTACCCGGCAAAGGTGAAATAAAGATTAAAAAAGTGTGGCAATTTTGTGGAATTTTCTGTCGGCGGTCCGCCACCAATCTCCGACTAAGCCGCTAATCTTCACTTCGAAGGACATAGCCGACACCGCGGATCGTATGGATCAGCTTTTTGTCAAAGCCCTCATCGATCTTTTTGCGCAGATAGCGGATATAAACATCGACCACATTCGACGAACTCTCACTCCGATAATCCCAGCTGTTCGTCTCAAGCTGTTCGCGCGTCAGCACGATATTGCGGTTACGCATCATATATAACAGCATCGAGTATTCCTTCGGAGACAGCTCGATCTGCTTCCCGGCTCTGCGCACCATTTGATCATTGACGTTAATTTCAAGGTCACCGCAGCGATATACATTTCCGCGGACACCGTCCTTTTTGCGGATCAGCACGCGGATCCGTGCCATCAGCTCTGAAAAATGAATCGGTTTAACCATATACTCATCCGCACCGGCATCCAGTCCCCGCACAATATCGGCAACCTCCGCCTGTGCCGTCAGAAGCATTACCGGGGTCTGAATGTCCTTTCGCCGTATTGCATCGACAACATCTACTCCACTCCGGTCAGGAAGATCAACATCCATCAATACTACGTCATATTCTGCCAACTGCAGATAATCCAATGCTGCGCTCCCGGAATTACAGGAATCCACCATGCAGTTCTCCCGCAAAAGCTTTTCTTTGATCACTGTTTTCAATTCCGGATCATCACCAACTGTCAATATGCGCACTGCTGTTCCTCCTTTGCCCGTTTCTCTTTTTATGTAAATTTTTCCATTAATATTTATCTTTTTGATATGTCATTTTTGTGGCACTCCCTTTTTTGCAAATAATGCATGACTTTTTCAATATCTACCATACTATTATAAGATTAAAAAAGAATTAAAATAGGAGCGGTGCGCTATGGATGTATTTTCATCGGCATTTCAGCAAATGCTTTTTATGTTTTTATTTATGCTTCTTGGATATACGCTTCGAAAACGCAGGCTGATCCCCGAAAATTCCAGTTCGGTGTTGTCAAAGCTGGAAAATCTGGTGTTTATGCCCTGTCTTGTGTTGAATACATTTATGACGCGGTGTACGATCGACAACCTCACATCGAAAATAACCTTTCTGTTCTACAGCCTCGTTTCCCTCGGGATCGCGCTGGGGCTTGCGCTGATACTGACCCCGTTTTTCGCACAAAAAAAAGAAGAGCGCGGAATCTACCGCTACTCCTTTATGGTTGCTAATATTGCGTTCATGGGAAATGCTGTCGTGGAGGGAATCTTCGGCGAGGAGATCCTGTTTGATTATCTGATGTTCACGCTGCCGATCAACCTCTTCTTAAACAGCATCTGTATCTCCTGGCTTATGCCTGGGGATGGTCAGATGTCTTGGTGCCGCAAATGGCTCGGTCCGATCAATCTGGCCTCGATCGCCGGTGTGATCCTTGGTCTGACCGCTCTTCCTCTGCCGCGTCCGCTTCCTGCTGTGATCGCTTCCGGAAGTGCCTGCATGGCTCCCGTTGCCATGATCCTGACCGGATTTATCATCGGCGGTTATCCGCTGCGCCAGCTTGTATCCGCCGGCCGGATCTATCTCGTCGCCGCTTACCGGCTGTTATTGATGCCGTTTCTGTTCGCCGTCCTCGCCTCGCTCGTCAGGCTGCCGGACGACATCCGCCACGTTCTGATCTGTGCCTATTCCATGCCACTTGGACTTAACACGATCGTGATCCCCGCCGCCTACGACAGCGACACCTCGATCGGTGCTTCCATGGCTTTCATCTCGAATCTGATGGCACTTGTCACGATCCCGCTCGTATTCTATCTGCTGCTGTGATCCCCGGAAAGCCGTCCCGTGCTACTTTTCTACCACAGTCTCTTCCCACTGTTCTGCAATCGTCCTGTCTTACCGCCTAGAACTTCTTCCCTTTATTAATGAAGCGCATCTCCGACTTCTGCTCTGCATACTGCTGCGCAACAATCTTAAGCCCCTGCAGTCTGTGACACTCCGGACACAGTGTTCCAAATTCGATCGGCTTACCGCAGATCTGACAATAAATGCTGGAAATCGTCTTGCCTGCCTCTCCCTTATACTGGATCCTTCCCTCGCGGATCCACTTTCTGACCTTCGCGATCGGTATATCAAAGTGTTCCGCCACATCAAGTTCCCGCACATCGTTCTCACGGATGAAATCCTTTACCTCTGCAAACAGATTCGCCTCCCTGCAGCTCGGACAGATATCGTCCTCCTCGTAGACATCCGGCAGAATACGTCCACACTGCGTACACCGCGGTGTATCCGCAAATAATTCCCCTGATCTTGCAAGCATGAAAACACCTCCTGTTCTCGTCATGTATCACCACTCCCAAAGGAAACCCTTGAAAAACAGCTTTCCTGCGCTTGTGCATTTGAAATTATTATACTCCAAACATACGTCCTCCGCAAGAATGAATTATTTCGTAGAGTCAGCCATCTGTCCCAAAAAGCGTACACACAAAACTACGACTCTCTGCTGTACTGCAGCGAGGTTACATTCCCGGTGGACAAACGGTACTGATACGTTCCCTTCACGGAAATATCATCCTTTGCGCTCGCCGCAAAATTGACCTTCAAAACATCGTCACCGGTAATTTCCATCAGGGAATATACAACAGCTCCGTTTTTCTCGAATTTAATATCATCCGCTCCATATTCCTTAAAAACCTTCTGCAGTGCCTCGTTACCCTCTGCAGGCCGATAACAAAGCTTTTGCTTTTTCACATCGTACAGGGCAAAGGTTCTGCCTGCCGTTCCGTTGTAGCTAAGCAGTGCATAACGCTGCTCCCCGCTGTCGGACTGCGCCCACTGCAGATCATAATAATAGCCTTCCACATTCGTGATCGTTTTCGTTCCCGCACGCTGATCCAGCCCCTTCGGATTGATCCGGATCCGGTTGATCGAAAGCCCGCCGTTGCTCTGCGTGCTGACCGACACATCCATGATCTCCTTCTCGTTTTCATCCTTCAGAGAATACCGCTGCGTCTGCGCACTGTCTGTCCCATATTTCTCCCACCGCTTCTCAAGCTGTTCGTCGGTCAGATCCTTCAGCTCGTACCTGCTCTTCTTGTGATTCCAGACATAATAGGAGGTGTCCTCTCCGTCCGACACCGTGATCACGCCGCCCGCGCCCTGCACATAGGAAAAGATCATGCTTCCCTCCTGCAGCGGTGTCACATCGGACACATATATTTCCGGGCTGACCGGCGTCAGCTTGTCCTCTCCGATATCAATCACATAATATTCATAAGTATTCTGTTTCTTGAACTGCCTTGCCACAGCGGAGTTCGTCACACTTACCGCCTCATCGGACGCCTTTCTCGCAGAACGTTGTCCAACGGCAACCTCCATGCGTCCATCTTCATTATAATCGACGGTCTCCAACGAAATATCATCTCTGAAATCCTGTGTGGCACTGCCCGCAAACACCTCAGAAAGCTCTAGTACAGCAAGTGTTTCCTTCTGACTGTTCCGCAGACGAAGCCGGCATCTTCCGTGATATCCGCTGCTCGCCCTGTGCGTTCCCTTCTCGACCACAAGCTCAAGAGTCACCGCACTGCCACTCGCCGTTTTCGTTTCACACCGCGCAATGACACGGTTGTTGATCTGCTTGACCGCATTGCTGTCAAACAATGCCTCCGCAGACTCTCCCGCCGTCTGTCCCCCCCGAAATGCCGACAGCCCAAATGCCGCAAAAACCAGCACCGTCAGGATAAACGCTGCGATCCCGGACTGCCATAACGGTTTACGCCGTGCATACAAAAGCCCCTCGGACCGTCGGAACAGATCCGACTCATAGCCTGTCACAAGGGATAATGACAGCTTCTGCTGTTTCTCCTGCTTCATATTCACAAGAACCTGTGCGCAATGGAACTGCTGCCCTGATCCCGAATGCCGTGCAAACGCCTGATCGCACGCGAGGTTCTGATCCCTCCACAACAGATAATACGCATACCAGATTCCCGGATTCCACCAATGGATACAACAGACCAGAAATGCAAGTCTGCGCCACAGATCATCGCCCCGTTTCTGACGAAGTCTCTGATAAGTAACGATTTCTTTCATTTCTTTTACCAGCAGTCCCTCCGGAAGATAAATTCTGCCGCGAAATAATCCGATACGCACCGGATATGCGATCTGCCCGGACTGATATATGTTGTCAAACAAAAGCTCGGAGGAGCGTTGCAGCTTCCGGGCCAGCGCAAGCTGCTTTACGGCTGTCACAAGCAGTAACAGCACTGCTCCCGCGAGCCAGATCAGCGTGCATGCCCGGTACGCCACCGAAGCCGTCACCTCGCCCTCAAATACATACCGCCACCCGGTCAGAAGTCCCCGGTCCGGAGTGATCGTCAGTCCAAGGGAACGAAGAAGCGTATGAAACTGTCTGTTCCACGCCCCGTAAATACATACCGGGCTGCTCATTCCCACCGGACATACCGCCCGGAAAAACAGAATTGCCCACAACGCAAGCCGGAACTTCTTTGACAGCCCGCGAAACAGGAACCGCAATACAAGCACCGCCGGCAGAAGCACAAGTGCCATGCAGCTCATCGAAAATACCGTATAGAAAATACGATACAGCATATCTATATTATTCATAAAACAAAGTCTCTCCACTCGCCGATATTTATAAAATATATCATAATGTTGGGATCACACCATCCTTTGTCCCTTGCATCATATAATTTCCATCCGTTATTGTAACACAAATCCCACCACTCTCAAAGAGCTGGTTATGTTGCTTTTTCCCCGCTTTCGGGTATAATGAAAGAATAAAACAAATCAGAAAGGATGACATCGTCATGAAAGATGGATTTATCAAGGTCGCCGCAGCCACCCCGGATATCGAAGTAGGCAATACCGCCTTCAACACGGAGCATATCCTGTCGTGTATGCAGCAGGCGCAAAAGGAACATGTGAAACTTCTGGTATTCCCGGAGCTTTGTATCTCGGGCTATACCTGTAATGATCTGTTCCTGCAAGACATCCTTCTTGACGGCTGTCTTGCAGGGCTGGAGCAGATCCGCAGTGCCTCCGCAGCAATGGATATGGTCATCGTGGCCGGACTTCCGTTTCTCCTGCACGCACGTCTCTACAATGTTGCCGCTGTGCTTTTCCGCGGCAGACTGCTCGGACTCGTGCCAAAGCAGCACATCCCAAATTATTCGGAATTTTACGAGGCACGCCACTTCGCACCGGCACCGGCGGACAACGAGCACATCAACATCCCGGTACTCGGCGCACACGGACATCAGATCCCATTCGGCGCAAAGCTGTTATTTGCGGCAGAAGATCTTCCGGATTTTGTTCTCGGCATTGATATCTGCGAAGATCTCTGGATGCCGGTTCCGCCGTCCTGCTATCATGCCATGGCATCGGCAACCGTGATCGCCAATCTTTCCGCCAGCGATGAGACGACAGGCAAGGAAGCCTACCGCCGGCAGCTTGTCAGCAATCAGTCCGCGCGGCTTATCTGCGGATATATTTACACGGATGCCGGAGAGGGCGAATCCTCCACGGATCTCGTCTTCGCCGGTCACAACCTGATCGCCGAGAACGGCAGCATTCTCGCACAATCGGAGCGTTTCCATAATGAAATGACCATCTCCGAACTGGATCTTGGACGTCTGGTAAGTGAACGGCGCCGCATGGGAACCTTTACGATCACCCCGCCGGCACAGGCAGGCTATGAGGTTTGCAGCTTCTCGTTCGGACAGCCGGAGGAGACAACGCTGACCCGCTTCTATTCGCGGACACCGTTCGTGCCAAGTGTCAAGGAAGACCGCGACCGCCGCTGCAACGAGATCTTCAATATTCAGGCAATGGGACTGAAAAAGCGTCTCGCCCATACACATTGTAAGAGTGCTGTGATCGGCATTTCCGGCGGACTCGACTCGACACTGGCACTCCTTGTCACGGTGCGTGCATTTGATCTGCTCGGTCTGGACCGCTCCGGTATCCGGGCGATCACAATGCCTTGCTTCGGCACCACCGACCGCACGATGAACAATGCCTGTACGTTGACCCGAAAGCTCGGTGCAACCCTGACGGAAATCCCGATCCACGAAGCGGTCAATCTTCATTTCCGTGATATCGGACACGATCCGGAGGTTCACGATGTTACCTACGAGAACTCACAGGCACGCCAGCGCACGCTGATCCTGATGAATGTTGCCAACCAGTCCGGCGGCATGGTGATCGGCACCGGCGATATGTCTGAGCTGGCACTCGGCTGGGCAACTTACAACGGTGACCACATGTCGATGTACGGTGTCAATTGTTCAATACCTAAAATGTTAGTGCGTTATCTTGTGCTTTATTATGCAGAGACCACCGAGGATTCCAAGCTTCGCGATGTTCTGTTGGATATTCTGGATACACCGGTCAGCCCGGAGCTGCTGCCACCGAAGGATGGCAAGATTTCCCAGAAGACCGAGGATCTGGTCGGACCTTACGAGCTGCACGACTTTTATCTGTACTATATGATGCGATTCGGCTACACACCTTCGAAGATCTACCGTCTCGCCTGCTACACCTTCCGGGATGCCTACGACAGAGCCACGATCTACAAATGGCTGCGCACCTTTTACCGGAGATTCTTCTCCCAGCAGTTTAAGCGTTCCTGTCTGCCGGATGGTCCGAAGGTCGGAAGTGTTGCCCTCTCCCCACGCGGTGACTGGCGCATGCCAAGTGATGCTTCTGTGGCAATGTGGATGAAGGATCTGGATACGATCACACCATAGTGCATAAACATATATAAGTATGATGCAAGGGTCAAAATCCCTTCTACCCCCTGCATCATAATAAATCAGAAACGAGGATTGAATAACATGGATAAAATTATAGAACATAATGTAAATGATATTGTCGACACCATTCTGAACGATTACACGCATGACCGTTCCATCGACAAAATGAAACTGTTCACCCAGCCGGACCGCTTTGTGATCATCAAGATCATCGACAATCTGATGAAGATCATGTATCCGGGCTATTTCCGGGACACCTCCCACAAGATCTACATTATGGAGAACAGTACCCGTGTACTGATCGAGGATACACTGTTTCGTCTGAATAAGCAGATCGAGCTGGCACTCAAATATTCTCCGGATTACGAAAACGCCGACGACTGCGAACTCCATGTGGAGGCACAGCGTCTGACGGTTGCTTTCTTCCACACACTTCCAAAGGTCCGCGCTCTTCTGGAAACCGATCTGCAGGCAGCCTTTGACGGCGATCCTGCTGCTTACTCCAAGGAGGAGGTTATTCTTTCTTATCCGGGTCTGCAGGCGATCACGATCAATCGTCTCGCGCACGAGCTGTTCCGGCTTAAGGTGCCTCTGATCCCGCGTATCATGACAGAGTATGCTCACAGCACGACCGGTATTGATATCCATCCGGGCGCAACCATCGGCGAATATTTCTTCATCGATCACGGAACCGGCATCGTTATCGGCGAGACGACTACCATCGGCAAGAATGTCAAGATTTATCAGGGTGTTACCCTCGGTGCTCTTTCCACCCGCGGCGGTCAGAAGCTGCAGGGTAAGAAGCGTCACCCTACGATCGGCGACAATGTAACGATCTACGCCGGTGCATCTATTCTGGGCGGCGACAGTATTATCGGTGAGAACTGCGTGATCGGCAGTAACGTTTTCATTACGACATCGATCCCGGCTGGAACCAAGGTCAATATCAAGAATCAGGAATTAAAGTATCATCAGGGACACAAGACTGTCAATGAACCGGTCGACCCGGAGGAGACGTGGTTCTATATCATCTGATGCAAAAGGACAAAAGGGGATGTGAAAAAACTCGATTGAGTTTTTTCGCATCCCCAAAAAATGTTCGAAAATTACCCCTGGTATATCAGAAGTTCCTGTACTGCTTCTTTTCGAAGTTTCTCCTCTTCTACTGTCCTCTGTTTTCTTTCTTTATCCATGTAGCAAACTTCATATACAATTGGATTAAAAGATGTGACTTTCATATAAGCAGTGAGTGATAACGGAATAGATGCTACATCTTCTTCCAGATAATGGTCTCCAAGCTCACGGAGAATATCTGCGATTTTATCAATGTCTTCTGTATTTCCAACTTCTACCGTAAACGGTTCACGGTCATACAGTTCTTCATCGTTTTCAATATATTCCATTCCCGGGACACAGGAGATGTCTATTGACTCAATATTCTGCAGGAGTAAAAATGAACCGTTATGATATACTACTTTAAATCCAAAGCAGCACGGATCCTTTGGCTCAAGGGAAATTTCAAATTCATAATCATCCCCGTCGTAAACAACATCCACAAACGGGATCATAAAATTGTATACACGATCATACAGATATATCCGACTGCATATCTTCCACTGCGTTCTGTCAGTACCATCTTGCTTCGTTCAAGTTTAAATCCATTTTTGCCTTTCGTATATGTGCAGGTAATACCTGTTCCTTCATCGTCAGCACTTGAAAAATACAATTTCTTTCCATAAGAAAATCTGTAGATGAGATATCTTGACGATTTCGCAACCTGTTTGTAACGTCCGGAAACTTTTGATACAATACCGTATTAAGTGTATTGTCATTATGCTTTTCCATATAGGTTCTGCCATTTGATTTGAACGTCCGCGATGATGCCTGCACCGTTGTCGTCCTGACATTGGTTATCGCAAAACATCCCAGAACCATAAACAATAACAACAGACATAGTTTCAAATGCTTTCTCTTTGTGTTTTTCATTTTCTTTTTTCTTTTTCGTATTCTTTCAGTTCTTTCAGAGCCTTCTCACCCTGTGGGTAAAGAATGATGATATTAAAGATCGTCATCAGTCCGATTCCAACATCACCAAGATCCCACACAAATGTATATGCTGCAAGGCCGCCGATGAACATCATCACAAGCGCCAGTACTTTGTATGCAGTCTGTGAAGCCCAGTTATCTCCGAAAAGATATGCAACATTGCATCTCGCATAAAAAAGGATGCCCAGAAACGTCGAAAAACTGAATAAAAACAGCGTCGCCGCAATAAAGATCACACCAAAACGGCCAAGATGATGTTCCATTGCTGTCTGCAGAAGATCCATTCCGGAAAGTCCTGTAACTTTTTCTTCCGGCGCAAGCAGCATGATAAATGCTGTACAGCTGCAGATCACGATCGTATCCACAAATACCCCGAGCGCCTGTACCAATCCGGCTTTGACCGGCTGGTCACATTCTGCCGCTGCTGCCGCACACGGAGCAGATCCGGAACCTGCTTCATTCGAAAACAGTCCACGTTTGATTCCATTCATTAGGACTGCGCCAAAACCGCCGGCTGCTGCCTGTCGGAATCCAAATGCTTCCTCAAAAATTCTTGCAAAAACACCCGGCAAACTTCCAAGATTCATCACAATGATCAGAATCGTGATTGCAAAATAGCATACCGCCATGACCGGCACTACCATATCCAGGATCTTAACTGTCGCATCTTTACGAAGCACTATCACAGCAGCCACAGCAACAAGTACTACCGTCATATAGATCGGCGGAATGGAAAATGCATTTTTAAATGAAGAAACAACAGAATTGCTGATCACTTGACTGATACCGCACCAGCAGATCAGACCGGAGATTGCAAACAACACAGAAATCACCACTTTGTTTCTCTTTTTCTTCTGTTTTTCTTCTACATATGCATGAATATAATACGCCGGACCGCCGCGGTAACCTCCGTACAGCGGATCTTTTTCTTTATAAAGCTGTGCCAGTGTCGCTTCAATAAAAGCTGTTGATGAACCGATAATTGCCGTCACCCACATCCAGAAAACCGCACCGGCGCCGCCTGCCGAAATTGCCGCAACAACACCGACCAGATTTCCCATACCGACACGGGTTGCCGTCGAAACGATCAGTGTCTGAAATGAAGACAGACTGTTTTTTTCTTGTTTCTTCTCAACCAGTGCCTGCACCATATCCGGGAACAGGCGAATCGGCAGAAAACGCGTCCGAACCGTAAAATAAATTCCTGTAGGAATCAGTAATATAATCAGAAGCGAAATCCCCAGAGTGCTGCCGCCCGGCAGTGGAATCTGCACCAGATCTCCCCACAGAAAACTATATACTTTCTCAATCAGAGTAACTATCATACTTTAAACCCTCTTCCATACTCACAACATCCGGGATACATGCTGCTCACGTCATCTACAACAGCCTGATTTCCGGACAGATACCATAATAGTATAGCCCCTATTAACCCTTAAACGCAAGTACTTTTAGGGTTTAAAGTCAAAAACTTTAAATAATTAAATCTTTCACCTTACCAAAACTGTTCACATATATCCAGTGTAAACTTTCTTGCTTCCTCTACCGCCATATTCATATCCGCCGGCGAAACTCTTCCTTTTAATAAAATCACATCCCCTTTTGCCCCTTTTTATTGTAACACTGCCTCATATTTTCCACCGGTACATCTGATCGTCAGTCTTCCATCAGAAACCTTATTCCCTTCGGCGTCCGTACACAGAATCTTGATCTCCGCCTTTGCTGATGCTTTCATCACACAACGAAGCTGTGTTCCGGACGGACAGATTACGACCGTTGTTTTGTTTTCTTTCCGGACAAACTTCGCAGCTTTCGCTTTCGTCTGTCCTTCCTCCACCATGTGTAACGTCGCTCCGGATGCAGTCAGCCTGTATTCCCCCTGCGTATCCTGTCCGCCAAACTGCAGCGCAAATTGTACTTTCTTTTTCTTGCCGGATCCGGTTCCGGTCACACAAAGTCCGGTTCTTTTCTTTGCTTCTATTTTATCCCCCTTTAAAGCAGTATCTGTATCCCCGGCAGCATCGCCGTCTTTGTCCTCTCCGTTTTCCAAAAGCATGTCTGCACTATCACTGAACAGCTGCTTCTGCGTTTCTCCGGCACTGCTCTTGCTTTTACCGCTTTCACTGCTTTTTACACCGGCATATTCATTCAAAGCCCATACCTCGATTGCCGCGTCCTTCGTATTCTTCGGCTGATCCGCTGCACTCCCGGAATCGCTCTGTAATATACCTGATTTTTCAACACTTTGCTGCTGCCGCACAAAATCCCGGTCGTGTTTCCCCAAAACGACCACACATAATACTGCCGCAGCGGAAAGCCCGCCGATAATCTCCCGTCTGTGCCTTCTCTGTCTGCGGTAAGCCCTTGTCTCCGTCTCGTTTTCCTCTGTCTCAAGTGCCTGCTCAAGCATATCCTCCGGAAGCTGTCCGATCGCATCCAGCAGCTTTTCCGCCTCCGTTATCCCCCGTTTGCTCACAGATACACCGCCTCCTTTCTAAGCCATGTCCGAAGCTCTTTGCGCATACGGCCAAGCACCGACTTCACAGTTCCCTCCCGCATGTCGTGCCTCTCCGCAATTTCCCGTATCTGCATCAAATAGAAATATCTCTGTAGAAAGATTGACCGATTTCTCTGTGTCTGCTGCCGCAGAAATGCTTCAATCGCCCCGGTCAGTTCCTGAAGCTCGATACGCTCCTCGACTCTTCTGCCATCAGAAACACATTCCTGCAGCTCCTCCAGTGCCAGCTTCACAATACCCCCTCCTCTTCGGTCTGCGTGCATGTTACGGTATCTGTTCAGAGAAAGATTACGGACGATCTTCGCCAGAAAGCCCCGCAATGCCCTCGGCCGCTCCGGCGGGATCGCATTCCAGGTCTTTAACCAGGTATCATTGACGCACTCTCTGGCATCCTCCGCATCGTGAACGATCCGGTACGATACGCTGTAACAATAACCGTTATATTTAGTTGAAAGTTCTCTGAGACCATGCTCCTGTCTGTCCCAGATCAATTGTACGATCTCCTGATCCTCCATACGCTTCTCCTGTCCTTGCTTATTCTATCCGGTTGACCGCCCCCACAAAAAGCGGCAGTCCCTTTTCATTGCTGACTACGATCAGAAATGGGCGATTGCATTTCATCACCATTTTTATATCCGCCCACGCCAACGACTTGTTCATCACCACCTGCGTATAGGATGCCACACTACATCCTTTCTCGTCAACCCGCATTGCACCAAACTGCTGTGCATCCGAGACAAAAACATCCTTCTTCCCTCCATCCTGAAACAGCGGAGAAAAGTCTGCCTTTTCCTCCGAAAATACATTATGAACACCCATCTCCTCAAGCATCGGGATCAAATTCAGTTCGGACTTAAAATCAAGCTTCGGCATTGTCAGATCAACCATCGCCTGCGTCCAGTCAGAAGACTGCGGATCACACAGTGAGATTATCCTGCTGATCGTTCCTTCCTTATAAAACTCCTCTGCAGAAATCCCCTTCTTAGGAAGGATCACATTCATCCTCGCACTGCGCAGCGGCAGTGAAACCGCCTGGAATTTCTTCGTCTCCATAAACATTCCGGTGAAATTTGCGCTCATAAATTCACATTTCTCCGGATCAATCTTTTCTTCCTCCGTTGTATTGCCGCAGGTATAAGTGCTCTGTCCGTAAAATGTCCCCGTGTGCGTATACTTCTTATTAAAAATCGGCTCATCCCACTGATCCTTAAAATTCAGCGTCGAAAGAAGCATCAGCACCATATTCTGTTCTGTCTGAATACTCTTTGCGGTCTGTTCGTTTAATTTTCCTCCGGTCTGCTCGTCAACCCAACCCTTGATCTGACGGTCAAACGAAGAATCGCCCATCGTTCCGGTATTACATGCAGCCCGGTAGTTATTCTCCAATGCCTTTAAAACCGGAGCCCGGAAATCGTAGCGATCGCTCAGCCAGACCGAATCCGCCAGCCGGCATTTCTTAGAAGAGACCGATGCATACAGCATCTGCGCAGCTTTCCGGATCACCGCCTGCTCCTGCTTGCGGAGTGCGGCGTCCACCTCCTCCTTACTCATGTCTGACGAAAAATCCCCATTCACCGCAATCCCGCCTATCGCATTGCGGATCTGCTCCCTTGTCCGCCCGTCGCTCATCTCCGTCAGCATCCCAAGCACAAGATACAGATTTGCCGGTGAATATAACACCGCCGCCTGCTGCGGGTTATCGCCCCAGCTCTGCTTCAGAAACTGCCGCAGGGATTTCCGGCAATACTCCACATACAATTTCTGCGCCTCCGTGTCACTCAGTAACGCCGCTTCCCCCGATACACCGCCCTGTGCTGAAGAAGTGTTTTCGCCTGATACGCCGCCCTGCTGTGCCGAAGCGTTCCCAGTCGTTGGCTCCGCTGTCCTTTCCGCCTTGAAACAGCCCTCCTTGTACCACCCACTTGCGACATCCGAAGCCGCACCACAGCCCGTCGTTGTCACCGCAAGCACCATTCCGAGTGCCACCGCCTTTCCTAAAACGTGTCTTTTCCGCATAATAATCATTCCTTTCTGATTAATCTGTTTGATGTCGGGACAAGATGTCTTTTGCATCAACTGATGCTACGGATTGCTCGCTTGCATCATCTACTTATATAGACACGCTTTTTTTGAAAAGGTTGCAAAAAAATGGGAATTTTGCCCTTATTTTTTCGTCGCATTACGAACCGTTTTCTATAAATTACTAAGACTTCCCATACCTCAAATGGATGTATGCCCATAATATTTCTTATGTCCGGAAAATAAAATATCAATTTTGCCTG
>ERZ780226.1216-NODE-1216-length-20677-cov-4.959994_pt1 | contig 20677 bp, 10 predicted proteins | sample MGYA00511165_ERZ780226 | MGnify/ENA primary metagenome ERZ780226 (study PRJEB29588, sample SAMEA2152373) | human gut metagenome | biome: human gut; feature: human-associated habitat; material: faeces | place: Denmark | collected 2008/2010 ...
AATTTGTATGGTGTAATGATGAGTTATTAATTAAATTGTTGGAAAATGAATTTAAAAATACAAAAATATTAGATAAAAAATATAAAGATTGTATAAAAATTAATGAATTAAATAAATATGTTTTTTTATATCAAACTTCATTGCTTTTTTATTAAGGCTGCAAAGGTATTTATTATTCTAGGAATGAACAAGCCATCGGTATTATTTATGTTTAAAAGGGAGAAATAGAACAGTGTGGCCATTTGTTTGAACAGTTGGTAAATTGAGGTGGTAGAAATTTAATGAAGGTTGTTTTTATTGTTCCATTCATATCTTTTTTCAGGCTCGGTATAAACATCTGTAGTGTGTGTGAAAGAAGTTTGTCGGTCCGGTTTTTCTGCTGTTGTGACATTCAAGAGGAGGAGATACGGAAAAATAATAATCCGTCGGCGGGATTAAAAGAATGCATATCGCATCCAGCCCTGTTGCCTAAGCCTTTTCTATCTCCAGATTAACCCTTTTTATGCGGATGTATTCTATCTCCATAGCCTTGGGAGTTAACTCCATAGCCTTGGGAGATAACTCCAAAGCTTATGGAGATAACTCCAAAGGCTATGGAGATAGAACATATCCGTATAAAAAGGCTTAACCTGGAGAAAGAAAAGGCTTATGCTATAGGGTAGGGAGTGATATACATTCAATTGAGGCTTGACTACTCCTACAGTCATGATGTTTGAAGCGATGCTGGATATCCTGTCGGTTCGCTGATGCGGCTGTAACCGGAATATAATATGCGGCAGGCTGGTAATGATCAGACGCTTAGGGAACATTTGGATACTATCCGTAAATACGCCGTTTTGCTATAAAATGCTGTCTCGCTGCGGCTTGATCGGTTGCAGGTGCACTCACTGAGCATGAGGTAAAAAACATTGGCGGAATTAATTCAGTCTTTCAAATACAGTCTGGATTAACTCCGCCAATAGGCTGCCACTATCGGATATCTTATTTATAAGTAACCGGTATCAACCTTACACTACCATTCAATCCCGATGGCAATGGTTGCCAATCAGTATAAGGTACCGGTTTGTATTGCAGATTCACCACATTGATTTCATTGAAGATACGCCATTTCTCACCCCGACGATCCATATCCGCAATGCGGTTGGCAGGCAGATTGGTCACTTCTATTTCTATCTTGTTATCTCCCGGTTTCAGCCATTTGCCTACTTTCAACTGATAAGGTACGGCCCATGCCGTTCCGGCATCTTGTCCGTTGATGCGCACACGGGCACTTTCCCGCACATCGCCCAAATCCAGTATCCAGTCATCGGCGGGAATATGGGGAACAGTGATGATATTAGTATATACTCCCGTCGCCATGGTAATCGGAGCGTTGGGGTGAGCAATTTCAGTCCACGAAGACGGAGTGTCGATATCAAATGTACCTTCTATCCGGGGAGTGCTTTTTGTAAAATGAAGTTTCCAGCCGTGATCAAGGCTGAGGCTGACAGGTTGTTCTTGAACGTATTTCCATTCGGCAACGTCTGTCAGGGCATGGTTGAAAGTTTGCAGGATCACGCTTTCGCCGGAATGCAGTTGGAGGTGTACTTGGGTTTTGCCTTCTTGCTTGCGGGTTTGTGCTTTCCCTTTTTCTCCCGTCATCGGATTGAACAGCATGACACTTTCTGCGGGAACGGCTAAGGTTATCCAGTCGTTTACTCCTTTTTCCTGCAATGAGGAGATGAAATAATGATGTCCATCGGCATGGGAGCGGCGGATACATTGTAAGCCATACCGCGTTTTCATCTCTTCGGGAACAACACCGCTTTTTTCCAAGGCAGATTGATAGTTGTTTCCTGTAATGATGATCCCTTTTTGATAAGGAGTTGCCACCGTCTCATCGAAAGAAGCAATTTCCGGAAGTTGCTTTTGTAATTGCGCAAAGCCTTTCCGGCGTGCTTCCAGTTTTCCATAACCGGGTACATCCTGCGGATAGTTTTCGGTAAAGATGATAGTAGCTCCGGCTTGTGCCAGCTTTAGTAAATGGCCGAGTACCTCGGACGGCATTAGTTTTACAGCAGGAATGATGATGGCCTTATAGGAAGTTCCTCCTTTGGTCAGTAATTTGCCATTTACGCAACGGGTGCTTTTCACAAAGTTGTCAGAGATATAATCCATGTCATAGCCGCAATTGCTGATGGTATGAACGGTTTCTATAAACTTGGGAGCACGTTTTGCCATATCATGGATGCTGAACAGCAAAAGACGGCCCGGCTGTTCCTGCCACATATCATATACAGGCAGATAAACAAGAAAATCATTGTCCGGTTTTCCCATTTGCAGGAAAGACTGGCAACGGGTGATATATTCAAAGAAAGCAGGAGCATCCTGCCAAATGTTATTGGTAGGAGACATGTCAATAGAGGCATAGAACTTCCATCCCGGCCATTTGGCTTCTTTGGGACTGTAGGGAGTTCCGTGGAAAAACATGTGGTTTACACCTGATACGAACATCAAATCCATATCCGGTTTGCACTGGGAAAGTGAGGTACGGAAATGTTCTGTCAGCCAGGTGAATGTTTCGGATGAGGTGTAAGGCTTTCCAGCGATATGGGCAGCGGAAGAGGCATACTTCAGCATGGAAAGGTCGGAGTCATTCTTACGTGTCAGGGAATCTTGACGCAATCCTTTAATATGGAATTGCGACAGGCCGAACCCTTCGCATTCGGGAATGTCCACGGAGGCATAGGTATCTATCAGATTGGCAGGGGAACCGTGTGCCTGGTTACGGGTGATGCTGCCGTGACCGTGTGCCCAGTTAGTCCATTGGGTACTGAAATTCTCAATCAATAAATCGGAGATGGTTTCGCGATAGTCACTGACTATGCGGGCGGTGGTTTCATTACGGTCCTGAGCTATAAATTCAGGGAAGTGTTCTTCCAGTTTATAGCCACGACGACGGGCGAATTGTTCCAGGAAATCAGGAGTCCAGTCAGCACCATATACTTCGTAAGAGTCATTGAAAAAAGTATGTGGAAAATTGGTCTTGTTTTCTTTAAAGGCTTTGTCAAAGTTGGCAAAATAGCGTTTTACGGCTCCTTTATCCAGGTGGTTCATCACATAGCCTTCTCCACCGGGAGCAGCACGTTTCACTTTTTGGAAAGTCTTGCCTATATATAAGGTGATGATATTCCAATGTCCTGCCGGAGCTTTCCATTGTAATTGTCCGTTCTTCGCTTTGGAAGTGAGGTTAAGACATTGCTTATTGTCCGCATTATAGGCCATAACCCGGCTTAAAGTGGCTACAGGGCGTTGTTTTTCTTCTTCTACTTTCAAATCTAGCGTAATTTCTTTTCCACCCTCTACTTGATAGGATTGAAAAATAGCTTTGGTAGCAGCATCTGTCATACTCACGTGAGGACCGCCGAAGGGCCATCCGGTACCGGTGTTCATATCTACTTCAATACCGATACGTTTTCCTTCAGCTTCAGTATGTTGCAACATATTCATCCATTGCGGGCTGAGGAAAGGAAGGTTATTCTTATCGTTGCCTTGAACACCATAAATAGGAGTGATTTCAACACCTCCCAGTCCGGCTTTGGCATATTCTTCCAGATTGTAGGTCAGATTGGTTGCATCGACAGCACTTCCCAGCCACCACCAGCGGGTGGCGGGGCGAGCTTCGGGTCGCACTGCCGGCCATTCTTGTGCGTAAAGGCTACTTCCGGCCAGCAACAGGCTGAAAAATAAATATTTTCTCTTCATTCTATTTTGTTTTTTATTAGTTGGCTGTATTGAACTCTTTTCCATCCACTGTGATGTTCCTGTATCTGATATCACTGGCATCATCCGTGACAAACAAGGGACGTCCGTCCGCTTTCTCGTAATGGAAATTTACATTGTCCAAGGTGATGTTGCGTGCGTGGCGGATGTAGAAACCTTTGGCGGGAATCGTTCCGAACATCCACGGTTCAGGATATACTTTCTCTTGTTCGGGAGGAGTCAGAAGTCCGTCGGCTTCTGTATATCCTCCTTGGTGATAGATATGAATATCGCTCAGTGTCACATCTTCAATAAGGGCTCCCGGTATTCCGCTGATAATGGAGGAGTAGCGCGAGTCGGCATTAAATACATTGACGTGGCTGATGAGGATGCGTTTCATTGTGCCCACGGGCGTTCCTTGCGGGCTGCGCATCCGGGCTCCTAACCGCAGGAAGACAGGGGCGTTGACAATATCGCGCATCGTGATGTTGCTGATGACGATATCTTCCAGTTTTCCCCCGTCTACCGTTTCCAGGGCAAGACCTCGGCAACGTTCGAATATGCAATTGGTAATGGCTATGTTTTTAAAATCGCCACTGGATTCTGTTCCTAGTTTGATACGTCCGGTTACAAACCCGTGATCCGGTGCTTGGGGTTCGTCTCGTTGCCAGGTACAATCCAATACACTGCCACGGTCGTATCCGCTGACAAAACAATCGGAGATGGTTACATTTTCCGTATCCTTGAAATAGCCTAATCCGTAGGACGCTTTAAGCACGATAGCGTCATCCCAGGGAGCGTTGACTGTACAATGACTGATGCGGACATTTTTGCAGCAGTCTATGTCAAAACCGTCCCGGTTGGTATCTACTTTCACGTTCAGAATGCTGAGATTATCTACTCCTGTAGCCAGCAGACCAAAATGACCACAATGCAACAAAGAGAAGTCTTTCAGTGTCACGTTCTTGCAGAGTTTCAAGCTGATGGCTTTGTTGCCTACACCGGGCAGGCGGCTTTCCTCACGGGTGAGTCCTTTGCCATAAATCAGTCCCGGTCCGCTGATGGTGATGTCTTCCAGACCGATTCCCCAAATAAGTGAGTTCTTCCAATGACTGTGCCCGAAATCCTGGAATTGGGTGTGTTCATTCGGTTCTGCCAGGTCATAACCTTCCGTTGCTGATGGGAAGGCGCCTACAATTTGTGCTCCTTGTTCTATGTACAAATGTATATGACTGGCCAGACGTATGGAATAGCACGCGTATTCTCCGGCGGGGAAGTAAATGGTTCCTCCACCCTGAGAGGCAGCTTCCTCAATAGCTCGATTTATGGCAGGGGTGTCAATGGTAGTACCATCGGCTTTCGCTCCGTAATCTTTTACATTGTATATCTTTGCCTGTGCTGTCCATGTGCTGAGGCATAAAAGGAAGAGTATGAGTTGTTTCATGGTCTGTCTTTGCTTTTACTGAATGGGCATTAGTTTGAATTTGCGTAAATAAGATGCATTGCCATACATGGTATGCTCATCGGATAAATTCCAGAATCCGTCTTTAGAGGCAGGGTGGGCATCCCAGTCAATCACCGCCCAGCATAGTCCGATTTCATTTCCTTCCTTTAATAAAGTAGGGCGAGATAGTTCGGGACCGTCGGCATCCGCATGGTCAAAGGGAGTGATATAAAATTCCAATGTCAGCTTACCCGGTTCACCCTCCTTGAAAGAGTACTGATAGGCATAATCAGCGTATGGCTTTTGTTTCAGCCATACCTGAGGACCCCATAACATACACCAGTCATTGCCGTGAGCCGGGGTGAAGATGTGATAGTTCTGGGCATGGCATCCGTGAAATTTGAACCAGGCTTGCCACACATCTTTGGGAGCTGTGGGATGAAAACGGTCGATGAACGGCCCCCCTGAACAATCGCCATCCACCACTACTTCAAAAATATCCGTGTTCAAGGAGTTCTCACTGAACCGCCAATAATTATCGTATGCTTCATATAGAAAATACAACTTCTGAGTTTCTGCACACCAACCTACTTTGACACTGACTTTCAATGTGGTAGTGTCCGGCTGTGCATGTTTTCCCTCGTCTTCCTTTAAAGCTGCTTCCGTTATCTTATAATCAGCCGGAACGCAATCCCAGTCGTGGGTATTGCCATCTATGGCAGGAACCTTATCTGCCGGAAATTGGTACACCTTGAATTCCTGTGCCTGGGCAGACAGGCATAGGAAAAGGAAGAACAGGTATAGATACAATCGTTTCATTTTGATCGGGTTTTATGTTCTTTCTCGAATAATCCGGGTAGCATGAAATAATTATAATCGCCTCGTTGGTAGAAACAAAAGTAGAGCTTTTCTTGCGGTTTCCACGGGCATAGGGCAGAGATGACGGGGGCATCTGTCTTTTTACCGGAGTTGAATAAAGCAAGCGGGGATGCTTGTTTATGTCCGTCGGACAGACGAATTTCGGAACCGATGGGAGATACCCCATGAACCGTTCTCAGTTTCATGCTTTCACCATAATAGGTGGTAAAAGCGTTTCCTTCTATACTGAATACATTATGGAAGCAGGAGGCTACCGGAATACTGTTGTCTGTTACGGCAGAGTCGTCTGCACCGTCGCATGCACCGAAAGCCCAGCAAAGTTTGAACTCTTCGGGTAATCGCTCACCCGAAACCTCCATGATAAAACCATTACTATCCGTCAATGGACATACAATCAGCTTTATTTCACCTTCTTTCCATAATTTATCTTTAATGGTATAAGCCTGTCCCTTTTTCTTGACACTGCATTGGTCCAGCCAGCAACTTTCATTGCCGCAAACCACTCCCAGACGGAAAGTTCCCGCACCTTTGGATAAACGGAAGGGAAGAGTCTGGGCGTTGTTGCCAAAGACAGACAACAGCATACAGAGAAAGAACGGAAGTAGCCGCCGGCTATAATTCCATGTTGTTTTCATAGCTGATATCGATTTGTGCGTTCTTATTGTTTTTTTCTTCCACACGACTGCCGTCTTCTACTTGTAACCGGACATCTTCCAGGTGGAAGTCTTCGGTAAAGATAATGCTTCCTGCTTTATTTACCTTGGCTTTTATGCCGGAAATATGGAAATTCTGCAAAGGCAGTTCCTCATTCCAGCCGGCAGCAGTGATAAAGATTTGCACATTAGTAGCTTTTACATCGCTGAGCCATACATTACGGAAATGCGGATACCCTTTTTCTTTAGGTGTGACAGGAGTCAGCATAACCTTCCAATGTTCGGGAATCTCTTTTCCTTCATATTCAGCCGGTAAGGTAGAATAACTATAGCTGGGGTTCCAGTTCAGGTCCGCTGCCAGTACATGGCGGACATGGTCTGCTGTCACTTGGGTCATGTAGATATTTTCTACGGTTCCGCCGCGGTTCATGGCAGATTTCAGACGGAGGGTGGAAGAGGTTCCGTATGCTTGGAGGTTATATCCCAATACATTTCGGATGCAGCCTGAAGTTTCGCTGCCGCAGGTAATCAGTCCCGCACCTTTACGTGCAATGCATCCACGAACAATGATATTTTCTGTGGGGCGGTTTACGCGCAGGCCGTCGGCATCCCTTCCGGCTTTCAGGCAGATATTGTCATCGTTGCAATCTACTTCGCAGTTTTCAATCAGGATATTGGTGCTGGAATCAATGTCAATACCATCCGTACTGGGACCATGCCCCCCTATGTTATTATTGATTTTCAGTCCGTTCAAGGTACATTGGTCGGAATACAGCACTTGGCAACCCCAAAATCCGGTACGCATCAAGGTAAAGTCTTTCAGTGTTATATGGCGGCTGTTCGAGATGAGCATACCTCTTACACGTTTGCAGTCGTAGTCCACAATCCACCGCAGTTTGCGTTTCTCGTAATCCTTCCGCATGGTCCAATATTTATCCCAGAATATTTTTCCACGACAATCCAACGTACCTGCTCCGCTGATAGCTGCGTTTTCCGCATCCAGAATATTGATGACTGCCGAGGGCCATACCATTTCGATACCTGCCACGCGGGAGCGCATTTCGGGGTATAAATCAATATTCTCACTGGCTATCAGCGTCGTACCTTGGTTGAGGTGGAGGTTTACATTACTTTTCAGGTAGATGGCACCAATCCGGTAGTATCCCGGGGCTACTTCCACTGTTCCCCCTCCGGAACGGTGGCATTCGTCAATGGCTTTCTGCAGGGCGGCAGTGCTTAACTGGGTACTGTCATTTTTCAATCCGTAATCGGCTGCTTGGAATATTTTTCCCTTCGGATAGGTTTTGGCTCCTACTTGGGCAGTCCACGAAAGGTCAGGAGTTCCCATCCCTTCTCCCCATTGGAATCCGGGGAGGGATTGGGCATTGGTAAAGAGGGTACCTAAGGTAAATGATAGGGTTAATAATAATGTTTTGTTATTCATTTGTTCTTACTTTTAAATTAATTGCCGTCCGGCTTTTCAATTTCTGTAAACGGGCTGTCATTCCATTTGAAACTGTCCAAAGCATCCGGATGTGCAGGATTGTAACCGGAATAGTCGCTGCGCAAATAGTTAGAGATAGGTAATCCCGCTTTCTTTATCCCTTCAATGATACATTTGGAGATTTGATAAGCTCCGTAAGGATTGAAATGAGTATTATCTGCCAATACCCTGTTTTGTCCTGGATAGGTTCCGGCAGGATAATGTACGAATGCCTTTTTGGAAGGTTCCACCCCCATTGCTTCATAGAGGGTACGGGTCATTTCGTTGAGATCGATCAAAGGAACGTTTTCTTTGGCAGCCAACCAGCGCATTGCTTCGGGATAATCTTCGTGAGTATCTCTGATTTTCCCGTTTTCATCGAAACTGCGGCGTTGTGTCGGGGTTACCAGTACAGGATAAGCTCCTCGTGCCCTTGCCTCATCAATGAATGTTTTCAAGCTGGTCATAAATGAATAATAAGCTCCTTTACCGGGACCTTTTTGCTTTTGGTCGTTGTGACCGAATTCCATAAAAATATAATCTCCGGGTTTCATTTGTGTCAATGCCTTTTTCAGTCGTCCTGCACCGATAAAAGTATTGGCGCTTTCGCCGGATTCTGCATAATTGGCAAAACAAATGCTGTCATTGAAGAAGCGGGGAATCATTTGTCCCCAGCTTGCCCAAGGTTCATTGTCCTGGTCTACTACCGTGGAGTTACCGCATAGGAATACGGTGGGTACATTATTTACTTTCTCAATAATCAGTTCGGACAATTGGGGTGCATCCCCGTTGAATTCCAAAGTTAGTTTGTCATCCCAGTTCAATTTTTGGCGTTCACGCGGTTTGATGCGCACATTTTCTTTTTCCGAAATATGTGTGTTGCGCTTGTTGATCACGAATGTACAAGATTTTAACTCCCCTTTTTTTGTCTTCACATTTTCGAAGAAAAGGCGGCGTGATTCTCCTCGCACTGTTGTTTCTCCGGCAGCGCGTTTGTTTCCTATCACGGCTGTGACATGGTAGTTTCCATCGGGAACCGTAACAGAGAAAAAGAATGGAGCTGTACTTTTACCTTCCGGAGAGGGCTGTCTGTCATATCCGTATCCCTTTTCCTCCGAGTATCTGTCGGCGGGAGTTATTTTGGTATAACCGTCTTTCGTCTTTTTACCTGTGGTAAAATCGAATTTGTAAGTTTGTGCTTCGACTCCTAATGTCGCTAAAAGTCCAAGAGCTAATAGGGCTATCTGTTTCATGATTGATATAGATTGTTATTAATTGATTTTCGGTTTTAGTTCATCCGGAGAGTCATTGGTATAAGATTTTATGTCACCGGCTGTTTTTGTGAACAACTCACTGATTTGTTGAGGCGTTACAGTAAATTGCGGACGGAACTGGTCCGAATTCATATAATCCAAAATGGCTTTATGCATCTGACGAGCTACAATGCGTTTCTCTGGCTGGGAGGTAATGTCCATGCTTGTCATGAGCACTTTCCCATTTAATACATTGGCTTCGAATAACATACCTATCTTGCGGCTTATGAACCAAGTGTCAATGCTTTGAACCGTAGGTTGGAAAGCGGGTGGAAAGTGGGTGAATTGCATCACTTGAGCATGATTCAGCAGTTCCCACCATTGCAGATTGCTGTGATATTCTGTCGGAAACTGACGGAATAACGGGTGTTTGGGGGTCACTAAGATACCTGTGGTATGAGGAGGACGCATTTTGAACCAGGAGGTGTTCCAGAATACAGGAGTGAATTGCTGAACCACTTCTTTACCATAACTCACTTTGCTTGCAGCTGTAATAAGCACATTTCCACCATGCTGAAGAATTTCCAAGGCTTTCGAATCCAAGGTATCGGTAGTGTATACTTTTCCTTCGGCTATTGTCACTTGGGCGGGATAAACCCAGAAATTCCAGTCATTTACAGCTTCTGTTCCCGTAATGCGTATTTCCAGATTCAGCTTTTTAGCCTCTTGGATGTCAGTGAGCGGAAACTCAAGGCTACCCGTGCGATTTAAATTTCCGACAGGAATGTCTTGTGTTGCCAATGTGCCTTGCGCATATACTTTGCCATATTCGTCTTTTAACGTATATACAATTTCTGCTTGTTTTAATGCCTCGGCACCAAAATGAGCGACTTCAATATCCGCCTTTAAAATCTCCTTGTTATTATATACAAATTTATCTGTACGCATCAGTGGAACAGTAGGTGAGCAAAAACGTCTCCATTCTGCAGAGTTGATATATCCTTTTTCTTCAAAGAAAACATCAAGAACACCTACTAGTGCAGTTCCCTGACCCGAATAATCGTTCAGTGCCAATAATTGGAAACCGGCATAATCGGGCGTGCGGAGTGTCTTTTCTATTTCATATTTGTAACAAAGGGCTTGCAACTTTCCGCTGGCCATCATAAATAGATGGGCTTGGTCGCTCATGTGGTTATCAGCCAGAATGTCTTTGAAAATTTCGAAGTTCTTAGCTTTATTAACACCTGTATATTTACGTATTTCATTGAAATTAGGGAAAGCACACCATTGACCTGTTTCATGGGATACATAAGGTTGTTTCACTGTGTCAAGATGATTCTGGAAACGATAATCGTCTTGGGTGGATGGCTGTCTTCTAGACCAGGTCAGGCCACGTGCCCCTGCCTTTACATGATATTGGTTGCGGGGTTGCCATTGCCATCCGTTGCCTACCGATGCTCCGGTATATACATGTCTGGGATCCTTCTTTTCCCAATATTCTACGAACTTGGTCACCCATTCTACCCAGCGTCCGCTAGGTTCGTTTCCGCATGCCAACATGCAATAAGAGGCATAGTTGCCATATTCTTTGGTTAATGCGATGGTTTCGTCCATCAGATATTTGTCAATAGGTTGTCCCAAACCTAATTTGGGACCATGATTGGGCCAGCTCGGACCTTCGGGTTGCAGATAGAATCCTACCCGGTCGGCAGCTATAAAAGCGGCTTCGGGAGGACAGAATGAATGGAAACGCATGTGATTCAGTCCATAACTGCGACAGATACGGAATACCCGTTCCCAACTTTCTACATCCATCGGAGCGTAACCGGTCAACGGGAAGTCACAGTTTTCAACTGTTCCGCGAAGCTGGGTTTTGCGCCCGTTTACATAAAACCATTTACCTTTGATTTCAAATCGGCGCATACCGAATTGTATTTCTTTTATCTCAGTTTTTTTCCCATTGGTGACTTCTGCTTTCAGTTTGTACAGGGCCGGATGAAATTCATCCCATAGCAGCATATCATTCCCCATAGGTAATACCATTTCTGTTTCCGTCACTCCTTTGTTAAGTTTGATTTCTTGTTGTATGGCGGGAACTATATGCTTTTTATCCGTATTGAAGCTCTCTGCTGATAATTTTACTTTTGCAGTGCCTGTACCTTTGATGACGACTTTGACACGTGCCAGTTTTTGTTCCGGTTCCGGATATATTTGAATATCATCGAAATATGTTTTCGGAGTCGTTTGCAGACAGATGCGTCCTACAATGCCGTTCCAGTTTCCTTGGGTCTGGTCGGTTATGCTGTGCGAATCCGGTCCGACATTGATTTCTTTGATACGATTATCCACCCGGATGGTGATAGTACATTTTCCGGGACGGACATAACGGGTTATATCATATTGATGGGGAACACAAAGACTATTCTGCATTCCTGTCTTTTGTCCGTTCACCCATACGGTTGTTTCTATATGGGGACGTTCCAGGAACAACAAAATACGTTCACCTTTCCAGTCGGCAGGTATATTCACCTCTTTCTGATACCAAGCAGCTCCTACATAATGTTTGTCGGGAGTCAGAAAGAATGGAAATTTAATATTACCTTCTTTACGGTATTTTTCCATGTATGGATTATAATAGTAGGAACTGTCATAGAGACTGCCTGTCCATTGGGTCTTTGCGGTAACCTCATCACCTTTCAGTTTCTCGGGCATGGAACCGGGCAGGTTGATGAAGTCATTCAAAGTGTGGCTGAACCATTTTTCCTTTTCTCCATTATCCTGACGGTCTATACTGAATGACCATTTCCCGGATAAGTCAATAATTTTTTGTGCGCTTAACGAGAAGCACATCCATACTAGGCAGATTGTCAATAACGTTTTTTTCATAGTATCTTTTTACTTTGAATTTGATGTTGCTAAATTAAGGTCTTTTCATTTGCATGTAAATAGAAAGAAGTACATATAGATGGAAATTCGTATAAAATAGGGGTAATGTGCGATATATTTGTACGATTTTACATGGATATGCCTTGTATGTGCAGAAAAAAGTCCAAATCTCTTTTTATCTTTGTATACTCACAATTAAATCATTGTATACATGAAAAAACGATTATTCAGTTTGCTCTGCTTGTTAGGGGCAGTTTCCGGATTATTTGCCGGTGATACGGCTTATTTGTTCTCTTATTTCATTAATGACAGTCGGGACGGTCTTCATTTGGCTTATAGTTTGGATGGGCTGACATGGACTCCTCTGAATCATGGAAAATCTTTCTTGATACCCACGGTCGGGAAGGATCGTCTGATGCGTGACCCTAGTATTTGTCAGGCGCCGGACGGAACTTTTCACATGGTGTGGACTTCCAGTTGGACAGACCGGATTATAGGTTACGCCTCTTCTCCCGATTTAATCCATTGGAGTGAGCAGCGTTCTATTCCGGTAATGATGCATGAGCCTGCTGCACATAATTGCTGGGCACCTGAATTGTTTTATGATGAACCTTCGCAAACTTATTATATTTTTTGGGCAACGACCATTCCCGGACGTCATAAGGAAGTGCCGGTCATTGAGAGTGAGAAAGGGCTGAACCATCGTATTTACTATGTTACGACGAAGGATTTTAATACATTTTCTGAAACCAAACTGTTCTTTAATCCCGATTTCAGTGTGATTGATGCAGCTATTGTACGCGATCCGGTGATGAAAGACTTGATTATGGTGGTGAAGAATGAAAACTCGTTGCCGGCAGAGAAGAATTTGAGAATAACACGGACAACACGGATAGAGGATGGATTTCCTACTACCGTTTCTCCTTCCATTACAGGAAATTATTGGTGTGAGGGACCTGCGCCACTTTTTGTAGATGATGCTCTTTATGTCTATTTTGATAAATACCGTAATCATCAATATGGAGCTGTTTGCAGTCGTGATCATGGAAAGACATGGGAAGATGTGTCCGACCGTGTATCTTTTCCAAAAGGAACCCGTCACGGAACTGCTTTTACCGTAGAGAAGGCTGTACTTGATAAATTGCTTCGTATCCATCACTTCAATCCTCTTATTCCGGATAATATCGCTGATCCTTCTTTATCCAAATTTGGTGATACTTATTATCTTTATGGTACTACTGATATTGATAAAGGATTGTCACAAGCAGGGACTCCTGTGGTATGGAAATCTAAAGATTTTGTAAACTGGAGTTTTGACGGATCACATATTGTGGGATTCGATTGGCATAAAGGACATGAATATGTCAATGCCAAAGGAGAGAAAAAGACGGGATATTTTCGTTATTGGGCACCTGGAAGAGTAGTGGAGAAGAATGGTGAATATTATCTTTATACCACTTTTGTAAAACCGGATGAGAATGCACGTACCTATGTGCTGAAGTCCGACCGTCCCGAAGGTCCTTTCCTTTTTGCCGGACGTAATTCTATGTCTTCTCATTCTTTGGATGGGTTTGATCAATCTTGTATTGCTCCGGATATAGATGGGGAACCTTTTGTGGATGATGATGGAACTGCTTATTTATTCTGGCGCCGCCGGATGGCTGCCCGTATGACTGACGATTGGCAGCATTTAACCGGTGATACTGTTGTGATGAGTACGGCTCGTCAAGGGTATTCGGAAGGGCCGGTTATGTTTAAACGTAAAGGTATTTATTATTACATCTATACTTTGAGAGGGAATCAGAATTATGTAAATGCTTACATGATGAGCCGGCAGTCCCCTTTGTCGGGCTTTGAAAAGCCCGAAGGCAATGATATTTTTCTTTTTTCATCCATTGCTGATAATGTTTGGGGGCCGGGACATGGGAATGTATTTTATAATGAAGAAACAGACGATTATATTTTCGTATATCTGGAGTACGGTGACGGAGGAACTACCCGCCAAGTATATGCTAATCGGATGGAATTTAATGAGGATGGCACTATAAAGACACTTGTTCCTGATGAAAAGGGAGTTGGTTACTTGGCTGTCAGTCAGGAACAGCGCGAAAATAAGGCGCTGAAAGCTTCTTTCAGTGCATCCAGCGTACGTTCTCCCCGTACTTCTAAGGTTGAAATAGAAACTCAGCCTAATTGTCCTTTGGCTGATAAAACTTCGCTTGTCAAGGTGGAACGCACACATATATATCACCCTGGAAATGCAGGCGACCAGTCTAATGGAACACGCTGGATGGCAGAAACAAATGATGATCATCCTTGGCTGATGGTGGATTTGGGTGAAGCCATGCAGGTAACGGAGTGTCAATTTGCCTTTGTACACCCTGCTGAAGGCCATGCCTGGCATCTCGAAAAATCCAATGATGGTACTAATTGGCAACCTTGTGCCGGAGTAAAAGAGGTGAAGGCATGTTCACCTCATGTGGTGACGGTGGGAGATAAAGTACGTTATTTGCGTTTGCACATAGATAAAGGTGCAGCCGGATTATGGGAATGGAAAATCTATTAAATTACTATTTTATCATGAAAAAACGATTTGTGACCGTTCTTTTGGCTTGTTCTTTGGCCGGAGGACTTTTTGCACAACAGCCTTGGTTTAAAGACAAGGATTTGACCTTGACCGGTGCTTATTATTATCCTGAGCATTGGGATGAGAGTCAATGGGAGAGAGATTTTAAACAGATGCATGATTTGGGTTTTGAATTCACCCATTTCGCGGAATTTGCTTGGGCGCAATTGGAACCGGAAGAGGGAAAATATGATTTTTCCTGGTTGGATAAAGCGGTGGCTTTGGCTGCCAAATATGATTTGAAAGTCATTATGTGTACTTCTACGGCAACTCCACCGGTATGGCTGAGCCGTAAATACCCTGAAATTTTGATTAAAAATGAAAATGGTACCGTGCTTGATCACGGAGCACGTCAACATGCTTCTTTTGCTTCTCCCGTTTATAGAGAACTGGCTTATAAAATGATAGAGAAGTTAGCTCAGCATTATGGAAATGATTCCAGAATAATCGGCTGGCAGCTCGATAATGAGCCGGCCGTACAATTTGATTATAATCCGAAAGCCGAACTGGCTTTCCGGGATTTTTTGCGTGAAAAATATCATCATGACATTAAAGCATTGAATGATGCCTGGGGAACGGCTTTTTGGAGTGAGGTTTATTCTTCTTTTGATGAAATAACTCTTCCTAAAACTGCCCAGATGTTTATGAATCATCATCAGATTTTGGATTACCGCCGTTTCGCTGCCAGTCAGACAAACGACTTTTTGAATGAACAATGTTTGTTGATAAAAAAATATGCAAAGAACCAATGGGTGACTACTAACTATATTCCTAATTATGAGGAAGGACATATAGGTGGCAGCCCTGCACTTGATTTTCAAAGTTATACTCGCTATATGGTGTATGGAGACAATGAAGGGATCGGTCGTCGCGGATATCGAGTGGGAAATCCGTTGCGTATTGCTTTTGCCAATGACTTTTTCAGACCCATACAAGGCACTTATGGAGTAATGGAACTTCAGCCAGGGCAGGTGAATTGGGGGAGTATCAATCCTCAACCGCTGCCCGGAGCTGTCCGTTTATGGATGTGGAGCGTATTTGCCGGTGGAGGCGACTTTATCTGTACTTATCGTTATCGCCAGCCTCTGTATGGCACGGAACAATATCACTACGGCATTGTAGGTACAGACGGAACAACGGTAACTCCCGGTGGACGTGAATATGAGCAGTTCATGAAAGAAATCAGACAGCTGCGGGGACAGGTTGCTGCTCGTGAGGTGAAACCGGCCGATTATTTGGCGCGTCGTACTGCCATTCTTTTTAATCATGAAAATTCATGGAGCATTGAGCGCCAGAAGCAAAATCGTACATGGAATACATTAGGGCATATTGAGAAATATTATCGCACGTTGAAATCTTTTGGCGCGCCCGTAGATTTTATCAGTGAAAGCAAGGAGTTCTCCTCTTATCCTGTGATCATAGCTCCGGCTTATCAATTGGCTGACAAGGCATTGGTAGACAGATGGACTGATTATGTAAAGAAGGGTGGTAATTTGGTCTTAACTTGCCGTACAGCCCAAAAAGACCGCCATGGACGTTTACCCGAAGCTCCTTTCGGTTCCATGATAAATGAACTGACCGGTAATGAAATGGAGTTTTATGATTTATTACTTCCTGAAGAACCGGGCAAATTACGGATGGATGGAAAAGAATATACGTGGAATACTTGGGGAGAGATATTGAAACCGGGTAAGGATTCACAAGTATGGGCTACTTATACACAGGAATTTTATGAAGGAAAACCGGCAGTCACTACTCGTAAGTTGGGAAAAGGTACTGTTACTTACGTGGGAGTGGATAGTACGGACGGATTATTGGAGAAAGATATTTTGAAGAAACTATATGCGCAATTGAATATTCCTGTGATGGATTTACCATACGGTGTTACTTTAGAGTACCGCAATGGTATGGGGATTGTACTGAATTATACAGATAAACCTTATAAGTTCGTACTTCCTTCGGGAGCCAAAGTGCTGATAGGAGAGCCGGTGATTCCTACAGCAGGAGTATTGGTATTTTCTATTACTGATTGAAAACGTATGATTGATAGAACAAAAAGGAGCGGCTTCACAGTCGCTCCTTTTTACTTAACCTAAATCTAACCTTTAAATCATAGTCTATGAAAAATCGATTCACTAACCAATCATATTATTAATTTAATTTGTAAACCTCACTTCCGGCGAGCAGGAAACACCCTACTCCAAAATCTTCAAAATCGGGTACTTTATCGTATGTGACAGGTTGACTGTCTTTCGGTTCTTTTCCGGTTCCTTGTACAAGTCCTAGGAAGCCGTTAGGGTGAACGGCATCCTTCACCATAGCATTCCATGCTTTCAACAAGACTGGCAGGTATTCTTTTCTGTCCAACAGTCCGTTACGTACCCCCCATGCCATGCCATATACAAATAAAGCGGTGCCACTGGTTTCTTTACCTCCGAAGTTTGATTCGTCATGCATACTTACATTCCAAAAACCATCAGTACGTTGGCAATTTTTGATAGCTTTACTCATGGTCAGGAAATCATTGATATAGTCGGCACGATGTTTTTCATTAGTAGGAATTTCATCCAGTACACGTACCAGTGCTGCATATACCCATCCATTGCCACGACTCCAATAGCAATTCTTACCGTTAGGTTCTTTGTAAGGGGGATCAAAGTCTTGGTCTCTCCACCACAAACCTTCTTTTTGGTTGTACATGCCATTCTCACCATGTTTGTTACGGGTATATTCATACATATCCCACATTTTGTCGAAATATTTTTGTTCTCCGGTCAATTTTCCCAGTTTGGCAAATACAGGCATTCCCATCTGGATGGCGTCAATCCACCACCAATCATTTACTTGAGGAGTGTTGACCAGCATATCTATATTGGCTTTGACCTTACGGATTCTTTCCGGATCGGGACAAATGTTATATAAATCAATGTAAGTCTGGCTGGCACAGTAATCATCAGCATTGCGAGTGGTGGTACCGTTGCGGAATCCCCATTCGTGGTAATTTGACCAATCGACAGCGTATTTATAATAGTCATCGCGTGGATAGACGGAGTAAAGAGCCATTAATCCTTCATAATATACTCCGCGTGTCCAGATATTACTGGGACGGGTTACATTTTTTACAAAAGAAGGAGTACGATAATCGGCATACTTCTTCATGAAGTAATTATTGACTTTTATAACAGTCTTCAACGTTTCTTTTTTGTCCGGCAAGTCTTGTGCTTTTACAACTCCAAAACCTAATGCAACAAAAAAGAATGATAGTATTAATTTTTTCTTCATCATGTTGTTTTAGTGTTTTAATGGTAGCGCAAAAATAGGATGGTCTGGGATTTCCTACAATGGAAATGTGTACATCTTCCTTGAATATTATGCATGTGTACGCATTTCGAGTGTATTTTTTATTTATCAGTGTTCTTATTGGGTTATTTGTCTTTATTTGCAGACCGTTCATAAATCTTTTCTCCTTCTTTTATCTCTAGTTCCAAACCTTTAAAATTAACATTGGCCACATTTGAGATGCTTAATCCTTTTTGAGCTTTGATATGGCAATTCTCAAAAAAGAATGTATCATTTCCGAATGGAGCCTCTTTAAAACCATACATGGTTCCTGCTGATTGTGCTTCTCCATTTATATTCTTGAAATGGATATTGCGCAAACAGGTCAGCGGATAATGTGCAGGTGAAAGCGGAGGAACCATACGCCATTCCATATTGATATCAAAGATACTGCGCGCTCCTTTGATGGTAATATCTTCAAAAGTGATATTTTCCACAGTTCCGCCACGGCTGGGCTGGCTTTTAAAACGTAAGGGACTCCAGTTTTCGTTATCCATCAGGCAGGAACGTATGGTCACATTGCGTATGTCGCCTGATATTTCACTGCCCATAGCCACTCCACCATGACCGTATGCGAAATGACAGTTCTCTATCAGAATGTTTTCACTGGGACGTCCTACTCTGCGTCCGTCCTCGTCTCGTCCGGATTTGATGGAGATACAATCATCATGTGCCTCAATGCGGGTGGAAGTAATCAGTATATCATTGGACGAATCGATATCTATGCCATCGGAACTGGGTATATATTCCAATGCACGGATATCGATTCCATCTATAGTGAATCCGTTTGTGTAAAGTACATGAAGACACCATGAGGCCTGATTTATCATTTTTAAACCGGAAATCTTACCTCCCGGGCAATCTGTGAAACATACCAGTCTGGGGCGTCCGGAGTTTCCGAATGGAATTTTTTTCCATTCTACTCCTTTACCATCAATAACTCCTTCACCATAAACTTTAACTCCGTCTGAATGGTCGAAATTCAAGAAAGCACATCGCCACCTTTTTTCTATGCCTTCAAAACGGGTAGGGATGACAGGAAATTCATTGGGGTCGACAGTGCTGATTAGTTTGGCGTTTTTTTCTATACGTAAATCTACACCACGTGGGAAGAATAGAGCGCCGCTTAGATACTCCCCGGCAGGAATAACTATCGTTCCGCCTCCATTGTGAGCTGCTTCATTAATGATACGTTGTAAAGTGGCTGTTTCCGAATAGCCATTTCCTTTTACGCCATATTCTTTAATGTTATATTCTCTGTTATTTTTTCCGATAGATATGAGCTTGCTTTCCCATGCTTCCAGTTTAATGGTCAGACGGGTGCGATTATTGACAATTGTTGCATTTATCGGTTGGAGTGTGCCATCTGTTGCATTCCATTCTTTTACAACTCCTACTTTATCAAAGTCTGCTGTAAATTCTGTAGCTTTATTCCCTTCATTGAATATGAAGTAGAGGTCGCCATCGGGCATTACTCTGCGTGTGTAGCGGATAGAATCATTGTCAGGTGAAATGATTTTCATTTCTTGTTCCGGAAGGGAAGAGCTTACATGTGCTGTCCATCTGGTGGATGGCTCAATCCTGCTGTTGGTTAAATCTGATAGGGAACCAGGAGCAGTGAAATTTTTGTCAATGAAAGAAGCGGGCTTCTTTCCCCAAAACAGGACTTTTCCTCCACGTGAGGAAAATGTTTCTATTACTTTCCAGGCAGATACGGAAATAACATCTGATGATGGGATAATCAATGTTTCATATCTTTGGCTGCTTTTATTTTCCAGATAGCCGGGACCTATGGTCAGTGCTTCCGTAAAAGCATCATCGTTTATGTAGTCAAAATCTCGTTGATGAGTTAACAGCTGTTGGGTAAGAGTGACGATATCCTTATAAACTTCATTGTTACCCAGCCACATAGTAGATGTGGGGTAATACATGGCAATCCGTGCTCCCGGCTTCCCTTGGCTCATCAGGTAAGTAGTGCGATTTGTATATTCATTCAGGCCTTTCATACCAGGATCACTCATCCAATTGCGATGTTTGGATCCTGCCAGCCAGAACATGAATTCAAAGAAGTTAATCCCTCGGGCAATCTGATGATCTACAACAAATTTGGCTTGGGGAATGGTAGGAGAGATGTGGTAAGCTGCAAAACTTTCGCTGAATGCTCTAGGTTTTCCATAAACATGAGCTACAGATGAGGCTAGTTTGGGGAAATCATTAAGGGTACTGGGCCATATTTGGTTCCAGATTGCATCTACTCCGGGTATTTGAACTTTACTTAAGGCTCGAAAATAGTCTCCTTCAGCTTTTACACATGCGGGCATTTCATGTTCTTTGTTAAGATGGGTAATATGGGCTACTCCATTGGCTGCACAC
>ERZ780226.1223-NODE-1223-length-20610-cov-14.704160_pt1 | contig 20610 bp, 18 predicted proteins | sample MGYA00511165_ERZ780226 | MGnify/ENA primary metagenome ERZ780226 (study PRJEB29588, sample SAMEA2152373) | human gut metagenome | biome: human gut; feature: human-associated habitat; material: faeces | place: Denmark | collected 2008/2010 ...
CTTCATTGCCGGCTGACTTCATTCAGCCGGAGCCTGCAAACAATTTTGCGCATAATTCTTGACAGTACCATTGCTCGAACGCGTGGCTCATCAAAGAAACCGTCCGTCCATTACCCTCCCATTATAACAAAAATAAGCATAGTCTCCGAGACTTCATATACGCCTCTGAAGCTATGCTTATTTTGTACCAGACAAGGAATGAGGAAAGCGTCTACTTTCGCGGAGTGTTTTCAATGCACTATAGCCAATATGAATTAAGAATTACTCTTATAAATTTAATGTTCCGATATATGTAGCACCGTATTTATCTGATTTCTTTTTGTCATCAAGAAAATCTACAGAATAATTTTCGTTGGATACATAGACATCTACAAAACCATTACCGCAGTCTAATATAATATCTTTTGCTGAGTTTTGAGTAATGGTTTTATAGTCACTTAAATAATTAAGTTCTTCTGATGGAGCCTCTCCGATTATTACTATTTTGGGAGATATACTATCCATCCACTCCGTTGGGATTTGTCCGCTTTTCCTACCGTGGTGTGGCGCAAATATGATATCGGCTTTGGGTAGTTCAATGACATCTTTAATTTTTTCCATAAATGTATTTTCCAAGTCACCAAACCATAATACGGTTACACCATTATTCAACGAATATTTAATGATAGGGGATATGTTGTTTGGACTCTTTCCTTCTTTGACATTTGCTAATTCTGTTTTGTAATCCGAGTTAGATGTGATAGGCCATAGAATATCAATTCCGGATGATCCATACTTTTTCTCCTCGTCATCTCTATTCATCCAGCATCTATAGCAGTCTCGGTAAATATAAAACGCTTTCTTTTCTGAGTCTCGCAATTCACAATACCGTTTAAAGTCATCTGTAGCATCACTTTTAGTAGCTTCATTGGCTACACAATAAAAATTTACAATACCTAAATGGTCATCCAGATATTTCAACCCATGGATATGATCATCGTCTGGATGTGTGGAAATAAAACGAGTAATGTTTTTTCCCGATGCTTCTTGTTTTATTTCATTTACAATCTTTTTATCGTTTGTTTCATCTATATTGCAGTCAATGATTGTAAAGTTACTTGTACCATGTTTAATATAAAACATATCTCCATTCCCAACGGATACGGATTTGATAATGCTCATTTGATTTTGCCTCCATCATTATAATATTTTTCTTGGTTTGATAGCGCTTTTTCTACACGTTTTTTAATATAATCAGTTTGCTTTCTATAGCTATTAACAAAGAGAATGATTGTTAGTAAGAATAGAATTAAAAGGGACACACTATTTCCGGTATCTCCGAATCCTTGAACCATGTCATAGAAAAAGATGTCATATAATTTTACTCCGGTGGCCACGATAAACACAGTGAGAAGAGTACGATAAGTGTTGTTCATTTCATTTAGAGTTTTAATGAAGCCATCTTTTTTTGACGCGGTGATATAATCGCCATACGGAATAAAGTTTAAAAATGGTTCTTTTTTTCTATCCTTATTTGGAATTTTTACTGATCGTAGCGCCGCTTCAATATATATGGAACCAATACGACTTATAGTCATACCAACGAAGTAGTATATAAATATATCTTTCCACACTTCACCTGTTGAAATAGAAACACGGGTCACCTTATCAATGAGCCAACAAAAAATAATGCCGGGGAAAAAATAATTAAATATATGGTACGATGAAACTTTTTCAATTACGTTTTTTACAATCTCGTCCATTTGCGCGCTCCTTTATTTTGACCGACATAAACTGCACATTTTGTATTATACTACACGCCGTACGCAAATTCAACAATATTTCAAAAGTTAGTAAAGGTGTAACTGTATATTTTGTTCAAATTTAAATTCTGTTAGAAAACAGAATAGTAAGCGCCTATTTATTGCAGGTAGATAGGCCCGCAAAGGACGAGGTATATCGTCACAATCTTCTTCGTGGATGACTGCATCACGGATGCGACGAAGTGTCCCGATTTTCAGAAAATGCTGACTGCTATCGAGCCCATCATTGACTGCAAGACTTTGGAAAAAGCGCAGGCACGCCAAAAAGGGGCACGCCGCAAAAAGCCCATAGGTACGCAGGGACACAGCGTATTCTCCGGGCTGCTGAAATGCGCAGAGTGCGGCAGCAATCTCAATTTTCACTTCACCCAGGCCGTGATCGGATGCTTGTCAAAGGCGGTAGGAAATGGACGCATCCGCAAACAGCGGGAGCTGGATCTGCTCTTTGATCGGCCATATGGGGACAATGTTACAGGAAAGATTGGCGATGCCTGATCCCCCCAATGACCAAATGCCACGAACAGGAGCAGGGCGAGAACGCAAAGAAGATACAGGCTCTTCGGCTGGAGCTGAAAAAGGCTGAGAGCAAGCGCATGGACATTGACGATTTTCTTGAAAAGGTGCAGCGGTACGCAGACGCGACTACCATTACAAGCATATGGTCGCGTAGCTAATTGACCACATCGAGGTGTACCACGCTGAAAAGCAGGATGGCATTACCAACCAGCGCGTCGATATTCACTATAACTGCATCGGTGCCTTTGATGTGCCGGATCGCCGGAAAATCCCGTAAGCCGACATTATCACGGAAACAATAAAAGACGTAGCACTCAGCTACGCACCGGAACAGGTTGCGGTATGAACTTTTCAGGAAATAAAAAAACAGAGTGTCCATTACAGGATACTCAGATCCTATAAGGACACTTTGCATGGTCCGAGTGGAGGGGCTCGAACCCCCGACCTGATGGTCCCAAACCTATGTCTGAACCTTCAGGCAGAACTGAGTCGCACTCTTTGGCACTTTCCGGCACTCCTGCGGTTCCTCTTTGGAACTCTATTGGACTGTTTATTTCAGCCACCGCTTTCGGCTTTTGGGATTTGTGTGGGATTGAATTCTGTATATTAAAAGTGCTTCCGACCGGGTTTACATCCAACAGCGGGTGCTTTTACCGCAGAGAGCAGCTCAGAAACTGCGTCGCATAAACAATGAAATAAGCCCTGGCGTGACATTACCCACCCTCTCGACAAGCGAAAAATGTGTTGTGACTGCTAAAACTCGCTCATAAAATGTGTAAACAAAGAAAAAACTCGCTCATTTTTTGTGATTTCGATTGAATTCTCCATCGGGTATCGCTATAATAATAGCGAAGGAGGCGAGTGAAATGCTCTACTTGAAACGAAAAATCGATGCTTTCCTGGCCGAATGGAAAGCCAATCCTGACAGAAAGCCGTTAATCGTCAAGGGGCCTCGACAGGTAGGCAAAACCGAGTCGATCAAGCGGTTTGGAGATATGAATTACCAGAGCGTGATCACCATCAACTTTGTGGAAGAACCGAAATATAAAATGATTACGGCGGATGGATATAAGGCAGATGATATTATTAAGAATATCTCCAGAATGGACCCGTCCAAACGGTTTATTGAAGGCGAAACACTGATATTTTTTGATGAACTGCAAGAGTTCCCGGAGATTGCCACAGCACTGAAATTCTTCAAAATCGATGGCAGATTCGATGTGATCTGCAGCGGCTCCATGCTGGGCATCAATTATCGGAAAATTGAGAGCAACAGTGTAGGCTATAAGACTGATTATGAAATGTTCTCTCTGGACTTCGAGGAATTCCTGTGGGCCAAGGGCTATGACGAGAGCTTCGTCGAAGATATGCTGGAGCATATGCGAAATCTCACGCCCTTCAACGAGGTACAGATGTCGGTATGCAGCTCACTCTTCCTTGACTACTGCATCTTGGGCGGAATGCCCGCTGTTGTTCGTGAGTTCATTGCAAAAGGTACCTTTGAGGGGTCACTTGAAGTACAGAGACAGCTTATCGCTGACTACAAAGAGGACATTCGCAAATATGCTGAAGGCATAGATCAGACCAGAATTGTGAATGTATTTAACCATATTCCTGCGCAGCTTGCCAAGGACAATAAAAAGTTCCAAATCTCTAAAGTTGCCTCCGGCGCTCGTTTCCGCGACTATAGAGGATGCGTTGAATGGCTGGACGATGCGGGAATGGTCAATGTCTGCTACTGCCTGAATTTCCCGGAGTTGCCGCTTCAGGGCAACTATGACGATACGAAGTATAAAATCTACTTTGCCGACAGCGGCTTGCTTGTGGCTATGCTGGATGAAGAAGCCCAGGAGGATTTGCGGACCAACAAAAACCTCGGAGTCTATAAGGGAGCGCTTTACGAAAATGTTGTTGGCGAAGCGCTGGTCAAAGCGGGATACAAACTCTATTACTATAAACGGGATGATTCTTCCCTGGAACAGGACTTCTTCGTCAGAACGGCAAGTGCCCTGATCCCTGTTGAGGTGAAGGCCAAAAATGGAACTGCCAAGTCCATGAGAACCCTGATCAGCAGCGAGAAGTATGCTGATATTCATTGCGGTATTAAGTTCACCGGCGGGAACATCGGATATAGTGATGATATCTATACCTTCCCTTATTTCTGCGCGTTCCTTCTGAAACGCTACTTGGCCGGAGCCAATATCTGATGCCGAACCGGATTCTTGTCATTTGATCAGCAGCTGACAAGAATGATAAGAAAGACAACAAGCGGCATCGTTCGGAACAGTTATTTTCCTGCAAATATTCTGTCCTTTCCGGTAGCTATTTCCTGCTTTCTGTGATATTGTTCGTTTGCCAAAAGGAGGCGATGATATGCAGAAAGAAAACAACCTGACGGTCGGGCAATGGTGTGACCGGTGGTTCACCAGTAACCGGCACAAATGGAACGGCAACACCGAGGGCGGGTACCGCAATCTGATTTACAGCCACATCCTCCCCAGCATCGGAAATGTGGCGCTCTCTGACCTGACAAAGCAGACCATCACCGGCTTCTATAACGATTTGCGAAACCAGGGACTCGGAGCCAGAAGTGTCTGGTGCGTCCATTTGCTCCTGCGGCGGTGCATGGACAAAGCGGCACAGGACCAGCTCATTCCCTACAATCCGGTGCGGCTCTGCCAAGGATCAAAGGCAGAGGAATACAAAGCAGCCCCTTTGCGCCTGGGCCAGCTCCAGCGTTACCTGAACGTAGCGGAACAGCAGCTCGGCGTACTTCCTCTCTTCTACACAGGACTATCAAGCGGCCTGCGGCAATGTGAACTGATCACCTTGTCGTGGGCCGATTTTCATATCCGCTACAGGTACATCCTCAAAGGCCGGCGGTTGCTGACGTTCAATGAGAAAGCGGAGCATCTCCTGAAGTGGATACCGGAAACGGCCTCGCCCTATGTGTTTCTCAATCCAAAAACCGGAGCAACCTACAAGCTCCACGAGTTCTACTATCTGCACAAGAAGATTCTGAAACAGGCAAGGCTCCCATGGGTAGCCTTTCGAGACTTACAGCGCCAGTGCATGGAGGTGGGAATATGACGCTTCGGGAATACATCAGTTTCTGGCAGGAAACTTACGACAAGCACCAAAGCAGGCCGACCACCTATGCGGCGCACAACTATGTATTCAAGAACCATATTCTCCCCGGCTTGGGAGATATACCGCTCTCTGAATTGACCTCAGAGATGGTCGGAGAATTTCTGGAGGAACGGAAGCGCTTCGGCAATCACAGAAGAAGCGGTTTTGGATTGGGTGAGGAAACCATGCGGCACATCCACCGCCTGCTCCAGCAGTGTCTGGACCAGACCATCCGGGACGGTCTCCTGACAGAGAATCCCGCCAAGGCATTCCGCTACCGCAAGTCCACAACGGTGAAAGCGAATATCATGACGCCTCTGGAAATGGAGGACTATCTGGATGCCGCTGAGCGTCTGGGCTACCTCCCCATGTTCATGCTGGCACTGACGACAGGGCTTCGCCAAGGCGAGCTCATCGCCCTGAAATGGAGCGACCTTGACATCGAAAGTCGGACGCTGACCATCGCAGAAAACCGTGCCGTGGTACGGCGAGAGCTGGTGGAGTGCGGTCGCCAGACAAGGTCAATAAGGCTGCCCCCGGAGGTGGTCGACCTTCTCACCATGGAGCACAGTAAGCACCCAAGCAGTCCGCTCATGTTTATGCACCCAGCCACGCTGAAACCCTACTCGCCGCAGATGGTGCGTCGGATGCACAATGAGATCATCAAGGAAGCGGGAATCGACCATATCCGATTCACGGATCTCCGCCATACCTGCGCCATCCTCGCCCTGAAGAACGGCATGGATACCAAGGAACTGGCGCAGATGCTGGGACACTACCGGCCGACGATCACCCGGCAGAACTATGAACCTTATCTGCAACACAAGGTACAAAAGGATGAAGATATGCCAAACGAAGCCACTCAGGACGAGCTGCAGCAGGCGGCAAATATTCTGGATAATCTTCTGAAATTCTGATAGCTATTCCGCAAAAGGTGTGGTATATGTTTGTGTCACATAAGCGCCCGCAGGCGCTATACACGTGAGCAACCGAGCGAAGCGAGGCACTTAGCGAATCGTAAGGAGGCGAAGCCCATGAAATACAAGCTGATCAAAGAACTGTATGACTGTTTCTACACTCCGCCGGAGCTTTCGGCTCCACGGCAAGAAATAGAGGATTGCCACAAGGCTTTGATTGAGATGCTGGAGAAACCCGAACGCCGACTGGTGCTCCAGATCATTGATGCCAAGGACCGTATTGCCGAAGACACTTCCATCGACAGTTTCATCTCCGGATTTGAACTGGCGTGGCAGCTCTCTATGGAACTGAACAACTATAAAAACGAGCGCTTGGCCTCTTGCCGAACTGGGAGACTGGGCGCTCGTTTCGTATCCCAAAAGGAACATCATAAGGAGGAAACCACATGAGAGATAAACTATGGAGAATGGCGTATGACCGCTATCACACGCAAGAGACAGACCCCGAAAAAAGGAAAGAAAACGAGGAACGGTATCACGCACTGGTAAAGATGCTGGCAGCTGTAGAACGGCAAAACCTGCTGCAGGACATTGAGGAGAAGAAGCTTCTCAACTGTGATGCCGACTTTGAGAGCTTCATTGATGGACTTGAGGGGGCGATGATGCTCTTGGCTGAAATGGCAAAATATCCGGAAATTAAACAAATAATAGAGGAGAATATGAAATGAAAAAGAGAATCATCGTTACCGCGGCGATTACCGCCTGTCTGGCCCTGTGGGGCGCCGTGTGGCCGCAGGCCGAAACGGTCGGGGAACCACCCGCATCGCCCCAAACACCCGCCGTAAGCGCCCCAGAGCCGATTGTCGCAGAGGTCAAATTAGAAACAGAAATCGATTTTCCAGCAGAGAAAGAAAAGGCTGCGACTCCACAGCCGGAGCCTCCCCATGAAACCACCAATGAGTCGGAGCCTGCACCAGTGGAAGCGTCTGCAGCTCCCGACACACGACCAACGTCTGCACCAGAGCCTGCTCCGGAACCTATTCCTGCACTCGCCCAGGTACAGGCGGTCACTGGCCCGCAGTCCGGCGATATAGTCTATGTGGAAGGCTTCGGTTGGCTGGAGTACCAAGGGCCAAATCACTGCGAATACGGCGCGGACATTTACGAAAACGGCAACAAAATCGGCATCATGGGTTGACCTCAAAAATTGCGCCGCATAAACAATGAAATAGCCTCATTAAAAAATCGGTGATAAATGTCGGCGACAAAAATCGGCGATAAATCCAACAAGCCTATAGTCCGACTTTGCAAGCACGTTTTATTGGACACAATTTCTGGTAAAGTAACACTAAGCAATAGAACGTAAAAAATGGAATCTGGCAGCGGTAGGTCTGTTACAAGGCAGAATTACAGAAAATACTATCATAAATCGTCGCTCGATGTCGCAAAGCAGATTGACATATGAGCATCGATGAAATATACTTAAGTATATACTTACGTATATTCAGAGGTGCAGTATGCTGAAATATCAATTTCCCGCTGTAAAGGGCTGTCAGGCCGGAAAAGATTACTATATATGCATGGTTCCCCTTGGGTTAATGAGTAAGATTTTTGCGACCGATAGCAGCGATGTCCCTGCCGAGTATCGCGCCCAAAGAAAGCTCAACGAAGCTCGTATTCCTGAAATCTGTGGATACATCTTGTCTAATCGAGATTCGTATGTCTTTTCAGCTCTGGCTGCATCTGTGGACGGTGACATGAAGTTTGTCCCTGCTGACAGCAATGAGAATGCAGGCCTTCTGGAAATCGATATGACCGCTTCCTTCCTGATCAACGATGGCCAGCATCGAAAGGCGGCCATTGAGGCAGCGATTGCCGAAGACGAGAGCCTGAAAGAAGAAACGATTTCGATTGTCCTTTATAAAGACCAGGGACTTCAACGGAGCCAGCAGATGTTTACTGACCTCAACAAGCATGCTGTTACCACATCGAAATCCTTAAATACACTATACGAGTCGAAAGATCCTGTGGCACTAATCACGAAGAATGTCGTCAACTCAATCAGCTTCCTACGTAAGTATACTGACAAGGAGAAAGACAACCTTAGCAAATATTCCTCTAACATCTTTACACTTAACACCTTCTATACAGCTAACAAGCGCATCTGTAAGGTGATCCATGATCAGGACAATGCTGAAAAACTCGTTTATACATTTTGGAATCACGTGGTTGTTAATATGCGTGAGTGGAACGAGATGGACAGTGGTGAATTAAGTAAAAAAAGTTTGCGAGAGGATTATATCACAACGCAAGGTCTGATTATCTTGGCACTGGGACGCTTGGGAGAATTCTATTGCGTGAATCCTCAGATTAACATGGCAAAATCGTTGAAGGGATTAAAGAAAATCGACTGGCTTCGAAATAATGAAGCGTGTTGGATGAACCGTGCAATTAAACCTAATGGAAAGATCAACAGAAATGAACAAGGTATCTTTTTGACATACATTCAAATTAAGCGACTTCTTTCTCTGCCAATCAGTGATGAGGAGGCAAAAAAAGAAAGAATCATGATGGGATAATCCTGGAGAACTCAAATGGAACAGAATACATTTAATTCAAATAACATCGATGCCGGAAGCAAAATTGCCAGTTTTCGAGTAAAACAAAGTATGCCATATGAATTCAAAGTGAATTATGCGCGCATAAGAGCATGGGAATTCTACAATGAATGTGGAAAAAGGGACTTGGATTGCTATGTTTCAGTAGGGGGACTTGACAGTATTACACTGTTCTTCTTCTTGAAATCAATAGGAATAGATGTGCCAGCGGTATCAGTCTCTTCGCTCGAAGATGTTAGTATCCAAAAAATCCACAAACAGATTGGAGTTATCTCACTACCACCAGCAGTTAGAGCTGATGGTACGCGATGGAATAAGCAAAAACTAATCCAAGAATTTGGTTTCCCTGTACTCTCCAAGGAAATCGCCCGTAAAATTGAATTGCTTCAAAACCCAACTCCCAATAACAAAACCATAAGGCATGCAATTGTTACAGGCGAAACTGGTGAATATGGTGGATTTCAAAAGCATTCAAAAATGAAACTTGCGCAGAAGTGGCTCGAAAAATTCGGTGGATTAGAAAATGAAGAAGAAGGCGTGAATTATCAAATTGCACCGTTTAAAGTCTCCTCGAAGTGTTGCTATTACCTCAAAGAAAAACCGTGCTCTGATTGGGCTAAAGAGCACAATTGTGTACCTTATTTAGGGTTGATGGCATCCGAAGGCGGAAGACGTGAGAAGTCTTTAATGCTGAATGGCTGTAACTACTTTGGAAAAGGTACCATTCGTTCGGCTCCATTTGCAATTTTTAATAGACAGGATTTATTACAGTTGGCACTTGATTTAAAGGTCCCTGTCCCTGAGATTTATGGAAGCATACTGAAGGATGAAGATGGTCGTTTGTATACTTCTGGAGAGCAGCGAACTGGATGCTCGATGTGTGGATTTGGAATTCAGCTCGAAAAACGGCCTCACCGATTCGATCGGCTACGGGAGCGGAACTACAAAGAGTGGGATTTTTGGATGAATAGGTGTTGCCTTGATGAAAACGGAACACCGTATGGCTGGGGAAAAGTTTTAGATTATCTCGGAATTGGCTGGCGAGATATTCCGGATCCTCATAACAGAAAAAAGTAAGGATGGGAATTCACAATGCCATATACAGGTAAGTTTCAAGTATTTGAAGATATTATCAAAGAAATTATGATCGTCTACAAGCACGACAGCCGTCCGTGGCTTATTGGCTACAGCGGTGGCAAAGATTCTACTTTGCTGGTCAGTCTTGTATATGAAGCCATGAAGCGGTTAAAGGATGCTGGCGCTAAGCTTGACAAAACCGTTCATGTCATTACATCCGACACGATGGTTGAAAATCCCATCGTAAAGAATTACATGCACTCATCCTCGGATAACATCAACCGAGCAGCGGGAAAAGATCGTCTCAACATCAAAGCCAGTGTGATCTACCCGGAGCCGGAACAGACATTCTGGAGCCGGGTCATTGGCCTGGGCTATCCCACCCCAGAGCCTCCCGGATTCAGATGGTGTACAGACAGGCTGAAAATCATGCCGATGAATAAGTTTGTCAACGAGCGAATCAAGGAGAGCGGCGAAATCATCATTCTTCTCGGCGTCCGCAAGGGCGAAAGTCTAACTCGAATGAAGACCATTACCGCACGGGAAATCGAAGGCAAACTGCTGAATATGCATAATGACATTCCCAATGCTTATGTCTACAATCCTATCACTGAAATCCCTAACGATTTGGTCTGGGAATTCCTCTTAAAAGGCGATTGCAGAAGTCCTTGGGGAAGTGACATGAAGTATTTGTTCAGCCTTTACCAGGGCGAAAACCTTGGTGAAGAAAAGAGTGTTTTGGGTGAGGTCGACCGCGAGAAAATTCCGGTAACCGGCAACTCCAGATTTGGGTGCTGGTGCTGCACCATGGTGAAAGAGGATAAGTCGTTACAGAACTTCATCAACAAAGGTGCTACGGAACTAATTCCGCTTAGAGAATTCAGAAACGAATTGCTCAGAATGCGGGAGAATAGTCAATATCGAGATTCTAAGCGCCGCAACGGTTCTGTCTATAAGAAGTCAGACGGAAGCTTTGGAATGGGACCGTTTACGCTTGAAGCGCGATGCCTCATTCTCGAAAAACTCCTCGACCTCGAAAACAGGGCAGGCATGGAGCTGATTACAGAAGCTGAACTGAAAGCAATTGACAAGATGTGGGACGAGGAGGGCGACCTTACATGTCGTGCACTCGTTGAAACCTACCATAAGGTCAAAGGCAAAAAGCTTCCATGGGATGATTATAAAACTCCGCGATTTGATGATGAGGCGATCCAAGCGATCAGGGATGTTGCAGATAAGTATGATATCCCGGTTGAGTTGATTACGAAGTTGATTGTTTCTGTAGATACCAATAAGCACATTACGAAGAACAACAAAATGCAAAAGGCATTTGACAGCATTATTGGACAAGGCTGGTTGCACTATAATTCTGTCGAGGGAGCATTGAACCATGAAGATTAAGCGCATACAAGTAAAAAACATAGGTCCATATGTCAACGAAAATGCCTTCGATTTTGATGTATCAGACATTACTAAAAGAATGGTACTGATCGGCGGCAAAAATGGTGCAGGTAAAACGACACTGTTTAACGCTATCAAAATATGTCTCTACGGCTGCGTTGCATATGGCTTTGAATCAAACAACGCAAAGTACTTTGCCGAGATAGAGAAAATTATCAATGCCAATGAAAAACTGCAAAAAATTGGTGAGGCAGAAGTTGTCATTGACTTGCTGATGGATGACGGAAAGTACGATCACACATACACGTTTGTCAGATCATGGAGGGTAGCAGGCAAGAAAATAGCAGAAACCTTTACTGTGTACAAAGACGGCGAGACACTCTCTGAGACAGAAAAGAGTGATTTTGAGAGCTATCTTTTACAGACACTGCCCCCCAATCTCTTCCGCTTCTACTTCTTTGACGGCGAAAAAATCAGTGATTTCGTGTTCAACAGCAGCAAAAACTCCGACTTCAAGGATGCGTTCTTAAAGCTCTGCAGCCTTGATACGATGGAGATTATTCGGGAAAACTTCCGTAGAATTTCTCGTAGCAAGGCAAAAGGGACCATGACGCTTTCAGCGGAATACGATAGATGCCTTGAAGCAGACAATCTGATTGCACAGAGAGTAGAATGCGCTGAGGATGAATATCGAGAGATCTCTAATGAGATTTTGATTATTGACCAGAGGCTTGCGTCTCTTGAAAAGGCATATGCCAAGGGTGGCGGTATTTCTAAAAAGGAATGGCGTTCTATGCAAGATCAGATTGCAAAAGAGGATGCTCGCCGCGACGGACACCATAAATGGCTCAAAGAAATGGCCAATAATGTGCTCCCATTTATTATCCTTAGAACTCAACTGGAAGAACTAAAGGCCCAAATTGCACTGGAACACAAGGCACAGGTCGATGCAAATGTAAAAAGCACAATTGATACCCCGGAAATCAAGTCGATCATCTCCGGCGTGTTGAGCCGGGCAAATATAGAATTAGCCGACGATATTTCTGAAAAGGTTATCTACGAGATTGCCAGCTATGCCAGCCACACTTCACAGATAACGCCCATTCTCAATTTGTCTGACTTTGACAGATTTGAACTAACTGCAAAAATCAACAGTCTCCTGGCTTACGACACCAACCGTGTCAAAGAAGCGACTGATGATATTAAGGCTTCTCTAAAATGCGTAAAACGCATCCGAAAGAAAATGGAGCGGAGCAGTATCGAAAACTATGATGGATACTTGCAGATGAAAAGCGATTTGAATGAGCAGAAGTCCAAATGCACGCAACAGCTTCTGGAAGTAGATAAAGAATTGCAAGAACTACGCGCCCAGAAAGCGATATCTGCATCTAAACTTTCTAAGGCTAAAAGTGATTATGAGGCGCTCTTGAAAAAGCAGTCCATTAACGATATTTCGGCGCGTGCACTACTGGCATTTGATGAACTCCAAAAGACGCTTTACGATAAGAGTATTCGTTTAGTCGAGACGGGATTTAGCCAATTCTTCGCAAGTCTGATCAATAAATCTGATTTGATTGATGGAATCCATATCGATGATAGCTTAAATGTTCTCCCTTATAAAAACAAATGCTTTAAAGCTGATGAAATACGTAAAATCACTGGTAAGAACGGTGTTGAGTATCTTATTGCTCAAATCGGCCTGTATGCTTACGAAGTCCTGCAGCAAAAGCTTATTGCCGGTGAAACCGAGTTTGAACTGCCGGTTGAGGTAAAGCAACAGCTTTCTGCAGGAGAAAAGCAAATCTTCATTATGGCACTATATCAAGCACTTTCACAGCTCAACAAAATCAATGTGCCTTATATCGTAGACACACCGTTTGCGAGAATCGATAAGGAGCATCGAGGAAAGATCCTGAGTCAGTTCTTCAAAAAACTCAATGGTCAGATTATCATCTTGTCTACCGATGAGGAGATTGTTGGTGAGTATCGCGAGAGCATATCGGACATCATTTCCAATACATTTGTCTTGAACCACACAACAAACGGAAATACTGAAATCCTGGCAAACACTTATTTCGGAGGCAAGCACAATGACTAATAAGCTTCATACGTCACAAAAGACCCAGGAGATATTCAACTCGTTAGGTCAGTCATTGAGATTGCAGCCGTTTATCCTATCTAAACTGGCAATCGCACTGTCGGTCAGAAAGGGACAACTTCAAGCCGATGACTTTAAGACTGATAATAATGGCTTGGAACTGAGTCGGCAGGTCATTTTCGGTGATCACGATTTGCTGTTTAAATCTCTCATCATTAACAACGAGGGCAAAGTGATTCGCGAGGATGACTATTTCCCCGGTTTGGTAAAGGCCCATTTGGACCGAGGAGCAAAGCTTCTCGAAGATGAAAAACGGTACAGCAAAGATTTCTATAATCATCTGTGCCATCTGGATGACAACATCTAAAGGAGGTTTATATGGATTATCCAAAGGTCAAAGTCTGTTTAGATACCTCAGAAGATAACCTGATAGATGAATTGTATACGCCGTGTTTAAAGTGGGCTGAACGCTTTGACCGAGGCGTCGGCTACTTCACAACAGGGTGGCTCACATACAACGTCGCAGGATTATCCGACTTCGCCTCTCGCGGAGGAAAAATGCGCTTAATTACAAGTCCCATTCTTTCCACAGAGGACACGGACGCAATTATTGGAGCTGAGAACCAAGATGGTAGCGCATTTCTGCGCCTCGAAGCAGCTCTCCTCGAAAATGTTGAGATACTCAAACAAGAGATGGAAGCAGACATTATAAATGCATTCTCCTGGATGCTGTATGATGGAATTATTGATATGCGTTTTGCAATTCCTTGTGAAAAGTTGGAGGAAGGAGACTTTCACGATAAATTTGGCATTTTCTATAAGGGCAACGATGCGCTATCCTTCTCTGGCTCTATCAACGACAGCAAGCATGGATTCCAAAATTATGAAAGCATAAAAGTCTTCAAAACGTGGGCTGGTACACAGGAGTATGTCGATGCGGATACCGCTCGTTTCGAGAAAATCTGGAATCGAAAAGACCGCAATCTCAAAATGTTTACCATTCCACAAGCAGTTAAAAACAAAATATTTGAATTGCGTACACCTGATAGGCCTTACTCTTTACCAGCTGGCTCGAATAAGTGGGTTCACCAGGATATAGCTGTAAAGACTTTCTTGGAAAAGGAACACGGCATTCTGGCAATGGCGACTGGTACCGGAAAAACCATTACTGCATTGAGGATCATTAACCAGTTGTTTGAAGAAGGCAGAATACATCGGGTCATTATTACAATGTTTGGCAATGACTTGCTTGATCAGTGGGCCAAACAAATGCGAGAGAAATATAAGAATAAGCAAATCTATTACCATTATGAATCTCACAAAGAAATTAGTAAGTTTATTATGCATCCGGACAACGCAATCCTGCTCATTTCCCGAGATGCGGGAAACTTATCTAAGCTTTTGAATCTGTTTAGCCGTGCTCCCGGTGACTATAAAAACGATACGCTATTTGTATTCGACGAGGTTCATGGCGCGGGATCGAGTTCCTTTGTGGAGAACCTTACCGGACGCATTTCACCATATAGATATCGTCTTGGCCTGAGCGCAACACCCGAGCGAGAATACGATGATGTAGGTAATGATTTTTTGCAGTCTGAGATCGGAGATATCATTTTCACTTTTTCTCTTGAAGACGCTATCAAAAAGGGTATTCTTTGCGAGTTTGAATATATACCATTACCCTACATTTTGACGGATGAAGAGAGAGCAAAGAAAAAGAAGATTATAGCGGCCTTTAATGCCAAGAAGGAGGCTGGAGAACCTGTTGATGAGAAAGATATGTTTACACAGCTTTCTATGGTCAACAAAACAGCTATCAATAAAATCGACGAGTTTGAAGCTCTGGTTGCTAAAAACCCCAATTTATTGAGAAAGTGCATTATTTTTGTGCAAACGAAAGATTATGGTGAATTGCTCCAAGATGTTCTCGTTAAGTATACAGATCGATATCATACCTATTATGCCGATGATGAAAAGTCAAGACTTGACGATTTTGCAGAAGGTCGAATCGAATGTCTGCTTACGTGCAAGAAAATCTCCGAAGGCATCGATATTAGCAGCGTGACCAATATCTTCCTGTTTGCATCGGATCGTTCTAAGTTAGTTACGACTCAAAGAATTGGCAGAGCGTTGAGATTGGACAAAAAGAACCCGAACAAAAAGGCAATCGTGATAGATTTTATACTTGAGGATGCCGTGGAGAACGACAATAATGCGGATCAGGAACGGAAGGAATGGCTGACCGGCCTTTCCAGAACGAGGAGGACCGAGGATGAGGAATAAAACAATAGAAGCAACTATTGATAGAGTAATTGATAGTTCAGATTACCCGTCCGATTTCAAAAATGCGTTCAAACAGTTTATAAAGAATAAATTCGACGATAACTCCAAAGAAAGTGATTTGAAGCGGATCCTGTCTTTACTTCCGGATGAAACGGAGGATGATGACTGATGAAGATGTCAATTCTTAAACTCGAATATAAGAATATTCGAAAAATCTCTTCGCTACAGATTTCTTTCCGGAATGACACCGGCGGCGTCATTAAGAACAATTTCGTGATGATGGCAAATGGAACCGGTAAGACTACTACAATGACTCTTATCAAGGGTTTGTTGGATGGCAGTGCAAAAAATTGGCCTGTAGACTATGTCAAGTCTTTTGCTCCAACGACAACTACCGGCGATAAGGGCGAGTTTAGTATTACTGTAAAGTTTGATGAAAAGCAATACAAATACTTTTTGTCACTTGATTATGTGAATGGTATTGCCAAAATAGAAACTCAGGCCCCTCCCAAAGGACGAGAAACAGGGCTTCTCTTGCCCACGGCGATTAAAGGCATTTTTACTCCGGAGTTTGTGAGTCGATTTGTTTTTGATGGTGAACAGGCAAAAAAGTCCATGGATCGCACATCAAATGAAGCAGATGAAACTATCCGTTATCTGTACCGCTTAGATGAACTTGACGAGATCCTTGCTATGAATATGAATATTCTCACGGAAATTCAAAACGCTGAAGGTGGAAGCACAGGTACGCGTGGATCTTTGAGCAATTTGCGTTCCAGACAGAAAAAGGTGCGTGATCACATTGCTTCTTTGGAAAAGAAGCAAAAGCAACTCAACGGTGATATCGCACGTTTTAGTCAAGAAAAGATTGAAAAAGAAAAGCAGCGGCAGGAACTCGACAAAAACTATGAAGCACTCAATAAAGAGAAAAATGAGGTAATTGCTGAGCAAGAAAAGAATCGCGGAAACGTTGACGTGAAAATTACCGAAATTGTTTCTTTGGTGAAGACTCCGTATTTGGTCAGCGAAGGTTTATGTAATCGCATGTATGAGTTTGGTGATGCGATGAAGAAATTGAAACTTCCCAAAAGCAGCTCGAAAGACTTCTTCACGGAACTTGCTTATGCAGAAAAATGCGTTTGCGATAGATGCATTGGAGAAAAAGAACGAGATGCGATACTCAAGAACGCGGAACGATATTTGGGTAGTGATCATCAAGCAGTTTTGAATAATATCAAAAGTGTATTGATGGGCAGTACGTACGATGAGCGTCTTGTTGCGGCATTTGAAGAACTTGGAAAGCTACAGGAACAAAAAACTCGTTTGAATGCTCGATTTGCTGATGTTGAGGACAAGCTTATTAAGGCAGGTGGACCTCAGGTTGAGCAGCTGCAGAGCGAGATTGAAGTTCTTATTGGGCAGATTTCTTCTGCTCAAACTCAATTAAAAATAATTGAATCCAAGGACGAAGATGACGAAACATTGACCGAAGAAAACAACCTTCATAAAGCTCGTCGTGCAGATGCAGAGTATGAGGTTAAAATAGCTTCGACAACAAAGACCAATGCGGCACTTCGAAAGAAGAATGTTGTGCAAGATTTGGTTAATGAAATTAAAACTCAGGCTACAGCAGCGTTAAAAGAAGAGATTATAAAAAAAGCGAATGATAAAATTAGCCGCGTGATTAAAGATGATTATATCGAAATTGAGAGTATTGATGGTTACATTAAGCTTAAAGACCGAGAAGGAGCCAGTGACGGACAAACTTTAAGTATTGGATATTGCTTCTTGGGAACTTTGTTTGAAGAAGCGGAATTGGAGTTCCCTTTCGTTATTGACTCGCCAACAGGAAAAATGGATTTCGATAAGCGTCAAGCAGTTGCCGATATTATCCCCGTTGTGTTTAACCAAATGATTGCTTTTGTACAGTCTGCTGAAGTTAAATGCTTTGCCGATAGGTTTTACAAAAATACTGATACGCAGTATCTTACCATTGTTGCGTCCAAAGATACGGAGGAGATTGCAATACATAAGGGGATTGCATTCTTTGATTCCTATCAACGCGAGACCACAGGAGGTGAATCGTAATGCATTTTACTATGGCTAAGAGTGCACAGGACTTCTTTAGCAATATTATTGCATCAGAAGGTTCACACGGATCAAAAGAGAAGAATAAGTTCATTCAATTTGATGTTTACTATTGTTGCGCTTTGATAGGAATGGCGGCTGTACAGTTGGATGATGATACATCAGATTTAAAAGCACAATTGGTGGACAAATACCCCAAAGTTTATATGGAAAGCAGAGCGCACATTGCTGGCCTGTTAGTTGCAACCGAGGCAAAACGGCTTGGAATAGATATTCAAAGTCCAAAGCTCGAAGAAATCATGCTACAATATTTGAGTGATGATTCAACCATGCTTTCTGACGAAGGAATCCAAACACTTAACTTTTATTCTCAGCAAGGGTATCATTTAATTCGTGAGTTCCCTTTGGAGGAAAAGCCTACTTCACGTGAAGAGTTTTTGGAAGCCTTCAATATTGCCATGCAATTATACGAAAAGCAAGATTCGGAGGTGAATTGATTGAGGAACACTATTGATCCCAGTTACACAACTATCGGAATGCTTTTTGAAAAGAATTTCCTGTTCGAGGTTCCGAAGTATCAGCGATACTATTCCTGGGAAGACGAGCAGGTCGATGATTCCATAAAAGATGTTAAGGGCATCTATCTTCATGATACCCCGGAGAATACCATCGAGCACTTTTTCGGTGGCATTGTAGCTGTTGAGAAAAGAATTCCAGGTTCCAATCGTCAGCAGCGTGAGCTAATCGATGGTCAGCAGAGAATAACTACGACCCTTCTGTTGATCATTGCATTGATTCGGAAATATGAAAAGTTGAAAGATGTGTCCAATGGCACATTGATTGACAACAGAATCAATAAGCTGCGGCAGAAGTATCTCCGTTATGACGATGAAATCAATCGAGAGCCAATCACCGTGCAAAAGCTTGTGTTATCCAAAGCGGACAAGCAGTATTTTGAGGATCTGATTGAGGCGCGGGAATGCACAGAACGGAGAGATTCACACAGAAGAATCAACCGTGCATTTAAAAAACTTGAGAAATTTGTTGCTGGTATTATTGATGCTGAAGCTACTGTAGATGCTAAGATAGATGCGTTGGCCAAAATCGAAAATATTGTACATAATAATTGCACGATTATTTTCATTGACTCCAAGACGAGAGAATCAGCATATAAACTCTTCCAAGTTTTGAATGATCGCGGTGCTGGCCTGACTGAGGGTGATTTGCTGAAATCCAAAACGCTTGAAGTGTTGGAAAAGCATTTCTCCATCAAGCAGAGTACTGTCCAGGATGCGTGGGATGAGATTTTGCAAGATGAGCCGAAGCAGATAGAGCAATTTTTACGGTATTACTATGCTTCCGTCTGTGGTAGCAGAGTTGGCAGGACATCTCTCTACGATGACTTCCTGAAGCAGTTTTTTCCGGACATCGTTGATGTAGATGATGTTTCAGACGAAGCGACTGCTACAAAAATTGTAGATACTGTAAACCAAATCCTGAGAGAAATCCGCACATACCGCAAATTGATAGCAGGCATCTGGCCTTATGAGGTCGGACAACCGCTGACGGATTGGGATCGTAAGCGGCTTGATATACTGATTCGCTTCTTGGATTTCGATATTGTGTACCCGCTCTTGTTGGCCGCGGTGCAACTCAAGCAGAAAACTTTTGCAGACTTGGTTCATATGCTTGAAAAGTTCATGTTCAGACATAAGAGCGTGTGCAACTTGGGCCATCAGAAATTGAGCGAGTTGTATATGCAGGAGGCGGTAAAAATCAGAAGAGATCCTGAGAACTACCGACTGACAGGTTTGCGCACGACACTCAAAGAGTATATTGAAACCGAATGTACTGATGCTGTATTTAAGGTCGGGCTTTCGAACCTCAAGTATCGAACAAACGGTGGCAATAAACCTTTGCGTTATTTGTTCAGCACCTTGAACGAGCATATCGAATGGTACCGAAATGGTGCGGTTGGAGCACCAGCACCACAAAAGGGAACCGTTATCAACTATGATAATGTAACGATAGAACATATTGCTTCGCAATCTCCGAGCGCCGCAGTCCCTGGTTTCACAAGCGAAAATATACATACGCTCAGCAATCTGACACTCCTTACCAACGGAGAGAATGACAGGGCCAAGAATAAATCTTATACAGCGAAGAAGGCAATCTATCATGACTCAGAGTATGTCATTAACAAGTATTTTGACAGTGTCGATGATTGGAGCGTGGAAAGTGCAAAAGCCTGGGAGCAATACCTCCAAGAAATGGTTTGCAAGGTTTTTGTTGTTTGATATTGCTACCTTATAAAGAATCAACAGTAGCGATAGAGCCTAAAGTGCAATAAAACAAGCGATAATCGATAAAGCAAGCGATAAAAAGCGTCGACAAAATAACGGTAAAAGCTAATCGACAATACCTAACAACCAGAAGGAGCTGAGACCACCAAAAGTCTCAGCTCCTTCTTTCGCAACGCCTATTCTTTTATCTGCGATCCATTCAGGCTGGCCCAATGCTGGCGCAGCAGCCTTTCTGCTTCTCTGCGAAGGGAATTTTGGAACATGACAGCCATAACCAATGCGCTAAGCACTGCAGCCACAGACTCCAGCCAGGGATATGCGGCCCAAAGCTGTTCTCCCCAGCAAGCAAGCGGAACACCAACAAGCAGCATAAACAGC